>Ga0325401_1003775_pt1 | contig 14030 bp, 19 predicted proteins | sample PopdelMetagenome_FD_205666 | JGI IMG/M metagenome (GOLD analysis project Ga0325401, IMG submission 205666) | Populus deltoides microbial communities from Bellville, Georgia, United States - Xylem-PdKOR-R2 | ecosystem: Host-associated > Plants > Phyllosphere > Stem > Wood/Secondary xylem | place...
ATTAGCACATTCACCTTCGCGTTCTTGGCCATACCTGAATCATAGATGAATCTTTCCCCGTAAGAATCCGCGAGTGGGCTGTGAGGATGCCAATTATCAAACCATAGAGAGGTTGTCATTCCATCTCTAGCGAGTGCTATTGGAGTCCCCCTTCATGCGGATCATACGACATTGTTGCGTAAAAGGCTTAGTTACGCAAGAGTTTGCGTTGAGATAGATGCTTCGAAGATGTTGGTTAAGGAATATGATCTTCGCTGTCCAAATGGGTTATTCATAACAATTTCAGCTGAGTACGAATGGATACCGTCGAAGTGCAGTAATTGCAATGTCTTTGGACACTCCACAGCGCTATGTGCTACTAATAACATTGATAATCTTTAAAGTGCTGGCAGAGGGTAAGAGAAATCTAGGAGCTATGAACTTTAAATCTGCGGATAACAAGCAGAATCAGTTTCAATGGCAGGTAGTTGGTAAACGAAAGAAGGGTTCTGTGAGTGGGGAGAATGCTCCCTTGGCATCTAAAGTGGGTAATTGTAATGAGAATGGTTGTTCAACATCTGGTATACATATGTCTGATTGTAATATGATTGATCATGCGGCATCAGATGTGCGCAATGCTGCTTGTCATGAAGATGAAAATCCTTCCTCTCCTCTTGTTTTGAAGAGTTTTTTAGAAGACTTGAAACAGGAGCAAGGGGCTGCAAGTACTGCTTTAGATCAAGATATGGACGCAATGGGAGGTGATACAGATGGGGAACAAACCGATAAGGAGTTAACGTCAATGATCCTGACAACCCCTCAAACCCTGAATTCCACCGAAAGGGGAACTGTTAATCAGTTAGCTATTAAGGCTAGAGACTTTCTAGAGCAAAAGAAAAAGGGTTCAAAAGCCTCTTCAAAGAAGAATAAGAAATCTGGCTCCTCTCCAGGAGGCACGTCCAGGTAATCTTTGTGTTGCTGTTTGTACTCCCTCTATTTCCTATGATAATTGGATGTTGGAATATTAGAGGTTTGAATGATCCTATAGAGCATTCAGAATTGCGTTAAAACTCGAGTTAAAGACAAGAATAAAGATAATGTTTCTCAACTTCTTCTGCGTTCTTGGTCCTTCTTGTATAATTATGATTTTTCTTGTTGTGGGCGTATTTGGGTTTGTTGGAATGCTGATACGGTGAAGGCGGATGTTTTTGGAATGTCAGACCAGGCTATTCATGTTTCTGTCACTATATAAGCTACTAATATCAGTTTCAATACTTCAATTATTTATGGAGACAATAATGCTTCCTTACGTGATGCATTATGGTCTGATATAGTGAGTCGTAGTGATGGATGGGAATCTACCCCGTGGATTCTTATGGGTGACTTTAATGCTATCCGCAACCAGTCGAACAGGTTAGGAGGGTCTACTACGTGGGCTGGTACTATGGACAGATTGGATACATGTATTCGAGAAGCGAAAGTATACAGAAACTAGATGATGCGAACCTCGTGATCATGTGGTTACGCAACCCACACGCAAAGACACCAATTCCCGGAAAGCCAAGTAAATGAAGTTTGATAGGAGTGTGACACAAAGATAACTTTTACCTCGGCACCAGCACTATTGGAAACGGAGACCCCCACCCAACGAATATTGATTCGCGAACGAGAAGTATAAGGATGACGCCACGAAGACAGTGTGATTATGCTCTTATTTATAGTGGCTCTCAACTAAAGTATGATGCCCACTTACAATTGACCCAAATAAGTAATAATAACCCAAAAATTAAGAAGAAAATAATAAAAATAATAAAATTCTGAAAATTATCATGCTAAATATGCTAGAATCAGATTTGTCACCCTTAAGAAGTCCCAAATAAACTAGGAGAAATCTGATTTGGAAAATTTGTGTTGCTGCCCACCTTGATGTCCTTGATTAGCTTGGATTTCCTTGTTTAACTTGGACAAATAAGAAAACAAATTTCCTCCTTTGTTGCTGATTTAATTACTTTCCTTCCTAAGTTAGGAAAAGCATTAAATAGTCCTCCTCTCTTTAGGAATAAGATATGGCCAACTTCCTTACTTAATTAGAAGAATAAATTGCTGACTTTTTATCCTTGTAGCATTAGGAAAACAAGCCTAACAAGGCTGGTATTGGGCCGGACACATCAACCCCTTGTTCCACACAAATTGGGCTCTTCTTGGACCTGAACTAGATGAATTAAAGGCTGCCCTTCATGCTCCTTAAATGTCCCAAGCCCCTCTAGGTCTATTTTGCTCCATATGTTCTGAACAAGCCCATTCAATGCTTCTTTAAGTTTCTTTGCCCTAGCTCTTGTGATTGACCCAATTGGCACCTCCAATGGGTCGTTGGCATGATTACGCTTGGTGTTGGGCTGATCCGCATCATTAATTAAGCCCAACATGAAAGAAAATAATAAAAATAACTAATGTATCATTAAATACCACTAGCCCTTCGTTCCTTGTGTAGCTAGGATGAATAAGGAATCCTTATAAGAAAAGGATTCTGAAACATTAATGAATCATTGCCACACTTAGAGATTATATTGCAGCTCATTAAAGATCCTTGTGGAACTAGAAAATTCCCAAAACCAGCTGCCACATCCTTGTAGGAAAGGATCCTAACTAAATAAGAAGTTCACAAGTCAAATGAAGGTAAATAACAAAATTCGCACAGCCTCTGTTGACCAATATTGTGGTTCCTTCCCAAACTCCGATTAACCTAACATTTTAACTCATAGTAGGACAACATGTCTGGAGAGTCCACATAAACATTTAGCCCAATCTAACAGTTGGATTGAGAATTATGATTGTTTCCGTAAACCATAAACCTGGACTGTTGCACTTTTTATGCCAAAATCCGAATCTAACCTTACTTGGGTCGTATCACAAGGCTGAACTGTATCAAGTTTGAGCGCAAGTATGGGAATAATAGAGAAGATAGGATGGGTAGACCTAGGAGGGATATTGATTTAGGAAACATAAAGATTAAATCCCATCTTTTCAATGTAAAAATGATCTTGATGTTTGTTTGGAGTGGGAGACTAAAATGGAGATGGTGTTTGATTGTCACAACTACTCGAATATAAAGAAGGTTAATGATGCGAACCTTATGATCACGTGGTCATGCAACTCACACACAATGACACCAATTCCCGTAAAGCCAAGTAAATCAGGTTTATCCTGTGTGACACAGATAACTTGTACCTAGGCACCACCACTATTGGAAACTAAGAACCCCCATCCAACAAATATTGATATGTAAACGAGAAGGATAAGGATGACGCCACGAAGCCAGTTGTTCTTTGATAAGTCGTTTTAGTTCTTTAAAGAAAAAGAAAGGGAGATTATCCCATCAATACACAACAAGTGCGGCAAACATGAAGTTTTATTAATCTAAAAATTGTGTAACCTTACATGTCTGGTTATGCCTTTGTTTATAGTGACTCCAAACTAAAATAAACCCTAATGACACCTCTTAGATGAACTTATATAAGGCTCACTTACAATTGATCCAAATAAGTAATAACAACCCAAGGACTAAGAAGAAAATATTAAAAATAATAAAAATCCGAAAATTATTATCCTAAATATGCTAAAATCATATTTTTCACCCTTAAGAAGTCCTAAATAAACTAGGAGAAATCTGATTTAAAAACTTTATGCTACGGTCCTTTTAGGTCCTTAATTTTTTTTATTTACTTCGACAAATAAGAAAACAAATTTCCTCATTCGTTGCTGATTTAATGACTTTTCCTTCCCAGGTTAGGAAAAGCATTAAATAATCATCTCCTTTTTAGGAACAAGATCTGGCCAACTTCCTTACTTAATTAGGAGAATAAATTGTTGAATTTCATCCTTGTAGCATTAGGAAAAAAACAAGCCTAATAAGTCTGGTATGGGCCGAACACATCAGCCCCTTGTTCCACACGAATTGGACTTTTCTTGGGCCTGAATTAGATGAATTAGAGGTTGTCCTTCATGCTCCTTAGATGTCCCAACGTCCTCTAGGTCCATCTTGCTCCATATGTTCTGAACAAGCCCATTCAATGCTTCTTTAAGCTTATTTGCCCTAGCTCATATAATTGGCCCAATTGGCACCTTCAATGGGTCGTTGGCATGATTACGCTTGGTGTTAGGCTGATCCTCATCATTCCTCTCTCTTCAAAAGGATTCAACCTCGAATCATCACCTACATCAAATAATGTAAGATCAGAAAAATTAAAGGTAACACCAACACCATACTCACATGACAAATCAACTTTATAAGCATTGTTATTGATCCTCTCAAGGATCTGAAATGGCCCATCTCCTCCTGGTTGTAGCTTTGATTTCCTATGGGCCGAAAATCTCTCCTTGTGCATATGCACCCAAACCCAATCGCTAGGCTGAAAGACAACATGTTTGCGCCCCTTATTGGCTTTGGTTGCATACACATGGTTTCTTTTTTCAATATGTTGCCACACACTCTTATGGAGTGTCTTCACCACCTGTGCTTTATGATTACCATCCAAACTAACCTTTTCATCTACCAGTAAAGGAATCAAATCCACGAGAGTTAAAGGGTTAAATCCATACACAATTTCAAAAGGTGAAAATTTAGTAGTAGAGCACACTACGATTATATGCAAACTCTATAAATGGCAAATAATCTTCCCAATTCTTTAAATTCTTTTGAATGACAGCACATAGAAGTTGTGTTAACTATTAACTACTTCGATTTATCCATCTGTTTGGGGGTGACAAGTAGTTGAAAACAATAATTTAGTACCCAATTTGCCCCATAACACCTTCCAGAAATAGATAAGGAACTTAACATCTCTACTTATACAATGCTCTTAGGGACCCCATAAAGCTGTACTATTTCATTAAAAAGCAAATCAGCAATGTTAGTTGCATCATCGGTTTTATGACATGGAATGAAGTGTGTCATCTTTGAAAACCTATCAACAACTACAAAGATTGAATCCCTACCCTGTTTTGAGGTAAACCTAGGACGAAGTCCATCGAAATGTCTACCCATGGTTCTTTCAGTAAAGGCAAATGGGTAGGTTTAGTCTTAGGCTTTGCTTTCTTACAAGTTATGCATTTATCACATATACGTTGCACAATTTTTTTTCATTTTAGGCCAATAAAAATATTCATGCAACACAGCCAAAGTCTTAACAACACCAAAATGCTCCGTCAACCCGCTCCCATGTGCTTCACGTATAAGCAATTCACGCATAGAACTTCATGGAACACACAAACGGCTCTCTTTAAACAAAAATCCATCAAGTATATAGAACTTCTCAAAAGCCAAAGTTTCGCAAACATTGTAAACATTAGCAAAATCACTATCATCCTTGTACAATTCCTTTATGTGTTCAAATCTGAAATCTAGCATCCAAAGTAGATAAAAGAACATACCTGTGTGAAAGTGCATCAGCCACAATGTTTTTTTTTCCTTGCTTATACTTGATCACATACGGAAAGGTTTCAATAAATTCAACCTATTTGGCATTTCTCCTACACAACTTACCTTGTCCTTTTAAGTGCTTCAATGATTCATGATCAGAATGTATCATAAACTCCTTGGGCCATAGGTAATGTTGCCACGTCTCTAAAGTCCTTACCAAGGCATAAAGCTCCTTATCATATGTAGTGTAATTCAAGGCTCCCTCATTAAGTTTTTCACTGCAATACGCAATGGGCCTCATATCCTATATTAGCACAGCTCCTATACCAATACCCAACACATCACATTTAACTTCAAAAGCTCTCGTAAAGTCTAGCAAAGCTAAAACAAGTGCTGAACAAAGTTTATCTTTCAATAAATTGAAAGCCTTATCTTGTTCATCATTCCATTTAAATCCAACAGACTTTTTCACAATTTAAATTAAAGGTGCAGCAATAGTACTACCTCTATGTTGAGGAAGATAAACCGAATTGGTCTGAAAACGTGTGCTGCTCTTCTCTTTATTTGCCTCTTCACCTTCATTGCCATATGGACCATGTCCTCCAATTTCGCACAATATTGTAATTCAATAATATTCGTAATGAAAAAACATTTTTTTTATATGCCGTAAATTCAAGGAGAAGAAGAAATTGAACACTAAGGATTTTTTGTGGAAATAACAAGAAACAAAAATTTCAGAAGGATATAACTTGATTAATGGAGCCAAGCTTTGATACCAAATGATGCGAACCTCGTGTGGTCACGAAACCCACATGCAAAGACATCAATTTATGGAAAGCCAAGTAAATCAGGTTTGATAGGAGTTTGCCACAAAGATAAGTTGTACCTAGGTTCCAGCACTATTGGAAATGGAAAACCCCCCACCCAACGAATAATGATTTGCGAACGAGAAGTATAAGGATTAGGGGTGTTCAAAAAAACTGATAAACCAAGTAAACCGATAAAACCGACAAAAAATAAAACCGATTAGATTATGTAGAAAAAACCCTGGTTCGATTCAGTTTTTGGTTTTTAGTGCAGAAACCGGGTTAACCGGACCGGACCGGTTAAAAAAAGGGTCCCTAGTATAAATACAAAATGTCCACGCCGCGCCCCTCTCTTCTCTTCAATTTACTCTCCGCTAACCCTAAACAGTTTCAATTTCAATTTTCAAACAATCTCTCCTCTCACTACTTAGAGCCACCCGCCATCATGCCCACTCGCCCTCTCCGGCCTCCGCTAAGGCCGCCCCCGTACCAGAGCACCCTCTACCCGTCCCCTCCCGCCTCTCCCTCTCCACTCTCCACTCTCCTTAGACTAAGAAAACATAAACACAAATCGACCATTGACGTTTCCTCAGTCTCCACTGGACAAAAACAATCTGTGTTTCAATCAGACCGATGTTTCCTCAACCTCTCAAAACCAGTGAGTTTTAATTTTTTTTCTCCTTTCTAATTAATTAATTAGGTTAAGGTTATTGCTATTTTTAATACAGTTAAGCTTATTTTTTATACGTTTCCTCAGTCTCCACTGGACCAACACAGTCGGTGTTTCCATCAGACCGACGTTTCCTCAGCCTCTCAAAACCAGTGAGTTTTAATTTTTTTTCTCCTTTCTAATTAATTTAAACCTAAACCAAAATTCATCACCCAAAAAAATTGATTAAAAATAACAATAAGCTTAACAGTTCTTTTTTTTTTGGTAAGTTGACGTATGTATTAAAAGAAGAAGATACAAACATTATAAGGGGCATACCCCAGATTTACAATGATAACAGAAACATAAAACAACAGATGGCTACATGCTAGCCACCGACCCTAAAACTGAAACCTCACTAGATTCGTAAGGGAAACCAATACAACCAGCTAACTAACAAATTAAGAATCTATGAGGAATGTCGTACCAACAAATGAAAACAAAAGGATCCAACGAGCTTGGAGGGTGAATACCATAGATTCTTAATTTGTTAGTTAGCTGGTTGTATTGGTTCCCTCACGAATCTAGTGAGGTTTCAGTTTTAGGGTCGGTGGCTAGCCTGTAGCCATCTGTTGTTTTATGTATCTGTTATCATTGTAAATCTGGGGTATGCCCCTTATAATGTTTGTATCTTTTTCTTTTAATACATACGTCAACTTACCAAAAAAAAAAAAGAATCTATGGTATTCACCCTCCAAGCTCGTTGGATCCTTTTGTTTTTATTTGTTGGTACGACATTCCTCATCAAATCAAGCTTATCACGAATGATACATTCAATTTGATTGAAGACCAAATTCGAAGTTCTAGACAGTCCAGCAAAGATCCTTGCATTTTGTTCTTGCCATACATGATACACTGTAGCTACAAAACTCAGTTTACGAGAAAAATTGACGAAACTCTTGCCATGCCAAGAGACAGTGGCCCATCTCCTATGATGTACTTCATCTTCAGCCATGCTAAGGATCTGAGCTTTAGAATCTTTCCCCAAGCCCAAGAGCAACTCTGTGGCGTCTTGATTGTCCAGAAATTCCTACCTCGCAACAGATTGGATCTGATCCAAGTAGACCATATTGAACCATCTGAGTCATTGCATAGGTTCCAAATGTGTTTCAACAAAGCAATCTTGTTCCATTCTGTTATCGTTTTTATTCCTAGCCCCCCCTCCTTTTTTGGAAGACATACCTGATCCCAAGCCACTTTAGCCCCTGTAGTTCTCATATCTGAACCTGACCAAAGAAAGGATTTCATAATTTGCTCCACATTTTTAATTACTTGCCCAGGTAAGAGAAAGAGAGATTTCCAATAGACCTGTATGGACAATAAGACTGAATTAATCAGTTGTACCCGTGCTGCATACGAGAGTGTTCTACAAGTCCAATGTCGAACTTTAGAGGTGATTCGATCCACGAGGCCCTTACAATAAATAGCCTTTAGTCTGGACGAGAGAAGAGGTACTTCCAAATATTTCATAAGGAGCTCCCCCCTATAAACCCAAGAATATGAATAATTTGTTCCCTCTTAGCATTTAACACACCGCTCAAGAAGATGTCACTTTTGTTTGGATTTGGATACAGACCTGATAGATCTTGAAACTTTGTGAGCACAGTTCTGATCATACGAATTGAGTTTACATCCCTGTTGCTAAAAATCATCAAGTCATCAGCAAAACAAAGATGAGAAATTTTGTCCTTCTTGCATCTCCAGTGGAACTTGAATTCTTGGTTGGCACTCATCTTGCAAAATAGCCCCGAAAAGATTTCCATACATAAGACAAACAAATATGGGGACAATGGATCCCCTTGTCTCAGCCCTCTTCCCCCTTAAAAGTAACCTGCAAGCTCACCATTGACGTTGATAGAGAATTGACATGATGTAACACAAACCATGATCCAATCAATGACTGTTCTAGGGAATCCCATTTTTATTAACATAGCGTCAACGAAATCCCACCGCACCGAGTCATAAGCCTTCATCAGATCAACTTTCATAGCACAACGAGCAGGTCCCGTAGATTTATGATAGCCTTTCATTAGTTCCTGAGACAAAAGAATGTTATCACTGATTCTCCGTCCTGAGATAAAAGCAGTCTGATATGGACCAACTAAGGATGGCAAAACAACTTTGATTCTCCCAGCTAGAATCTTAGCGATGCATTTGTACACTGTATTGCAGCAAGATATAGGACGAAAATCTGTCAACCTTGTAGGATTAGCAACTTTAGGAATAAGGGAAATAGATGTAGCATTCATTTCTTTAAGCATTCTACGAGTCTGAAAGAAGGATCTAACAACGTTGATTACATCTTCCCCAACTATGTGCCACATTCTTTTAAAGAAACCTACGTTAAAGCCATCCGGACAAGGGGTTTTGTTGTTCTTCAAACTTAACGTGTGAGAGTGATTCTTGTATTCTTCAGTTCTTGAACGAACTGAATCTAACTTATCAAAGATTAACTGGCTTCGAGGCGTCATTCTACTCAATCCAATAGTGTTGGTGCCTTGGGGCAGGTTTCCATTGTGTCACACTCCTATCAAACCTATTTTGGCTTTCCGGGATCAGATCTTAATCTTGATTGTGGGTTGCGTAACCACGTGATCACGAGGTTCGCATAAGTTGGTATCAGAGCTAGGCTCTGAAACAAGGTCATATCCTTCTGTTATTTTTCGTTTTTTTAGTGTTCCTTTAAGTTTTTCAGTGTTTGCGTCCACTTCTTCTTCGTGTCTACGTCATCTAAGCAAAATAAAAAGTGTTATATTTCATCTTGTTACTGTCTCTAATCATATCAGTATATTAAAAATAAAAAGAGAAAGAGAGAGAGAGAGAGAGAGGGATTAGTTGAAATTTGAAGGACCATTCAATTTTTGCCGTAGAAACACAACTCTTGGTGAACCATAAGCAAAAAACCTTGGAATAAATTGAAACTTTATATTCAGTCTATTGGGGGTGATATCGCATCAGATGTCAGATTTGGGCTTATTTTGATGTTGTTTGATTGAGGTTTTAATTCGAGGTTCAATTCTGCCGCAGGAAGACTACTCTTAGTGAACCATAAGCAAACCACCTTAGAATCAATTGAAACTTCATATTCTGTTTATTGGGTGTGATATTGCATTGTATGTCAAATTTGGGTTTATTTGGATATCGTTTGCTTGAGGTTTTAATTCGAGATTCAATTATGCCGCATAAACACTATTCTTAGTGAACCATAAGCAAATCACCTTAGAATCAATTGAAAATCCATATTATATCTATTCAGGATGATATCGTAACATTTATAAAATTTGGTCTTATTTTGATATTTCTTGCATGAGGTTTTAATTGTAGGTTCAATTTTGCCGCAAACTGACGGGGTTTGGTTACCTAGACATAATAGAACGACCTATAAACTGAGATTTGTTTTTTTCTTGGTATCCTAATACTATAATATTAAATTCAAGATCATTTGGATTGCGTTTTCTTTAAGTTCCTGAATCGGGTTTTGTCTTGCTTTAACGGGTTTGTTTGGTGTTGTCTTTCAAAATTTGTTTTGTTTTTGTTGATTTCGTTTTTGTTTTCTTTATGTGGCTGTTTTTTGAGTCATTTTCATCTCTTTCACATTTGTTTATTTTTCGATAAGTTCTAGTCCAAACAAAAGTCAGATTCACAATCTTGATTCTAAATCAGTGTTCTTCTTGTTTAAACTCTATTCTTGTCTTCGTCTTCTTCTTCTTCTTTTTCCCTATTTGTGTCATGTATTCACCAAGAGAGAGGGAACAAAGAAGGATTGTTGATCAACTATGCGAAAAACTAAGCCATGGTTTGGGGGTTTTTAGAGTGAGAAGTTGATAAGTATAGAAGATTATTCTATGATCTTCAAGTTTCATAGGAAAAGGAGGTACAACCAACATCTGCTTTACATATTTCTGATTGTAATACGAATGATGATGCGACATCAGATGTGCCCAATGCTGATTGTTATGAAGAGGGAAATCCTAACTCTCCTCTTGTTTTGAAGAGTTTACGAGAAGACATGGTGCTGGAGGAAGGGGCTGCATGTACTCCTTTAGATCAAAGTTTAGCCGTCTGTAATACAACTGCTTGTGCAACCATAAACCCTGTTAGTCATGAGGTGAATGTTGATATTGGAGCTATGAGAGGTGATACAGATAAGGAACACGCTGATAAGGAGTCGTTGTCACTGATCCCAACAAGTCCGCAAACTCTGACTCCCTCTGACGGGGAAACTTTTAATCAGTTAGCTAGCAAGGCTAGAGACTCTCTAGAGAAAAAAAACGGGTTCTCCAGGCTCTTCAAAGAAGAATAAGAAATCTGGCTCCTCGTGGGGGGGCAAGTCAAGGTAATCATTTTGGTACTCCTCTCTATTTTCCTATGATTATTGGATGTTGGAATGTTAGAGGTTTGAATGATCCCATAAAGCATTCAGAATTGCATCAGCTCATCCATCAAGAGAGGATGGCTTTTTTTGGTTTGGTTGAAACTCGGGTTAAAGACAGGAATAAAGATAATGTTTCGCAACTTCTTCTGCATAATTGGTCCTTCTTGTATAATTATGATTTCTTTTGTTGTGGTCGTATTTGGGTTTGTTGGAATGCTAATGTGGTGAAGGTGGATGTCCTGGGAATGTCAGACCAGGCTATTCATGTTTCTGTCATGATTTTAGCTACCAATATTTGTTTCAATGCTTCAATCATTTACGGAGACAATAGTGCATCCTTACGTGAGGCTTTTATGGTCTGATATAGTGAGTCGTAGTGATGGATGAGAGTCAACCCCATGGATTCTTATGGGCGACTTTAATGCTATCCGCAACCAGTCAGAGAGGTTAGGAGGGTCTACTACGTGGGCTGGTCATATGGACAGATTGGAAACATGTATACGAGAAGCGAAGTGGATGATCTTCGATATTCTGGTACGCATTATACTTGGACGAACCAATGTCCTGAGAATCTGATTATGCAGAAACTAGATAGAGTGCTTGTGAATGAGAAGTGGAATTTGACCTTCCCATTATCAAAAGCGAGATTTTTGTCATCTGGTATGTCAGACCATTCTCCCATGGTGGTAAAAGTTGCTAGAAATGATCAGAACATAAAGAAACCATTCAGATTCTTCGATATGTGGATGGATCATGAAGAGTTCATGCCCGTGGTGAAGAAAGTATGGGAATAGAATTCAGGGGGTTGTCCAATGTATCAGCTGTGTTGCAAACTTAGAAAGCTAAAGCAGGAATTGAAACTTTTCAATATGACTCACTTCTCCAACATTTCTGATAGAGTCAAAGATGCAAAAGATGAAATGGATAAGGCTCAACAGGCTATGCATACAGCACATGGGAACACAACTTTGTGCATGCGAAAAAGGGATGTTGTTCGTAACTATGCTTCTACCGTCAGGACTGAAGAGAGTTTCTTCAAACAGAAGGCTAGGATACAATGGCTTAGGTTGGGGGATCAGAATACTAACTTCTTTCACAAATCAGTAAATGGAAGACATAATAGAAATAGGCTTCTCTCAGTTACAAGGGAGGATGGGGAGGTTGTAGAAGGACACAAGGCAGTCAAATCAGAAGTAATTGCGTACTTCCAAAGTGTGTTAGGAGTGAAACAGATGCCCGGGGGTTTGAATGCGGAAGTGGTAGAATCAGCAATTAACTTGAAATTGTCTTCAACGCAGCAACATGTACTAGCTCAAGATGTAACAAGGGAGGAGATTAAGCATGCTATGTTTAGTTTGAAAAACAACAAAGCCCCTTGTCCGGATGGTTTCAACGCAGGTTTCTTCAAAAGAATGTGGCACATAGTTGGGGAAGATGTAATCAACGCTGTTAGCTCCTTCTTTTAGACTCATAGAATGCTTAGGGAAATGAATGCTACATCCATTTCCCTTGTTCCTAAAGTTGCTAATCCTACGAGGTTGACAGACTTCCGTCTTATATCTTGTTGCAATACAGTTTACAAATGCATCGCTAAGATTCTAGAATCAAAGCTGTTTTGCATCCTTAGTAGGTCCATATTAGACAGCTTTTATCTCTGGATGAAGAATCAGCGACAACATTCTGTTGTCTCAGGAACTAATGAAAGGCTATCATAAATCTACGAGAATTGCTCGTTGTGCTATGAAGGTAGATCTGATGAAGGCTTATGACTCTGTCTGGTGGGATTTTGTTGATGCCACGTTAATAAAAATGGGATTTCCTCGAACAACAACTGATTGGATCATGGTCTGTGTTACATCATGTCAATTCTCTATCAACATCATTGGTGAGCTTGCAGGTTACTTTCAAGGGGAGAGAGGGCTGAGACAAGGTGACCCACTATCTCCATATTTGTTTGTTCTATGTATGGAAATCCTTTCAGGGCTGTTCCGCAAGATGAGTGCTGATCAAAACTTTAAGTTCCACTGGAGATGCAAGAAGGATAAAATTTCTCATCTTTGTTTTGCAGACGACTTGATGATTTTTAGCAAAAGGGATGTAAACTCAATTCGTATGATCAAAAATGTACTCACTGAGTTTCAAGATCTATCAGGTCTGTATCCAAATCCAAACAAAAGTGACGTCTTCTTGAGCGGTCTGTTAGATGCTGAGAAAGAACATATTATTCATATTATTGGGTTTAGAGAGGGGGATCTTCCTATGAAATATTTGGGAGTGCCCTTTATCTCATCCAGACTGAAGGCTGTCTATTGTAAGGGCCTCGTGGATCGACTCACCTCTAAAGTTTGACACTGGACTTGTAGAACTCTCTCGTATGCAGGACGAGTACAACTGATTAATTCAGTTTTATTTTCCATCCAGGTCTATTAGGCATCTCTATTCCTCTTACCTGGGCAAGTAATAAAAAGTATTAAGCAAATTATGAGATCCTTTCTTTGGTCAGGTTCAGATATGAGAACTACCGGGGCTAAAGTGGTTTAGTAACAGGTATGTCTTCCAAAAAAGGAGGGGGGCTAGGAATAAAAAGGATAACAGAATGGAACAAGATTGCTTTGTTGAAACACATATGGAACCTGTGCAATGACTCAGATGGCTCAATCTGGTCTACTTGGATTAGATCCAATCTGTTGCGAGGTAGGAATTTCTGGACAATCAAGGCGCCAGAGAACTGCTCTTGGGCTT
>Ga0325401_1003779_pt1 | contig 14024 bp, 12 predicted proteins | sample PopdelMetagenome_FD_205666 | JGI IMG/M metagenome (GOLD analysis project Ga0325401, IMG submission 205666) | Populus deltoides microbial communities from Bellville, Georgia, United States - Xylem-PdKOR-R2 | ecosystem: Host-associated > Plants > Phyllosphere > Stem > Wood/Secondary xylem | place...
TTTTATGAACACGCAATGCTTGTTAATGGTTATGAGTTGCTTAATCAATTCTAGCAAGCCTTTCTCCTCCTTTTGAGTTCTATGTTTTTTCCACTTGTTAAATCAATTGAAAACAAAGGAAACTGAAAATCTTCAAAAGGATTTCGCAGACATAGAATTGTGAGAAAAACTCGATATCCCATGTAATAGTTCGAAATGAATCATCAATATCAATATCAAGGAGACAAAATCCAAATCTTTTCATGGCATTAAAGCATTTTGTAATATCTTATTGATAACTTGGTGCACGATGTTTTTTTAAAATATTTTTTAAATAAGAGGTAAAAACCATATCCTTTCTCTCGTTACCAACAACATTAAACTTCTCGCATTATACAGTTAGAAAGAGATAATTAATTGGGTTCGTTGAAAAGAGTGGAAGGTCATGTTTGTTGAGTTTGGAAATATGTTACGGGTGCAACTCCTGGCATATATTGGAATTGCTGCGAAACATTGTACCTCTTAAAGAATATGAATTGTATTTTGATAGGAAAAGTGAAAGATCGTATTATTAATCAATTAGTCCACACAATTCTTTCGTTTTCATATGTATTAAAGATTGCAATTTTTTTCTTTCAAGTATTGAATATATATCTCTGATCATAGTTTGTAAAGTAGCATAGTTCCAAACTTTAACATGAATTAATAAAAACAGGGAGGAGATGATCTTGTAACAGAGGAAACAAACACCTCTAGAGATCCCATTTCATCAACTACTTGAAAAATGTCATAGGAGATTTGCAGTTTTAGTTCTATAATTCTTTCTTTGTCAAACTTTGATTTATATAAAGAGTCCTGTTTATACGAGATATAATGATCTTTAAAGAAACCAATTGAAAAGGGCTTAATTTCACAATGCCAAAAGGGTGTAAAATATATTTTTTAAAACATAAAATGAAAAGGTTCAATATATTTTCATTGCTATAATATATATTCAATATAATCATGAAAAAACTTCACAAAAAAATTGAATCTTTCTTACGTGCAGCTTTGAACCCTTTTAGCATGGGCTATTTTTGAAAAACTAGTCGGAGATCCTCTAACATTTAAGTTAATAAATATAGAAGAAAATAATATATATATATATATATATATATATATATATATATATATATATATATATATATATATATAATAAAATGAAGTTTAAGAGACGCATATCTATTGTGTGTAGATTGTGTTTACAAGACATAAAACTATTATGCTTATATATGACATGGCCATGGTGAATAACCTTGGCTTATATGTCTAGCTTTCAATGGGGAGTAGCTGGCTTTCTATGATTGTATATGGGATTTGTATTGCTAGGAATTTCTTTGTGTTCTTGACTGGTGTATTTATACACCTAGTCCCTTACTTTGTAGTGAAAAAAAAATTCTAGTGTCATGCTCATTTGGGTTGATGTCGAAAGCTCTTCTAGGTTGTTATGTCATGCACCATTGGTTGATGATGATGGCTAACCATTGTAGGCATAGATATTAGGGTGTAGAAATTGGTGTAAAAATATTACAACATATAGAAAATATTTTTTCCTATTGTGTATCTAGCCTAATGTATTGGATTCCATAATTACTCCAAAGTTAAACTTTATACTTTCTTATATGTTTTTTAATGTTTAAAACTTAAAAAACAAAAAAAAAATTAAATATTTTAATTGTATATGGCCAAGTCTCTTAAAAATCATATTGTTTAGTATTTTTATATGAAAATTAAAAAAAACATATTTGCTTGTTTTTTAGGATTTAATAATTAGTTTACTAAATTCATGAGAATTTGATCAATATTTCAATAATCAATTTTTTTTTAATTCATGAGAATTAAAAGTTAATTATTTTGGTATACAATATTAGACCTATAAGTGAGGCTGATATTTGAATATCAAGAATTGACTAGAAAATTTTCAAAGTTACTCTAAGTATTCATCAATTTTAATTGCAAGTATTTTTTTCATAATATTTAAATTACAAAAAAGCTTTTTCATGAGAATTTATTTGGTATATGAGCCCATAATAAATTCTTAAGATCAGATTTATTCATATAAATAAATCTCAATCCTAAACCATAGATAAATTACTGGTTAGGAACTCATCAAAACCTTTAAACCACATTCAAAACTACACAAAACAGCTTACTTCAAGTATGATGTGCTAGTGGTGCTATTACATTTTCTAACCACAATTAGTCTTTTACCCTTGAATCTATGATAAAACTAGTATACCTGAGTTTTCTAGTAACCTTAAATTAAAAAATTAGATAGTGACTACGTCAACCCCTCGACGCTGCATACACGTTGAACAAAGGACTAGGTGATTGGTCGGTGATTGTTGTGGTAAGGTTGTTGCCGTAAATGATAGGGCCTTAGGATGTTGGTGGCTAGGGTTTAAAAGAGAAAAAGAGAATTTGATTTGATTTGATTTGATTTTTTATTTATTTATTTATTATTTTTAACATTTTTTTTTGTTAAAAAAAAAATCCTCTTCTCAATATCTCAACCCTTGTATATTTTATATCTCTCTTTTATATTTTATTTCTTTCAAAATACTCTCTAAAAAAAAAAACCAAAACAAAACAAAACAAAAAAAGTTTCTCTTCTCTTTCTCTTTCTTTTTTATTACCCTTTTATACTACTACCTACAATTCCTTCATTATATTCTCTCATTTATTTCTTACTCTCTCTTATCATCTTATCTTAAATTACTGGAAGAAGGGATTTGAAATGTTCATATTAGTCCTTCATCCCTTCCTTCATGATTATCATGCACACTAAAAGTTTTTTTTTAATATACTCCCTCTCAAAAAAAAAAAAACCATTCTCTCAAAATCTCCCTCCCACCTTCTCTTTCTCTTTCACTACCCTTTTATACTACCTAAAATCCCAACTACATATTATTTCATGTATTTTTTTATCTTTATGATTATAATGCTCACTAAATTTTTTTTTATGTTTTTTCTTTTTTTATCTTGAAATCGTCAATATAAGTGAAAATGTCAAAAAATACAAAATGGTTGACCAAATTGCACCGAAATTGTTTTTTTAATTATATATTTTTTTGAAAATATATCAAAGAATCACACAAACCCACTTACCTTGTGTTTAATTTTTATCAAATAAATGAGGATAGTGAGATTCGAACTCGTGACCGCTTGGTTATTAAAGCTCTGATATCATGTCAAAGAACTATCTCAATCTAAAAACTTAAGTTGTTAGGTAAGATTTTAGGATATAATATATATTATTCTAAAACAAAATATAATAAAACATGAGGCTGAAAAACACGTCATAACAGCTAGAAAATCATTATAAACTCTTTCATGTAATTGAAAAAATCTGGAATAATTCATAAACTATCGATCAAAACCATATAGGATTTGCGTTACTTCAAAACACATATAAAAATTGTAGGAAACTGTAACGATAAAAGGTATAGGTGTAAAGATCAAGCCGGTAGCCAGTAGCTTTTTTTGTTCTTTCAAACTCTTTTTTTTTTTTTTTTGTAAGATTGAACGAATTGAGTTCAGTTTGATCAAATGTCTTCTAATTGGACAGTGGAAAAAAAAAGTCAACCGTTATTTCATTCATTCTAATTGCAATAAAATACTGGGAAAAAAAGTCCATTTTGTCTCATCCAACTAATTATATAGACCATCCTTGAACAAGGATTGGATTATTCTGTTCATATTGGACAATGGTTTTCATCACGCAAGGCTGAACGAAAGGTCTATTTGGAATAACTATGTTGTGCTCGAATTGAAAATAAAATTAGTAGAAGTAATGGCGACGATGGACATGAAGATGGAGACTTATAAACAAACGGAGGAGGGAGAGATAGGGATCTTGGTGAGGGAACTTGTAGTGATAAGAGTAGGTTGAAATTTTTATTTTTTAAAAAAGAAAATTTATTATTCAATTTTAATCAAGAAGTTAATTTTCAATTCAAGAAAGAAAATTTATATATCTTCTATCTAATTCAACTCAATAACTTAAATTATTATGTATTACGTGAGGTTTTAAAATATAATTTATATTATTTTATAATATTTTTTCTCAAGTGAAAATATTATGAGTTTAAAACTTGTATAAGTTTATATTATATATTTTATACTTAATTTTTATTAAATAAATAAAAATAATAAGATTTAAACTTATAAATACTTAGTTATCAAAATTTTGATAGCATGTAAGATAACTCCGTTTATTTAATATTTTGTAAGTTGACAAGAAGTCATAATTATTCTCGGTTCATACATGGAGAGCAATTTAATTAAGCCCTTCTAAATATGAAAGGAAAGGCAGAACCATCCAAGACCAACAAGCGTTTTCCATTCTCATCAATAACACCAGCAGATTCACACGCTGGCCTAGGACAGTTTGTTGTCAGACAATTTGGGCACCATCTCAAAGCATAGACACCTTGTCCATTGTTTTCAATGTTGAAGTACCAGAGTGCAGACGATGGCCGTGGCTCCATTCCAGTCACGACGTATCTCCTCCTTGTTTCTGGATTCTCCTCGCCGACCATCCATGCTGTAGATTGACCACAAGTTGAGGCTCCGGAGAATGCAACGGTGAAGTCTCTGGACTCCCTTATAATTGTGTCTCCAACACGAGGAGTGAAAAAAACCGGAATACCTCGGGACACCATAGGTGCAAGAGGTTCTTGACCAACATAAAGTGGACACGAGCCATTCCGATCAACAAGGGTCAGACCACCTCCAACATCGGTTACACCTGGAAGTACATAGTATTCTACCCCACTTCTAAGAGGTTGTCCATCAGCATCAAGCACAGGAGGCAAGGGTTGAGCCGCTGTTGAAATGACCATAAGTAGCCAGATGAAGCTCAAGCTTCCAATCAGTCTCAACATGGCTGCCTAGCTAGCTATCTCACACAACAAAACAAAGTAAATAGTAAATACTGTGCTGTTTTGTTTTTCTTTTTTCTCAAGAGTATTCTATGAGCAATTTGCTAAGCCCTCTTTTTGAGTCTCAGATTTGCAATCTATTTATAGCTGAGGGAGCCGACGTACCGTATTTCTCTATGATGGCACGGCAAAAACAAAGTCAGGCAGCAATTATCCGTTTTCATACGTGTTTATATTATTATCCAATTCATTGTCAATTGCTTGTACCATAAGGGTATACTTCATAAATATTAGGCCTCATTGAGGGCCGGGCGATTGGGATTGTGGTCGAATTGTTGAACTGTTATTTTTAAAAGAATTTAATCTCACTTAATTAATAAATTAATGTAAAAATATTATTAATTGTCATAAAAAAATGGAGAACACATAAAATTAAAGTTAAATCTTATTCAAGAACGGGTAACTCAGATGAGACTTGAACTAGGCTTTATGTTGATTTGTATTGGACATTTAACTGGTTAAATCTGAATAACTTGGTATGCAGATTGATTGTACAAAACCCCAATGAGACTCAATCATGTTAGCTTCTAGAATATATATTTTTTTATTTTATCTGAAATAACTTTGCTTTAATTGATCCAATTAATGATTATAGCCCTAAACAAGGTCAAATATTAGCTGAATTTGACAACTATATATGATTATATGTCCCTTTTATATCAAATGATCAAATATCGGGAGCTTTTTTTTGTGAAAAAAAAACAAAAAGAAGAACAGACGAAAAATTTGAATCTCTCAGCTTATCTCAACCAGGAGTATAAAAACCATAAAAATGGCCAGTTGAAATATTGTTATTTGTATAGCTTTGAATTGACTTGCATATATAGGAGTGTTTGAAAAGTTGTTTTCAAAATGTTTTTTATTTAAAAGTATATTAAAATATTTTTATTTTTTTTAAATTATTTTTTATACTAGCACATAAAAATACTTTAAGAATTTAAAAATATTAATTTTAAACAAAAAAAAAATTAAATTTTATCTGATTTTTATTTGAAACGCAGGATAATTATGATGAGAACTGTTGGAGCAAAGATAGTAAAGGAGGCAAACTCATATTCACATCTTTGAACTAAACTCATAGTCAAGAACTTGGTAAAGATCATTCAAGATAATGCCAACAGCTAGAAAGTCATGATAACGTGGTTGGAATAACTCTTAAACTATCCATGGAAGATTTGCGTTATCAAAACACGTTCTAGAAGTTTAGGAAACTATAATGAGCAAAGATTTAGTTGTAAGGATCAAGCCAATAACCACGTGTTACTTTCCTATGCAAGAAGTCCAATTTGTCTCATCCAACTAATTATATAGACCCTCCTTGAACAAGGATTGGATTATACTGTTCATATTGGACATTAATGGCATTCATCATGCAAGCCTGAGCTAATATTTTGTCCCTCAATTTAAGAAGATTGACAACACAGGATAGTTTCCAAGGATAGCTATATATATATAGTGCTTTATAAGGTTGACTAAATGTTTTAGTTGACCTAATAGCAGCAATTAGACAACAACACGTGTATAAAAGCAATTTACAAAAAGGGTGTTTTAAACATCCCTCCATCATAGCCTACATCTTTTCTAAAATTCAGCTTCAAATTTTCTAATTTTACTGCTATGCATTTACACGTAGAAACAGCGAGGATGCAGAGGTCTCTCAAGCCTGTTAAAGCAGAAATCAATTTGATGAAGCAAATGGACTTTTCGTTGCCGTGCCTTCATTAACGTGCTATCTTGTAGAAATGTTGCATATAAATAGACAACAAAGTGAAAACATATTACACATATATTGTATGTTATTGTATTAATCAGGCAGCCATGTTGAGGTTGATTAGAAGCTTGAGCTTCATTTGTCTACTGATGGCCATATCTAGTATGGCTCAGGGCCCTCCTGTGCTCGATACAGATGGTAACCCTCTTACAAGAGGTGTAGAATACTATGTCGATCCTGCTATAACTGATGTAGCTGGTGGCTTAACTCTAGTGGCTCGCAATGGATCTTGTCCATCTTATGTTGGTCAGGTGCCTATTGGACCTGGTTCTGTAGAAGGCCTTCCAGTCATCTTCACCCCATCAAATCCAGGAGATACAATTATCACTGAAACTACAGAGTTCACTGTTGCATTTTCAGCTTCCTCGACATGTGTTCAAAACACTACATGGGGTATAGGCGAGGAAGATCCAGAGACGAGAAAAAGATTTATTGTGATCGGTGGTGAACCAACCGTCTTTGATATTGACAGTGATCAAGCAGTAGGTCCGTATACAATTGGATGGTGCCCTGCATGCCTCAATCCTCCACTTTGTGGTAGGCCACGGTGTGGACTTGCAGGTATTCTAGAACAGAATGGGACGAGGTTTTTGACCTTAGACGGCCCTGCATTTCCTTTCAGATTTAGAAGGGCGTAAGTTCATGTCACTGTAATAGCACGAATAAATCATTTCATATTTAGCCAGGGTTTAATTATTCTCCATAGAAAAATGAGTGCGTTCGTGTCCTTGTAATAACAGCAAATAAATGGAGATCTTTGCATTCGTGTCACTGTATTAGCCACGCTGCGTCGGCGTGAAGATTTTTGTTTTTGTTAAGAGTCGCCACCAACTATTTAATTGAAAGCTACTAGAAAACTTGGGTATACTAGTCTTGTCAGAGATTAAAAGACTGGTTATAATTAAAAAAAATATTAACACCCCTAACACACCCTACTTGAGATAAGCTGCTTCATAACTTTAACGTGTTAAAAAAGTTTTAAAATTATCTTTTCATCGGATATTAGAAATACAACTACATATAAATTAATAATTCTAGACCGTGAACAAATTAAAATATTAAATTCTTCTTTAATCTTTACAATTTTATCATAAATAAATAAAAATCATCCACAAAACAAATACAAACACACACGTACACTTTTGCTATATTTTTTCCTTTCCTTTTCTTTTTTACACAATACAAATTATACAAATTCAAAAACAACTAATCAAAAATTACATTACACTTTAAAAATTACAAAAAACAGCCCCTAAATAGAATCAGGAATAGTGCAGCTCGGGAACAGTGCTGGAAAGCTTCTGGGTCACGGAAACAGTGGTGGCGTGTTGTTCCACGCGCCGCCGCCGGTGCAGGTGACAGAATCGGTGGATCGGGAACGTCTTCCTCTTCTCGGTCTCCCTATGCCGGCGGTGACCTGTAAAACAAACGAAAACACAACAGGCAGTTGAATTTAATTTTCTTTTCTCCTTCTCGGATCTAGTTCTTTCTCTGTAGCGCATTTTTTCTTTTTGTTTCCCCTTCTTCTCTGTTTTCAGGCCGCCGACTCTGAGGTCAAGGCGTCTGTGGCTTTGGTCGGCAGGTCCTGTGGGATCGGCCGTGCTAGGACTGCTGCTGGAGGCCGGTTGAAGGAGATGGAGGAGTGGGGGTTGCTGCTGTTGTCGTCTGTTCGGCTGGCTTCATTGTGGAGAAGAGCTGCTGTTGGCCTCGGTTGTGAGGCAGATCGGAGGAACAGAGGGAGTTGTGGCCGATTTAGGCGAAGGCGTTCGTGGAGGGGAATGGTCTGTGTGCAGCCGAGAGATGGAAGTGGCTGGCGGCTGTGGTGAAGGTTGGGCCGGTTGTGGAAGAAGGAGATGAGAGGCTATGGTTCTGTTTCTGTGTGGGGGAGGGGGGCTTGGCAGGTCTGTGTTGATGAATGGAGATGGGACCGTGTATGGGGCTGCTGGAGATGATGGGAGAAGATGAGAAGAAATGGGGGAATAGTGATGGCTAGCTTGGCAAAGGGAGAGGGTGAGCTGGAAGGTTTGTCGGACTCAAGGAAGAAGAAACCGAATCCGGGGGTGGGGGGCGCCGCTTCGCTTGGCTTGGAGAAAAAAAATTAGGTTTGGGGTTTTGTCCTAGTGTTTTGCCTTCTTTTTCTATTTTAAAATTACTCCCTCCCTTGTATGTGTTATAGAGACTAGTATTTATAGGTAAAAATATTACTAGATTTTCAAATTTGGTCTCTCAATTTTTTTTTTTGTAAATATTATTTTTTTGGATTTTTCTTATCAACATCGACTTGAATGAGGAAAATCGGTGATTTTAAAAATAATGCGTTAAAAGGAGAACGCGTTCCAAAAACCTTTGAAAATTTAAATTCTTTTGAGACAATGCTAAAAATGCTAAAAACGATGCAAATATATATATATATAAAAGTATTTTTTTTGGATTTTCGTTGTTTTTCGCTAGTTTTGGATTTTTCTGAAAATTTATCAAAACATGGGTCAAAAATTGGGTAGCAACAAATGCCCCCTCTTTACAATGCTTACGAAGCAAAACTCCTCAATGTTTTGCATAATAAGCTTTGTAAAGAAAACTGGTCTTTTTGTCTTCCTAACTTGCTTAATATCCACTCATCTAAAGAATCTTTTTTTTTAATGTTTCTTTCTCTTTTCCTTCTCCTTTCTTTTTCTTCTTTCTTTCTTTCTCTCGTTTTTTTTTTTAACCTGAGATCCCATCCGGCGATCTCCATGAACCAAAACCAAAATCTGCGTGGTTGGGCTAACCTGAGATCTCGTCCGGCGATCCCCTTTAACTAGAACCAAAATCTGCATGGTTGGGCTAACCTGAGATCCCGTCCGGCGACCCCCTTTAACCAGAATCAAAATCTGCGTGTGGTTGGGCTAACCTGAGATCCCGTCCGGCTATCCCCTTTAACCAGAACCAAAATCTGCGTGGTTCGGCTAACCTGAGATCCCGTCCGACGATCCCCTTTAACCAGAACTAATATCCTGCGTGGTTGGGCTAACCTGAGATCCCGTCCGGCGATCCCCTTTAACCAGAACCAAAATCTGCGTGGTTGGGCTAACCTGAGATCCCATCCGGCGATCCCCTTTAACCAGAACCAATATCCTATGTGTGGTTGGGCTAACCTGAGATCCCGTCCGGCGATCCCCTTTAACCAGAACCAAAATCTGCGTGGTTGGGCTAACCTGAGATCTCGTCCGACGATCCCCTTTAACCAGAACCAATATCCTGTGTGTGGTTAGGCTAACCTGAAATCCCATTCGACGATCTCCTTTAACCAGAACAAAAATCTGTGTGGTTAGGCTAACCTGAGATCCCGTCCGGCGATCCCCTTTAACCAGAACCAATATCCTATGTGCGGTTCGGCTAACCTGAGATCCCGTCCAGTGATCCCCTTTAACCAGAACCAAAATCTACATGGTTGGGCTAACCTGAGATCCCGTCCGGCGATCCCCTTTAACCAGAACCAATATCCTGCATGGTTGGGCTAACCTGAGATCCCGTCCAGCGATCCACTTTAACGAGAACCAATATCTTGTGTGTGGTTGGGCTAACCTGAGATCCCGTACGGCGATCCCCTTTAACCAGAATCAATATCCTACATGGTTGGGCTAAACTGAGATCCCATATGGCGATCCCCTTTAACAAGAACCAAAATCTTGTGTGTTCTTCCTGATGGCAGGGTTTGAACTTTCTTCTCTTGTTTTGAGAATTTCCTAATGGTAAGGATTATCTCATCTTCTTCCCGTTCCAAGGTCACAACCATGATTCTATATTATTATCAGCTCAATGATTCTTTTTTTTTTAAATCTTGCTAGATTTCTTCGAGGATTTTCCTGTAACGAATAAAAATATGTGTGCAATGCTTTGAGGTTAGATGACATGCATGCATCCTTACCTGATTTGAAATATAGGTCCCTCCTCTTTGATGTTCCATCGTCATAGAGTGCCTTTGTTTGCTATCCAAAAGCCTTCTTTACTCTTTCCATGTACTAGCCCGTTCATATGCTAGTCATCCACTCAACTGTAACATGCCTATCCAGGCAGTCCTCGATGATTACTGCTCTCGTTGTTTATTAAGCATGAATGTGCCCCCAAGTGTGGTGTTACTTGATTCATCACGAATGAGCTTAACCGATCATTCATCTTCTGGATTATCCTGAGAATTGTTCTTTCATTGATTGTGCGCATCGTGCCAACACCCATCAAGATTGTCAATCAGTCATGAACTTGCCTCAAGTTGAAACAATACTCTTCAAGTATATGTTATCACCAGCCTTCTTGGAACTGCCAAGTCATCCAGACATGCATCTCATAGCTTGTAGTAAAAAGCTCTTTGTTGTATGCTCAGTGTTCTTCTCAATGGATTCCTCTTATCTTGTTGAATCATATTGCAAAAAGAAATGTATTGGCCTCATCAATGATGTCCAATTTATCACCCATATTCATGCCGTGAAGTACGCCTTTGAGCTTCAAAACAGATGGTCCCACAGTCAGTCTTGGTGGTGTGCATCTTTCTGACATTCATTCAAATGCAACTATGCAATAACATCTGTTATAGCCATGTTTTAAAGGATAACCCAAGATGAAAATATGAAGATGTCCTTCAAATGCAACATTGTTCCACAATCAGTCTTGATGGTGTGCATCTTTTCAACATTCATTTACATTCAATCGTGTGTCTACATCGATCAATAACCATGTTTAGGAAGTTAAACCCAGATAAAGATGTCCTTCAAGTGCAGCACCACTCTCATTTGCTGCTAGAATTCACTAGATCTTGACTATCTTTGAACAATAGTTCCCCCGGTGTGGTCTGAATGTGCTCGTTCATTGATTATCCTTCTTTGAACCATATTGTCCCTCGTTCACCGATTCTTTATTTAGCTACAAGGTGTGTGGTTCAATTTCAAGCGTGAGTTCAAAATTTGTCTGGTCACCTCATATTGTTTATCTTGCCATTTTAACAAATATCAAGTCATTTCTGCAATCAAAATCTTTTCATCTTCAAGATTGATTAGCCTAAATCGCGTGTTGGAGTTCGATCAAAATATTTTGTCAAAATACTCTTTGAAAGAAGCATCTCTTGATTTCAAAACAATAGAAAGACAAAGGAAAGATATGTTTTGTTCAAGGATGAGATGTGACCTCAAAACAAAATGCAAAATGGCAAAAATCCACAACAAAATGATTGACAATTCATCACCATTTTTGGATCAGCTTTTCTGGCAATATTTGTGCTTGGCCAAACATTTTTGATCTTTTGTCAATCTAAGGATGTTTTGGTGACAATATGGTTGATGACATCATCTTTCACAAACTCAACTTGCTTCTTACTCACCATCATCCGGTCTCAATTCTTGAAAATCTTACCACTATTTAAATGAATGGCCCAAGACCCCGCCATGATATTCACATATCTTGTTTGGATTATACCCCCTTCAGGATCATCTTCTGATTCAACTCTCATCATTGTTCTGGCACCCATGATATAACCTTCAATATTTCCCATCTTCATAGCTTGCTCAATTCCTTTGGCAATCCTCACAGCCGCATTATGTCAATCTACCAATGTTGTTATGGTTGTTTGAGGATTGTTGGAACCTCCCAACAGCTAGGTAATCTTGGTAGCGCGCAGCACCGCCGTTGCCAACGTGTGGAATCATGTATTGTCTCTATTATAAGAGAAACTGATGAATCTGAAACTCTTATGTCTCCTTCTTCGATTCCTCACTGGTGGTGCAGCAAACAAGCACCAAAGAGGGAGTTATGCTCTGCTAAAGTTTAATTCTTCTTCATGTTTTTCAGCCTAGGCATGTCTCTTCTCTCTGCTTCTGCGTTTTAATGCTGACACTGGTAGGAGAAAAATCATAGATGATATGAAACTACTGTATTCCTTCTTGGATTCCCCACTGTCAGATCCACAAACAGATCTATGTTGAGAGATCTTAGCTACGTTGAAGTTCAATGTAAAGTCATGTTTTTCATACCAACATCCTGTGTTGCTGGACTGGAATGGAGTTCGGTGACTTCAAAGAAAGTCAAATACAAAAAGCTAGCAGCTATTGGGTGCTATTGCAAGACGTGAAGGCGATGAACAACTAATAGTGCAGTTGAACCAAAAAGGAGATTATCTTTCATTGATGATTGAAGGCGTCGTTGCTGTTCATGACTGAAATGAAGGAGAGGTGGTGCCACTTCAGTGTTCATGGCCCATACTGGTGGAGTGTTGAGGAGAGAAGCCAATGATGTTTTTCTTATGCAGAACATGAACAGACAGTGCTTCCACAGAAGGCTGTGCAGACATTCCCTTTTCACTCTTAAACTTCAACACTTGTTCAAGCAGATCGAGTTTAGCTACTTCACATTTGATGCTCTCAATTTCCTTTTGACAAAAAGCCTTGTCGGATCCCATTCTCAACTTTTCTCAGTCTAGTGTAGTAGACCTTGGGTCAAGGAACCTATTTTTCATCCCGGTGTATGCATGATAAATGTATGAACATGTAATCTATATGATGAACTCGCCCTTCAAGGAGTGACATATGGTGGTAACTCTTGTATGATGAAACATGAATCATGATTCTTACCCAAACTCTACAATGCAAATTTCCCGAGTGACGACCATTGTGTCACCCACAAGTCTTGAGTTCAAGATGCTTCAAGAAGGGTTTGCCCTGATGCAAATAACGATAACACATACAACCTAAGGGCAGGTTCTATTCATTGTGTGAACATGGGCAGGTTTTCTATCTGGTCTCAAAAAGGGTCTCATATCTGTCTAGTGACGATCTTCATAAAGACAATATATCGGCGTTACAAGAAATGGTTAAGGTACGTATACCCACCATTACCAAGCAGGCATTCAGATATGAGTTGGTTTTTCACGTATCTGAACCCTGACCAATAGTCATAGAGCAGACCACTAATTCACCACCTAACTTAGAAGCTTATGTGTGCTTTCAAAAATAAATACAGGTGATGCATGAGACAATTCTATAAAATGCATGGAAAAGATATTAACAAAAAGATAAAAATGCAAAAACTTAAACACATCAAATACATAAAGCTTAGTCCAATATTGTCAGAAATAGTACCTTCCTCAGTGGAGTCGCCATTCTATCGCACGTCACCCGCGCTGCGTCGGCTTGAAGATTTTCGTTTTTGTTGATTTGAATGGTTTGTTGGGAGTCGCCACCTAGTATTTAATTGAGGGCTACTAGGAAACCCGGGTGTACTGGTCTTGTCAGAGATTCGAAGGTAAAGGACTGGTTGTGGTTAGGAAA
>Ga0325401_1003780_pt1 | contig 14023 bp, 9 predicted proteins | sample PopdelMetagenome_FD_205666 | JGI IMG/M metagenome (GOLD analysis project Ga0325401, IMG submission 205666) | Populus deltoides microbial communities from Bellville, Georgia, United States - Xylem-PdKOR-R2 | ecosystem: Host-associated > Plants > Phyllosphere > Stem > Wood/Secondary xylem | place...
CCTTCATTACAATGACTTGATCCTCGTAAATTTGGAAAGGAGTTTGCGGTTGACTTGGTCTGGTTTGACTACATTAATCATGTCTTATCTAGTTTGATTAAATATCTTTCATATCTGTATTTTTTTTATATAAAAAAACATGATTGATATTTTATTAAATAAATTTTAGCATGAATTCATAATTAGTCCTAATATTGTAAAAAATAATTACAATCATAATAGCATATTGTACTCTTTGGTGACTAATAAATATTTATTTTTTAATTTACAGTGAAATAATTGTTGGTCAGTAGGTATCTCATTGTAAATCAAAATAATCTAATACCATGGACTCATTTAGTTGACAGAAAGTGATTGTTTGAAAATTAATTCATAAACTTTGTTATGTTTGTTTGTCATTAAAAAAATTGATTAATAAAAAATATTTTTCAATTAAAGAAAAATTTGGCTTAATTTTTAGTAAAGTGTTTTCCTTTTATTTTGGACGTTTTCTGGAAGTTGTGAAAAAATTAAAAATATCATATTATTTGTTGATTATATCAAATTTGATCTTCAAACTTTTGATTGCTATATATATTTTGTTTTGAATGTTTTTTTTTTAATTTTATCCCTTAGAATTTGATTTTTATATTAATTTTGGTCCTCATTTTTATAATTGTTATTTGTTTTTTCTTTATCATTTTTTAATTGAAATTTTTTATATATCAAATTTGATCCTCATTCTTTTTATTATTACTTATTTTATTTAAAATAATTTATGAAATGGTAATTATTATTATTTTAATTTCTTTATCTTTTAATTTTTTAATTTGTTAGATTTGATCTCTATTATTTTGATTATTATTTATTTTATTTGAGACAATTTATGAAATTATATTTTTTAAAAAATTTTATTCTCATTCAACTTTTTAAATTGTAAGATTTGTTCCTTATTATTTTAAAAAACTTGAAAAAATAAAACATTAATAAGTTATTTTCCAGTTTATTTTCCATGACATAACCAAATATTTGAAAATGTTTTCCAACTTATTTTTCATTATACTACCAAACATCGAAAAATAATTTACTTTTCTAAAATTCACTTTTAAAAAAAAATTATTTTTCAGCAAACAAAAAGGTATATATATCAACTATTCTTTTAATATAACTAAAAAATTCAGCTCATTTGTTTATAGAAAAAACTCTTCAATATTTATTTTGTAATTTTGTTAGTGTTAATCTTAGTTAATTTGCAACCACTCACATTAATAATAATTTTAATGTCCAAGTCACCTTTTTATCATATAAACATAATTATTAAACCCAGCTTCCTTATTTGATGGGCTGGCTTGAAAAATTTAGTATTCGAAGTCATGTTAAATTTGCAGTTGAAGTAAACTAAATACAATCCACTTACCATGAACAAATCTAACATAATTAAAATCTTGTAAAAAAATATTATTTATTTTTGTATTTTAAAAATATATTTTTTAAAAAATAAAATTTATTTATTTTTTTCTTTGATTTAATTTTTTTATGTTTTCATATTATTTTAATGTGTTTACTGTTAAAAGTAAAAAAATATTATTTCATTTCATTTCCAAAAAATAAAAAACACTTTAACAAATAATCTAACCGGCTAAAAAAAAACCAAAATTTAATTATCATGAACAAACCTAGCATAGTTAAAATCTTGTAAAAACAAAGTTGGCTTGATAACTCACAAGTTAACCTAGCTCTTTTCAGATCGGAGCTATCAATTATGAAAACAGGCATTGTTTTTCTACTTGAAAATGTCATTGTTAGAAGTTGTCTATTAGTCTAAATAATAAAAAAAGAAGAAAAAAGACTAGTAAAAGGACTTCCAGATTCAGAAACTCAAGCTGAAGGTAGATAAAAGAAACGAAACGCTCAAATGAACTTGTAGCCCATCAGCATCCACATAACAGAGAATGGCAAGTAAAAAAAATTTGCTTTGATTCCTCAATCTTGTATTTGTTGCTGATACAGAAGAAATTATTTTTGTTTTCAAAGGAGGGGATCATAATTCCCCAAACCTGTTGAATTATACAAAAATGAGAACATTATTCAACGAAGATATGTACATGAACTGAAGAGAACAATATTTGGACCCAGATGACAAAGGGAAACAGATTACAAAAGCATGAAATCGATTCTTTTATCTATCTAAGGGCTTCTAGGATAGAACATATACATGAGTAAGAAGGGTACGAATAACAAATCTGTTTACTCTATCAAAATTGAACTGTGTTTTGCAAAAGGATATCCCGAGAACAAATATTCAGCCTGCAGTGGGTGGTGTTGTAAACGAGACCAGGACCATGCCTTGGAGAGCCGAGACCAAGGATGGTAACCTCGTGAAATTGCAACTTTATTTGTAGAATGGAGAGGGACTGGAATGTGGTTACCAGTTATGCAATTGAGCAGTTACGCTTTTTACCACAGGGTGATATTCTGTGTGCATGTGCCTTTTAGCTTTCTCCGAACCAGGTTGGTCAAGCCACTCATCGTATAAGGATTTAACAAGAGGATTCTCAAAAGGATCTTTTACCAAAATCTACATGTCCAGAAAAAAAAAATTGTTAAATTATGGAAAGATTAAAACAAGCGTTGTACACAAAGACAGAACAGGCAAAGCATGTGCATGAAATAATCCCCGTTCAAGTTACCCTTTTCAAGGGGGCTGGAGAGGGGAAAAGGTAAACGCCACAGCTTGAGTGTATTCGAGACGATTTGTCTCATCCATCAAAACAAAAACTGCACACCTAATGTAATTTACTTACAGACCATCAGATTTTTATGTCACTTTGGTAATCTACTATGTTCAGCAATCTCAAGGAGATCTTGCATGACAATAAATAATCTAAGACACGGACCAAAACAGTCGAGCTTTAGAAGTGGCTCAGCCACAGGATAGCAGAATTCAAATCCCTGAAAAGATCAGGTTTGATATCTTCCTTTTGAGAACAGCTTTGATGGTAAGAGTACCTCATAAGCACAGATACATAAGGTCGAGAGCCATAAGCATTAAGCTGAAAGTTGCAAATGGTAATGTGTTTGATTATACTTGGTGCAAAACAATTAAACATGAGCCTCTAGATTTAGAAGAAGAAGAAGAAGAAGAAGAAGAAGAAGGCATCAAACCAATCACAGCATGCATAGCCCTACAAAAATATCTGCAATGTTAGTGAAACTCACATTTTCCATATAAATAGTTTCTAGCGACTGAAGCAGCTCCCTTGGAGATTGTTGAGGCTTTGGCTTGATTTGACCACCACCATTCAGGCAACCTGTTTGATCATAAAGCTTAGTGAGTAAAGAATGTGTCAAGTTTCAAGTGAAAACTGAATACCAATTAGATTAAACTGAAAGCCCCAATCAAGTGAGGATAGAAAGGGAAAAAAAGAAACCTGATGGGCATGCCATAATCTCCACAAAATGATAATCACATCTTCCCATTTTGACTTTTCTTACAATATTTTGTAGGTTTTGAAAGCCGTAACATAGGGCAAATTTCAGTACAACTTTTCCATCCACCTACATAAATGAGAAATATCACATCAGAAGCAATAACCAGATGTTAAAGTATGTACATAGAATTATCAAGTAAGTGTAATTAAGGCTTAAGTTATGGAACTAAGGTAAACATGACACGGAAAAATTAGTATTTTTTGAATTGTGATGATTATCCCTGATCCAGGATGCATCAAGAAACTGTATTAAAAATTATAGAGTACAATTTCATCTTCTAGAAGAAATGTACCAGATAGGAGAATGCACAACTTACTTCCAAAGTAACTTCACAGAAATCGTTGTTTCTAAGACTTCTGAAGGCCAAAGGCCCTTCAATTTCTCTTCCAAATACCATTCTAGCAGCATACCGAAGCACTGTTTCAGCATAACCACCAGAACTTCCAGGTACTCCATAGAGATATCCTTCTTCACTAACATTTGTCAACCTGTAGAACGGTCAACACGTTATTTTTACATCAGCACCTCAACCACATGGGGATGGAACCTCAGAAAGATGATTGTGGTTCATAGGACAATTGAGAACTCTTACATTTTATCTAGAGGTGAGTCATCTAAGGTTTCAATATCCACTGCTTTTAACTGCAATTTGACCCCAACAAACAGAAGGAACAAATACACATCAGTCACCTCTCAGAGCTTGGGCCAGGAGGAAAAAAAGCAGAACTGAACAAGAAAGCTCACATAAACTACCAAAACTGGAAATCTCAATTTCACCTTTATCAAATCTAAGACTTCTCCAGTTGTCAAAACTGAATCAACCTCTGTAATCCTTAGACTATTCTTGTTTGCATCTTCTTGTTCCACTTCAAAAACAAAGTCACCCCTTGCTGCCTCAAGCTTCTTATCATAACAAGGCATCACAGTCACATGATAAACCTCATCTGGCCTATCAAACAAGTTTTTACCATTTACATAATTCAAGCACAAATGAAATCAGTAAGGTAACTCTTTTTTTAAAAAAAAAGACAGACTACAAGGTTAGAGTGGTTGGGGGGATTCAGTGAAAGTTCTTTTAATCTGTTTTAGCATCGTCTTCATTAATTTATTTAGTAGCACAGAAATTGGGTAGGGGTTGACTAAAGATGAGTGAAGGGGATTGGTCCCCTTGTAAGCACAAAGAAGACCAAGAATGCATAACCAATGGTATATACTGACTCCTAATCTTAAATACAGAGATTAGCCATTATAGGTCATTTGAAGATATAGGTTTCCTCGCAAAATAAAGTAGGTTATTCCAATGTTAAAGTTTAGAAGGTACAATTTCTTACAGACCTGTAACTCCCAACAAAACCTGCTTCACAAAATAAAGCTTAAAGCAAGAATAGGAAAGCACTAACATGGATGGTTACCTGAGGCCCATTTTTTGGCAAATGTGATGCTTAATGGTAGCTCCAATTGTTTGTTGTGGGCTCTTCACAGAAGATACATAAGGCAGAATGTAGGATCCTAGTTGCTTTTCAGCATAGCATATCCAACCTGCAATTACAGAGAAGATACAGGTAAAACAAATTTAAATCAGAGAACCCTTCCTCCCACATGGCCCCATATTCCACAGACCCGTACATAGCCACATTCCATCACAGATTATGCTATCGGAAGCATTCTAAATTTTAATCATGATTTTGTATGTTGGCAGGGTGTTTCAGTTTTTCATTCTCTTACTATTCTTCTTTCCCTTTTCTTTTCTAGGGTAAAGTACAGAAGGATGTTATTTATTTTCAGAATTATAATAGGCTAAGAAATTAACCTGGACATGCTGAAGAAAGCATAGGCAAAGATGGATTAGATTTTTCATCAATGTTCAACTGGCTCTGTTTGTAACGACAAAGAAACTCATTACAAGTCTCTACAAGTGTTAAGTCCCTGCTGCAACTTGTATCAAATACAGCCTTCACTCCCAATGACTTAAAAAATGTTGTGAGTTTCTTAAAAACCTGCAAACTCGAAAAACATCTCGAGTCATTAGAATTTTGCAGAAAAGAAACACTATGTTATCTCATATCCTATCAAAATACAGCCCAGTGACCACCTGAAGTGGAGAGATGCCAAAATAAACAGCGAGAGAAGCTCTTGATTGTGGAGACAGAGAAACAATGATAGCTTTTCCTTTGTCAATATTGGATAAGAACTCATCCAAACTTTGCTTCTCAAGCATAACTGTCTCTGCTGATGTTATACACCCGCTGCATCATCACAAGAATAAAAAAACATAAATCCTAAACCTCTACTCAACCAGAATTTTGACAATAACAATATACATGTCAACACTAAGCATCACAAGATTTCCACAATTCCCGTTAATTCCACATATAACCTTGATCAATAACTAAACATCTCCATATCATAAATATTTAACCACTACTTATCACCAACTAAAAATAAAAATAAAATCTATTAAACACTACATTACTTAAAATTTTCAAAACCTCATTCATCCCATATTCTTCTGCCTTCATAAGTAACAAAATGTCCACATCTCCTTCATTAGTACTGAACATCTCTGACTTTAATCATAATTATCTAGACCTCAACTTAATCAACCAAATTACAAATAAAATACATTTTAAACACTGAATATCATAAAACTTCCACACTCCCATTAATCCCATATTTCATTTACCTTCATTGGAATCCCAAAATTTCCAAAATTCAATAAAATCCATATTTCATTTTGCCTTCAACAACAACTACAAGTCTCTAATTTACTGTTCTTAACAAAATCAACAACAAGAAATTACCTGCAAGCCAAACAGTCCTTAAGAGAAATTTTAACAGGGTCATTCTGCTCTCTATTAGCAATAGCAACCTTTAAAACAAAAACACAGAAAACAAAAATCAATATTTTCACTCAAAAATGCAAAATTTTTCACAAAGTTGAAAACTTTAAGCTCAATTAACACTAATCTGCTAAAAATAAACTCCAGAACTTGCAGAAATACCTCAGGTTTGCCGCGTTTTCTGGTGTTAGGTGTTGTCGTTTTGAGACCTTTCAAAGAAACAACACAAGCTTGAGAAGGAGCGATAAAGTCACTCAGATCTCCAATTCTCAACGTCGGTGAGAATTTCTCCGACATGTCGTTTACTCAATTAGAGTTTTCGATAACCCAAAGAGAGAAATCGAAGATCAAACACAGAGAGAATCCACTTAGGGTTTTTCAGAGAGAGATATATACATGGCGGTGATGTTGACTGTTATTTGAGTTCTTACGGAAGAGAAGGATTATAATGTGGGCGGGTATAGCGTTTGGAGGTTGGTTAGCGTATAGGATGTGATGGTTATGTGGAAAACGAAAGTAAACGATCCTACGTGTTAAGGGTTGTTGAATATTTGTCTTTATGGCACGTGCCGACCACATGCCATAGAATATTCCTTTTTTAATTATTATTTTTTGTTAAGATTCTACTTCTAGCTTGTACCAAAGAGGAGAATCCATGTGCATTGCCTATTTGAAGAATAAATTCTTGCTTCTTAAAGTTGAAAATGAATATAATTTTAGTTTTTTTTTAATTATTTAAATAGCTACATTGATAGATTGAACATGTAAATATCATATTTTATATTTATACATACCATTAAATCTTTATAAATTAATATTATTTAGACCCTAAAAATTCATTAGTTGATCAAGATTATTTAAATTTAAGTCAAAATCTAATAAATATATTATTCAATCAAGGTTATTAATTTATCTTATAATATATATTAAAAAAAATATACATTTCGTTAGAATCAAAATTTGGAATATGTTTTCGAGTTGTGCTAATTTTGCATTTGTTACTCTAACTTAAAAATTCTCTAATTAGAACCATATTATATAAAAAAAAGCTCACTATTTCTTTTAGGATTACTTTTGCATAGAACTTGATTTCTTTATACTCTAGTGATGTTTGGTGAAGTTTCATTAATGGGGCGGGTCAAATTGCATAGAATTTGATTTCTTTGGACTAAGCTGTGAAAGTAATTCACTCTAGTGATGTCTGGTAAAATTCCAATAATAGGGCGGGGTCAAATTGAAGAGCATAAGAAAGTTGCTATCTCACCATGCTTGACCAGGAATGATCCTTCCTTTGCTATTGCCGGCATGCTTTTCTTCCATATTCAAAGCGAACCCTTCCTTGTCCCCAGCTAGAGAGATTTCATTCTCAGTCCCATGATATTTAATTATTTTTAAAATAAAAAAAAATACTAAAGAAGGAGCCTATTTTGGATACAATGGGAAGTGACTGGTAAATCATGGGCAGTCTAGGATCTAAGAACAGCCGAAAATCTGAGGATGTAATGGATTAACCAGATGTATGACGACAAGATCTGCACAGGAGGGAACCATCTTGCTGGTAATTAAGATTAAACAGAGTGCAAATATTAATTTGACATTCATATAGAGATGCGAAAAATACAAGAAAGGTAAACTATGACAAGCAGAATGAACAATCCTAACTCCTAATCAAAATCCAGCACTCTGAGTCATAGTGAGTTGATAGAGGAAGCATGCTAAAGAAACAAACTATAGATGTATCCACAGAACGCAACGTTGATTTATTTGTCAGCATTGAGGTCACAGAGCGAGCATACACCATTTTACTTTGCATCTCTTCATATCTAAGAAAAGGCCACCATATTACAGGACATTCCGAGTCACATATATATGGTAGAGCAGGGTGGTGCAATGACCAGAAACGGTAGTTCTGAGAACCTACCACCTGGCGCCGTCCTTGCCCTTGTTGCCACCATACAAGCGGAAGAGACTGAAAGAAGAGATACAAGACAAGACAACCATGCTAACACTGACCAGCAGCGCGCTTGCTATTCCCTCACCAACTTGGTTACAGAACTTTCCGTACATGTTGCATATCTTCATCCATTGGAGATCAGGCTGTCCCAACTTCGCAAATGATGCTGATTGCACAGCAGCTGCCACTGCAGACAAAGTTAGGTATGCCATCATCTGCACAAACAAGTTGGTGTGGAAACATTAGGTGATTATATCAACATGTTCTGATCTCATACTTTTCCATGGATAGCAACAAGTACACCGTCAAACGCAAACGAAAATAGACTCATTCTGAAAATTTATTGATTTCTTTCTCTACTCTTATATTTTAAAGAGCTTCAAAAGAAAAATCAATTCCTCCTTAACAAGCACTCCAATTTCTTTAAATTCATCGAAGCAATTTCATCTAAATATTTTTCAGAGGTTATGACTTCTTCAATGCCAAAAATGTTTCACTAATTCCAGAACATATTCATCATTCATAATGAAATCAATGTCTTTGTTATAAGTTCTTCCATGGAACCACATTTAACCAGAGTATCTCTGAGATGACTAATTCATATGCTTAGTCTGGTCCTATCCTGATGGCTCCAGGCACGTGGAAACCCTATGAAATATCATAACCAAGAGTTAGGGTTAAGCAAAAATGCCACTTTCTCTGTGAGTGCCCAGTTTACTGCCGGACAAACCCATTGTATTCTAATCAATACGTAAGTTTCCCAGTAGCTTATCAATACTACTTCTAGGATCACTTTCAAGATGGCAGTGGGTTGTCAGTGTCAACCCAGGAATTCTGGAGTACTCAAGCTCCTACTCCAATATTTAAGGGTCATTGCCTACTTCAAAACAAAATTATTTTATTGTATCTTGTTTCAGAAAACTGCCCTACCGGCATTAGTTTGAGATTCACAAGTGTTTCTCATTCTCAAAAAGGAACCACACTACATAATTGAATAATCATAAGATGAAAGCCTAGTAATTATCCAGAACATTTAATTTCCACCACCTAGCATACCAACTGCTGAAAGATACAGATGCTCTTGGGAGAATGGATTATGAAATCCTCTCCTTTCCATTTCTATATAGCTTGGCTTCACCATTTTTTTATTGAATGCATGTCACATGGTAGATATTAATCCTAACCAACTTTGCATAACAAACACTATTCACGGCATGAACCTCGAATTTTCAGGTAGCGTACTCCTGAAAAACACAATTACACATGGCATCTGTTGATATAGAATAGAAAGACCTATATTAAGAAATGGAAAGGAGTTTCACCAGCAATTGGGACGACAGATATTAATGAAGGCCAGTGACAGCATGCATAAGGCACCACTATAATTGGTACTCAGTTCTCCTTGCTCACAGGGAAGGTTGACAGGCTCAGTTGTCTTGCTCTGGTCGTAAATTAACTAAACCATACTGAACTAACACTGACATTTAAATCCTAAAATCAGACCCTTAAACCTGTTCGAAACATGTGACACATGATTCCACCGATCACTTGATAGTCCTAACAAAGAATGGTGTTGTATTGAATGAACTTGGGTGGGAAACTGGGAGCCATTATTGCAAGAAATCATTCTGTGACATGTCATTCAAGGAATGAAGAATCTATTGGTGGGGTCTTATGTGGTTTCAGCTTTCCCAAAAATTAAATGCGCTTCTTGCTCTTGACACCAACCGCCATAAGCACACACTAATTCTAACCAACGCATTAAATGCAAACAGCTTCCTTAACAATATTAACTCTTATAGTTAAGATTGATTTTGACAAAATTTACAATCTAGGGCAAAGTTTTGAATTTTTTTGAAAAAATAGTTAGACGATTGTCTAACTGGAGTAGTAAATGGTAATTGGGACAGCTTGACATTAACAGGAAGAGCCTAGAGATTGGCACAATATGGATGAAGGCATTAATGTTAGTTGTCAAGTTGGCACCAATATACCACTTGCTCACCCAAAAACAACATGAAACTGGGGAAAGTGTTAAAAACATCCCATAAGAAAGTAGTTAATTGTGAGTATAAAACTTAAACCTGGCACTGGTGAACAACAAAAAAATAAAAAAAAATTGTTGCCCAAAGAAGAAAAAAGAAAAGAAATCAACACCTGATCCCCAGAGAAAATAACCCAAGCCAAGGGCTTGCTAAACAGAACACTTCCTTTAACCATGCCCACAACACAGCGCACCCCTTGAACCAATGAGTAGGCTGCTGCTATCCCATTAGCCACCACCAAAAAGCTGCATCAAAACAAAACCCAAGTTAGTAAACTTATCATCAAACAGAAAGATTCAATCTTTGGAGCCATTTTTGAATGAAATTGAGAGAGGGGTTGATCAGAATCTTACACAAGAGCTTTCATGTCAGTGAACCTTGCTTTCTTTTGAATTGAGAAGATTTCTTTAACTTGAGTATCTGTACCAACAAGCACAGCAGCAAGAACTCCTAAAGCACAGATCACACACCTCAAAACCAACTCTGCTAGCCTCACTCTCCTATCAATAACCTTCAAGTTCATGCCATGATACACTGGTACATTTCCAGGACTAACACCAACACCTAAATAACTCATCCTTTTCTTTCTCAAAAGAAGAGGAGTCGTCTAAGAGATCGCAAGTAACTCTCCAAGTCTCTCGAACTCAACACACAAAGCACTATCTCACATCTGAATAGTTCAACTACTTTAAATAGACATCCCCACGACAACAATATTGTGCATGCTTTCTTTCTTTTATATATATATATATATATATTGGTGGGTTTGTTTCAAATTTCCAAATGTGTGATCAAGGTCCCCAGGTGTTTCCGGGTCCCATAGAAATTAAAAATAGTAGGATCTATCTAACTGAAAATTAACTGATTCTTTAGTAATTAATGTCTTTTTTAATTCAATTTAAAATATAATTTGAGTCAAGTTTAGAATCATAAATTTTCTACATTGATTCTTCTGATTAGATCATATTTAATAATTATAGTTTCAACTGGAGAGTTCTCCGCTTAGTGTTTGATTTTAAAAAAAAGTTATTCATATTATATCCACATTTGAATAGATCCATCTAAATATAATTAAATCAGATTAGAAAAGAAATTAGTTTAGATACATAAAAACTTTGTCCCGAGCAACCCATGTTAAGAAAAGGGGGGGAAAGGACAATGAACCCTTTGGTGCGATGCAAGTTCATGAAGATGCCAAATGGTCAAATGCATGAGCCAAACAGACACCAGTAGAAAGAGCATTGGATACATTTAGGGCAGCATTTATGGCTATTGTGAAAAGAAGGTAAGATGTGAGACTTTTTTTTTTTTTTTTTTTCTGGGGAGAGGCAACAGTTGCTTGTCCCAAGGAAAAGGGTCAGATCAGGGGTGACGCGGTGATGCCATCTTAGTTTCTTTTGTAATAGTTTCATGTACCGCATGGGTAAATTATTTTTTTGTATTTAAAAAATAGTTAAGATTTAAAAATATTAGGTATTTTTTGTAAAGTTATATTTAAGAGTCTTAAGTTTGGTTACAACGCCTGATCCAAGAGTAATGTTTATAATATTAATAATAACATTAAACTTGGGTTAACCCTTAGCATAAAAGTATCTGGACTGCAATACCAAACCCAATAGCATTAGACGTGGGTCTAACTACAAAGTCGTGTCATAAAGTATGAAAATTAAATAGATTAGTTAAAAAGAAAAAAAACCAACAGGAAGAAAACAACTAATGAAAAAAATTGAATTAATTGGGTTAACCCTTCAAATCAGGTTAACTCGTCATATCTTGAATTTGCATCGTGAAAGTTTGATAATTAAAAAGAAAAAAACAAATTAATGGGTTAACCCAGAATTAACTGGGCTAACTCATCAAACCAGGTTAACTTGTCAAACCTGAAATCCGTGTAATGAAAGTTTGATAACTAAATAGAAAAAAATTTAACATTAATAATTTAAATTAAATGAAAAAAATTAATTAAAAAAACAAAAGGCATCGGCCTTTTTACTGTGGACTGCACTGTGCAGTCCACAGTTAAAGGCATAAAAAAAAACTAAAGACATCAGCCGAGAACTACTTAGAAAAAAATTTAACATTAATAAATTAAATTAATTAAATAAAATTAATTAAAAATAAAAAAATAAAAGAAAAAAAACCTCTAAGAAGAAAAAAACTAAATAGAAAAAAATTTAACATTAACAAACTAAACTAAACGAAAAAAATAATTAAAAAGAAAAAAATAATAAAATTTAGGTTAACTCGTCAAACCAAGTTAACTCGTTAAACCCGGGATCCGTGTCATGAATGTCTGGTAACTAAATAAAAAAAAGTGAACATTAACAAACTGAACTAAACAAAAAAAATTAATTAAAAAGAAAAAAAATTCGGGTTAACTCGTCAAACCATGTTAACCTGTTAAACCCAGTATTTGTGTCATAAAAATCTAATAACTAAATAAAAAAAATTAACATTAACAAACTAAATTAAACAAAAATATTTATGAAAATAATAATAAAAAAAATTGACGGGTCAACCCGGAATTAACTGGGTTCACCCGTGAAACCAGGTTAACCCGTGAAACTTGGGATATGTGTCATGAAAGTCTAATAACTAAATAGAAAGAAATTTAACATTAACAAACTAAACTAAACGAAAAAAATTAATTAAAAAAACAAAGAAAGAAGCAAAAAAAAAAATCCTAAAAAGCATAAAAAAACAGCTAAAAAAACTTAGACAACTTCAAAAAAAAAACAAAAACAAAAACGCCTAAGGAATCAGTGTTTTACTATGGACTGCACTGTTGAGTCCACAGTAAAACACTGATTCCTTTTAGCTATTTATGAAAGTTTGATAACTGAATAGGAAAAAAAATTACGGGCTAACCCAGAATTAGCTGGGTTAACCCGTCAAATCCGGAATCCGTGTCATGAAAGTTTGATAACTAAATAGAAAAAAATTTAACATTAACAAACTAAATTAAACGAAAAAATTAATTAAAAAGAAAAATCAGAAAAAAAATCCAGGTTAACCTGTCAAACCCGAAACCCGTATCATGAAAGTTTGAAAACTAAATAGAAAAAAATTTAACATTAACAAAAAAAATTCATTAAAAAAAAAACAGCTTAAAAAAACAAAATAAAAAAAACAGTTCAGTGTTTCACTTTGGACTGTACTTGAAAAAATAATTAATTAAAAAGTAAACCAGAAAAAAATCTGGGTTAACCCGTCAAACCCGGAACCCGTGTCATGAAAGTTTGATAATTAAATAGAAAAAAATTAACATTAACAAAAAAAAAAATTTTTTAAAAAATTATTAAAAAAATCAAAGCAGCTTAAAAAAAAAAAAAACAACAACTCAGTATTTCATTATAAATTTACTTAAAACATCAAGCAGTTGAAGTATATTTTACAATTATTCAAACATTGAATGAAGGAAGGAAGAGGTCATGGTGGGATTTTAGGATGGCCCATTTCTTTGTTTTGGTCCTCAAAGCAGAAGAAACAGCAAAATCGGTGGAAGTACGAGAAAGATTTGATTACTGTTTTGAAATAATAAGAAAAGAAAATAATAAAGATAGAAAGGGTATGTTTTTTTTTTTTATATATATCTCTTGTTCTTTACACTTGCAAGATAATGAGATTAAAGCTGAATAAAAAAGATTCAAGAGTGTAAAGCTGATCAAAATGATTAAAGTGGTATATATGGCGACATTCTTTATCTGGTGGTG
>Ga0325401_1003783_pt1 | contig 14020 bp, 9 predicted proteins | sample PopdelMetagenome_FD_205666 | JGI IMG/M metagenome (GOLD analysis project Ga0325401, IMG submission 205666) | Populus deltoides microbial communities from Bellville, Georgia, United States - Xylem-PdKOR-R2 | ecosystem: Host-associated > Plants > Phyllosphere > Stem > Wood/Secondary xylem | place...
TATTCCTTAATACCATATTGAAGGACTGGTTAGTGGTGCTGTATCCCCCATCAACCATGAGATTTAGTCCACTCACATACTTGGACTCATCGCTACCTAAATACAAGGCAGCCTCCGCCACATCTTTGGGTGACGGCACCACTCCTTTCAGATTGGCAGATTCACAAACTACATGCTCCACAAAACTTTTATCCGCTCCCATTGCATTTCTTAGCAGTGGAGTAGCAAGAGCACAAGGAGAAATGCAGTTAACCCTTATTCCATATTGCCCTAGTTCCACGCACAAATTCTTCATTAGCCCCACCACCGCATGCTTCGACATTGTATAAGCATGAGGCGACTCACCACAAGCCACTGAAGCCACACTAGATGTGAAAAGAATAACGCCTTTTTTCACAGGAATCATAACTCTAGCAGCATGCTTTGCACCCAAGAAACCACCATACACATTAACTTCAAAAACCCTTTTAAAATTTTCATTCTCGGTGCCTAATATTGTTGGATCTATATTGCCAGTAATGCCAGCGTTGTTGTACATGATGTCTAGCTTCCCATACTTGGATATGGCAAAATCGACAACATTTTTGACATCGGTATCACTAGTGACATCACAGTGTACATAGTAAACATTGTTCTCCGTGCCAAGTTCCTTACAAAGGGATTGACCAACTTGATCCTGGACATCAGCTATAATGACATTCGCTCCATGTTCAACAAATAGTCTAGAGGTGCTCTCACCAATCCCGCTAGCACCTCCAGTGATTATTGCCACTTTACCAGCTAACCTGCAACAAAAATTAATTGATTTCTCGTTCGGGTGAAGGAATTAAAGCACAAGAACATTTTCTAGTGAGAGCAAGTAGCTTGTTACCTTTTTGCAAAAGAAGCTAGTGAACTAGAGGAGTTCATGTTTTGGCTGAAATAGAAATGGAAAGGGCCGGGGGCGTTTAACCTGAGAAGATTTCAATATGTATGTGAAGAAACTCTCTAAGATGCAATTAATATATGAAGGAGAAGAAGGCCAACTGGCATATCTGTGTGGGTGGGAGGGAGGTATGTGTATTAACCATTAAAGAAAAAATGATGATTAAAAAAGCTGCTACCAAATGCAGAAAACTGAGGTCTTCTCATTAATTTTGACTGCAATGGTTTCAGTAAATAAGAAATATTTAGTAAAGCGGCCACCCAGATTGCCCAGACTGCTACCAAAATGTGGAATAGATGCCAAAAACGTAAATTCCCTGAAGATCATTATACAACTTGCCATGTGTGCCAGTTGAAAATGTGCAAATTGTCATGGCACAGAGTCGCAAGATTGAATGAAATGGTTTATTATTAGTGAACCTCCTAAAATTCGTTTGGTAATGGAGCATCTAAATATGAAAAGTTTGTTTAGTTCAGTCCCTATGAATTAACCTTTGCGCTTGTGATGTTTATTAAAAGTTTTTTTTTATTACGTACTTCTAATCAATTACAATATTTACATATTTTACAATTTATTATAAACATTTAAAGATATTTCCATATAAAGTAGCATTTATTTAACATCTTTAATAAATATCATTAAGTCTTATTTAAATATTTTATTTTTACTTTTTTTAAAACACAAGTCAATAATAAATAGAATTTAATAAATATACACAAATAATGTTTAACACATGTCTTATGGACCATAAATTATTAGATAGATTTGGAGTGGTTGTTTTTTGTGGTTTATTAAGCTATTTTTCATAGTGATTTTTAATCTGTTTTCACTACCAAAATCTTTAGATTTACTGATGGAATTTTTCATCAGTGTTTGCACTATCATTTCATCGGTAATTAATTTATCAACGAAATCACCGATGGAAATGCTCCGTCGGTGAATCTATCATCGGTAATTTTTTTTCCCTCAGTATTTTCGTTTATATTTATCAATTTTCTGGTAGTGTTTTCTCTTGACAAAACATTAAAATATTTTTAGATGTTTATTTTATGGTTTTTATGTGCTATTTGTAAATACTATAAAAAATATATAAAATATTATTTTAATGTATTTTCAATAAAAAAATATAATTTTTCAACAAAACACATTTTCTAATATACACTTAGCTTATCATATCACAATGGACTAAGACAATAAATACAAAATGCATCCATAACATCATGTAAAATACTTGTATCATCAAGTGAGAATCACTATATTTTATTTATATCTTATATTAATTAACTTAGTTTATAGATGATGTAATCACGTCTACCTAGCAGCCCTCGCCCTTTTCTTTTACAATAAATGTGCATTGATCCTTTGTACGTAAATTTATTGCATAGCTAAGGTGCATGGGCCATAGATATGCAATCGTTGCCCCTTGTTTCCAGATGAGGTTGTTAAGGATCATAAATACTACGTGGAAATGCATTGAACCAGGCTACAAGATGAGAGCACCGCCATGTATCACCGTTGGGAAAATTTCAGCGTCTTCTAGTTCCATACTAGACCCATCACATCTGTAATCCTCCATGTGCAATGGAGTTTCATCTAAGTTCCATACTAGACCCATCACGTCTGTAACCCTCCATGAGCAGTGGAGTGTGTAATTAAACCCTCCATATGCAATTAATTGTGTGTTCACGTTTGTTATAATGGAATTGTGGAGGTACTGATTCAAATTTTAGATAGTTACCTGTCAAGCTGCCAATGGTGACCGACTTTCAATCATAAATGACATTGAGAGCGACGTTACAAGAATTTGGTAATGGAAATTTAGATCTAGGGATCAGAACTTTTAATGCTTATCACATGAATATCGACCAAAATCTAATGATACGACTTTGTGTTAGATTTTCTGCCTTGAAGGAATTTAAAATTATCTACATGATTTGATGTACATATTGAATTGAAAGACCTACTTACACTTTTTAATGAATGGCTTCAATTTTTTGATCTAGAGTGTTTGAAGCAAAAAAATAGGTTGCAAATAAGTTTCTATGTAAAAAAATCTAGGATTTTTTTTTTCGGACACACAGTAGCCAGATTCTAGGGATTCCTAGGTGATGCGTCTTTCTTTCAAATGATTTGGACGGATGATATGTCGTCCATCCCATTAGCTTAAAAAAAAACATAAGGGCTCGTGCACAGGCTGTTGCTTGATGGGTCAGGTCCAACAACACTTGGCTTAATTCATTAAACACAACAGGAAATTACTTGTGTTGCAATGTTGAATATCTTGATCTACATTTGTCTTTTAGTTTTTTCAGTTTTGTTTTTTGTTTATTGTTGACGATTTGTTTTTCATTTCTTTACACAATGATTATTGATTTGATTAGTTAGATGCATACATAAATTTTTCGATTTATATCTATGATTTTTTATGTAAAAAAACACGTTGAAAATTTCTGCACGTTTGATTTTTTTTTAATATGTTTCGGTGTTTTAGATTTAATCCTTATTCTTATGATTTTTAATTTTTTCCCTTGACCCTTTTATGCTCAATTCATGGTTTTTTATTTTTGTTTGTTTTCCGAGACACTGCCTTGATAACATGTGCAACCTTTTCCAGTGACCAAAATCTTTGATTTTTCTTACTCATTTTAAAACATTTATATCACATGAATATCCTTTTTTACTTTCACATAAAATTAACTTGTCTCGCAGCGTAAGACGGGCCATTTATTGTATAACGAATATCACAAATGACAAGGATTCATTTGTGTGTATGATCAAATTACCAGGAAAAAAAAGAACCCTAGGAGCCATTAGTAATTCAGTGTTGCTTGTGAGAGGAATGATTGTGGATTTGCAAAACGGTTCTTTTTTTTTTATGAGTTTATATATATATATAAACTCATAAAAAAAAAGAACCGTTTTGCAAATCCACAATATATATATATATATATATATATATATATTGTTCCCTTAATTTTTTTTTCTTTTTATTTGGTCCTTTAACATTGTATACATTTGGGATTGGTCTTGGTAATTTGTTTTTTAGGCCTACACTTGGAGATCTCATAGTGTCGAGGAAATGTTTCATCACTTTGTTAATGCTCAATTTGACAAAATAAAATTCAATTTAATTGATTTAAAAGAATTAGAGCTTTGAGGATAAAATTTGAAGCGTAAACTTCCAGTCCTTTTTTTTCCCCTAACATCAAGGATTGATTGACACATGCAGGGGATGAGTTCCTATCCATTTTTCATCATGTAACCTCTCTTTTTTTATTTGATAATTTTTCAATACCTTTATTTGAGATTTGACTTAGAGTTTCTTTTCGTTGTATAAATATATGTGTGGTTCTCGTAATATTAAAGGAAAAATCTAGATTGATTAATGCTTAGTTTGACAAAAATAATTTTTTTGTTAATTTAAAATTATTAAGTTTTAAGACACCAAAATTAAAAATAAAACAAATATAGTGAGCTAAAGTCAATAAGCACGTCAACTTGACTGGCACGTGTGTTGGAGGAAGTCATCGTTTTCTAAAGGCACACGAGGCGCGTGTCAGTGGAGGAGCAGTGGTGAGGCTGCAATGATATTTTTTCCATCTCTCCCTTCATTTTCTCTCAACTCGTGATTCATGCTAGTCTAGCCAAAATCAAAAGGTGTCCTATCATTTTATTTTTATATTAAATTTTTGTTCTTATTCTTTTGATTTTTTTTCTTCGGGTTCTTTTTTAAAATTGACTCTCTTTTTTTAATTTTATCATTTGATATTAGATTGGTTAGGAATTAAGCTTCATGATTTTTTTTTTCGATCCTGATCCTATGACTTGAGTCAATAGTTTGAAAAGTTAACTGAGGTTGACATTAGTTGAATTACATTGAGAGATTGAATTTATGTAAATTATGATAGGTTGCATAATGACAGCAACCCTTCTTTTATATTTATACATTTAGGGTTGTGTACAATATAAGAGTGGAATATACTACACATGATAATTATTCCTATATATATATATATATATATATATATATATATATATATATATATATATATATAAGCCTTTCTCCATAATATGCCCCGTCAAGTTAAAAGTGGAGACTCCACCCGAAGCTTGGATCGAAAAGAAGCAAACGAAACTGGAGGGAGAGGCTTGGTAAGGACATCGGCTAGTTGGTCCTTGGAAGAGATGAATCGTACCTGAATTTCTTTCTTAGCAACGCGATCATGAATGAAGTGATAATCAACTTCAACATGTTTAGTTTGAGCGTGAAACACTAGATTGACAGATAAGAAAGTGGCCCCTAAATTATCACACCATAACGTAGTGCTGGATGAAGATGAAAGTTGTAGTTCTAACAATAAAGAACGAATCCACAAGATTTCAGCAGTACCATCAGCTAAGGCTTTGTATTCGGCTACCGTAGAGGATCTAGCAACAGTACATTGTTTCCTAGATTTCCAGGAAATAGGAGTAGAACCAAGATACACGAGATAATCACCTGTTGATTTTCGATCATCAATACTGTCAGCCCAATCAACATCAGAAAAAGCGATGAAGAAACAAAAAGGAGTCCCGAGTAATGTGCAAACCACAGGAGGTTGTAGCTTGAAGGTAATGTAAGATGCGTTTAACTGCAGCCCAATGATCCTTAGTAGGAGCATGCATAAACTGACACACCTTCTTGACTGCATAACAAATATCAGGTCTAGTGAAAGTAAGGTACTGTAGAGCACCAACAATCTATCTATAACGTGTTGGGGTAGAGTGAAGAGTACCAGGCACGAATCCCAACTTAGATGAGGGAGACAATGGAGTATTAACCCGTTTGCAAGAAGTCATACCTGCTTGTTGGATAATATCTAGTGTATACTTGTGCTGACTGAGTAAGAGACCCATAGAAATAGATTTAGATTCTATTACCAGGAAGAAATAAGCATAACTTAAGTCTCGAAAATTAAAACTATGAACTCAACAAAAACTCTGAACTCAACAAAGTAATTAGTTGTATTTCTCTTATATTTTTTAGATTGTTTAACAATCCCCTCCATCCCAGGCGAAGCGTGTCTTTGGTGAAGAAATGATGTAGTTCTAGCATCCATTTTCTTTCTTGTCTTCTTTCCACTCTTTCCTCATTGTATCGTGGGAAAAAAAAAATTATGGCCGTCCAAAGTGAGGCATGAAACGAGTCAGTGTAACCCACTAGAATTTGTTTGTGTTGCTAGTCTATATGTCAAAATAATAAAATTTTATATGTAATGTGAGAAAAAAATTTCTTTGTTTTCTTTCGAGGACTCTGTGGAGAGTATATATATATATGAAACAATCTATGTACAAAAGCAAGCCTTCAAGTAAAGACGCAGAGCAAAAGGCAAGATTTTTATCTTCTTTGCCTAGGTACCTCCAGCTCCTTATATTTACTAAAATGACAGGTACCAGTTCGGTTGCATCACAGAAAAGGTAATCAAAATGAACTTCCATTAATCTTGCACTCTGTATAGTTTCTTCCTAGCTATTTGAACTTGGAAATATTCCCAATTAACTCTGATTCGCCTTGAATTCATTTTGCTTGTAACATTTCAAGATTATAACGTGCACGTACTAATTTTATCAGATTGGGTTCCCTCCAAAAGCTCCAACTAAATATTTGATCACCGGCACCATTTCACAGTAGATAACGTACAGCATCTGCGTTTAGATGTTTGTTTTCACATTTCAGCTTGTCTTTAATTAACGATAGTACTATTTCAGGTTAGCAGGCAAGGTGTCAATCATAACCGGTGGCGCGAGCGGCATAGGAGCAAGTGCAGTGCAACTTTTCCATGAAAATGGTGCTAAGGTCGTTCTTGCCGATATCCAAGACAACCTAGGCCAAGCCCTTGCTCAAAAACTTGGTGAAGATGTTTGCTACATCCACTGTGATGTTTCAAACGAAGATGAAGTTAGCAATCTTGTTGACGCCACCGTTAAAAAACATGGTAAGCTTGATATAATGTATAACAATGCAGGCATCCTGGGTCGTCCTTTAGGAAGCATTTTGGACACCCCGAAATCAGATCTAGACCGCCTAATTAGTGTAAACCTGGTAGGTTGTTTCCTTGGAGCCAAACATGCAGCTAGGGTCATGGTAACCCAAGGTCAGGGTTGCATTTTATTCACAGCCAGTGCTTGTACAGCTATTGGTGGACTTGCAACTCCCGCTTATGCAGTGACCAAACATGGTATCGTGGGGTTAGCGAAAAACTTAGCGGCTGAGTTAGGGCAGTATGGTATAAGAGTAAATTGTGTTTCGCCTTATGGAGTAGCAACCCCCATGTATGAGGGATTTTCAGCAGATACTGCGCCAATGATAGAAGAATCACTGGGACAAATGGGTAATCTAAAGGGGAAAATTCCCAAGGTGGAAGACATGGCAAGGGCTGCACTATACTTGGCTAGTGATGAAGCAAATTATGTGAGTGGGATGAATCTTGTCGTGGATGGTGGGTTCAGTGTTGTTAATCCTACAATGATGAAAGCTTTGTACCCCGCTAAATTATAAGTTGATCTCGTTGATGTGCTTCTTTCTTGGTTTCAAGAAATTAGCAGAATTCTCAATGTATTCGGAAATGTGTTGAAGAATTTTTTAATTTGTAAAAGTAATTTTTAATTAAAAATATATAATAATAATAATAATAATAATGTTAAAACAACCATCTCTCTAAAAATTCAAAAATTTCAAAATATAATTTATATTATTCTCTAATATATATTACTTGTTAGGATATATAAAATACGTTTCAACAGCTTTTTAATTCAACTTTTTAATTAAAAAATAAAAAATATAATGTAAAAATATTAAAACATTCCCGTAATCTTTTTAATTACGTAATATATTCATTTTATTATCACAATTAATAATAATTTATGTTTAAAATTACAGTAAAATTCTCAAGCCATTTAGGTTTTTTATAAATTGTGTGAGTTCATAGTCAATACATTTTATCGCCTCTTTTTTGTTTTGCATTGCAAATCCCACTGCCGAATTATATAGAGCAAGTCTATACATCTTTAGATACAAACAAATTGTCAATAATATTCTTATTTGTGAAAAAAAAAATTCATACTCATAAAATCGTTTATTGCTTGTGGGATTAATAATTCATTACTTATATAATTTGCCACATCTATTTATAGTGACAGACTTTAAGGTTGTAAGAATGAATATGATAATTATCACTGACGTGCTATATATTGTTAAAAAAAAACCTTTAATATATTAAAAAATTATAATTTAATATTTTTTATGAAAAAAACAAGTTAAACATCCCTGTTTATAACCTAAATTTTTTATAAAAAAAAAGTTTTTATTAAAAATTATATGACTAATCTAACTATCATTAGAATTTCTATGCTAATTAAATTCTTATAAATCTTAATAATTAAATAAATATTATAATAAAAACATTTATATTATAATTGTTTTTTGTTTTTTAAATATCATTCCACCGACAATCACTCCACCCGTTCTCTGACCCCAAACTAGTAGTTGTGAGTAGGGACTTGCTGGCACTTCTCCATGTTAGTTGGGAAGGGGAACGTGGTGGTTGTAAGGTAGGTGCAATTCATCTTCCCGAAGGCGGATTCTGATTAGATTTTTTATATATATAAAACAAGATTAATAATACAATATTTATCAATTGTATTATTCTTAAGTAGCTTCATGTAACCGCGTTTTACTGTATGATTGGACAACTTTTTTGGAACAAAAATCTATGTTCATGTATTGAAATTGAGTTAAAAACAAAAATATAAATAAGAGATTTTTTATTAAACTCAAAATTAAAGTTATATAATTAAAATAATTTGATTAAAAATAAAATAAAAATTATAATTTTTTTTAAATATATTAATTCTTTTAAACTTGTGACCTGAATTTTTAAACTTAAAGCATCCAATTTTAAAAAAATATATATTAAATGATGAAATTGAAAAAAAAAATCTAATCATACTAAATTTTTTAAAAAAATAACAATTCAAAAATTAAGATTTAAGATCAAAATAACAACAATTATTAATAAGTAATACCATTATTATTATTATTATTATTCCTATTAATATTCTTACTATTTTAATAACTAACACTACAATTATCATCATCATCATTATTATTATTGTCATTATTACTATCATTATAACAACTATTATTAATATTTTCAGTATCATCACTTTTCTTCTTTATCTTTTTATCTCACATAATCATCATTATTAATAGTAGTAGCAACAATAGTATTGTTACCACTACAACACTATATATAACTACTATTTTATTATCATCACCTTTTCTACTACTATTACAACTACTACATCATAATCATTAATAATTTTACTACCACCACTAACACCATCACTACCACTATTATCACTACTACATCATCATTATCTTCATCATCATTATTAATTTCACTACTACCATCATCACCACTACCACTACCACTACCACTACCTAAAGGTGATCATTTTTTATTTGGTCGGATTTTTATCTATCAAAACAATCAAACTGAAATTTTATAAAATACAAAAAAAAAAACAAAATTGATTTCAACTAACCAGTTTAAGTTCGGTTCGGTTATTTTATATCAAAAACTAAAACACAACTGATCGGTTTCGGTTATGTTATGTTTGGTTTTGGTTCGGTTCGGTTATTTTATATTAAAAACCAAAAACTATGTTTTTTTGGGCTTTTTTAGACTTTTTGATGGGTTTCGGTTTCGATTCGGTTAGGTTAGATTCATTTTTAACGAAGCCGATTCGGTTTGGTTGAGGTATTTTGGTTTCAGGCTTATGAAACCGAAATCGAACTGAACTAAATATTTTTTTAAAATATTCTAATCAATTTAATTGGTTTTTTTCATGGTTCGGTTTTTTTGGTTTTTTTTGTTTTCTCAGTTTAATCTGTTTGTTAGTTTTTTTACTCACCTCTACCACTACCACTACCACTACTACCACCACTACTACCATTACCACCACCACTACTATTACGACTACCACTACTATCATTACCACCACCACTACTATTACGACTACTACTACCACAACTACTACTATTACTACCAATGTTACTACTATCATTGCTGCTACTACTGCTGTCACCACCAATAATATTTCTACTACTATTACCACCATTACCACTATTACTACCACAACCACTATTACTACCACAACTACCACGACCATCTCTACTATCACCACCACAACAACTACTACTTCTACTACCACCACCACTACTTCTACTACTACCACTACCATAACTACTAACACTATCACCATCACCACTACCACTACTACGACCACCACCACCACTAATACGACCACTATTACCACCACCACCACCATGATGACTACTACCACTACCACTACTACTACTGCCATGACCACCACCACAATGACTATTATCACTAATACTACTACCATCATCACCACCACTACCACAACCATCACCACGACCACCATAATGGCTAATGTCACCACCACTACCATGACTACGACCACCACGACCACCACAATGGCTAATGTCACCACCACTACCATGACTACGACCACCACCACCAATTATTGAACAAAACTCATGTTGGTTTAGCTCTTAAGAACAACATAGCAGCTAACACTTTCTCCTTATTATTTTTTATACTTTCTTATAAATAACTTTGAATGTTTAAGGTAGTTATATATAGCCTTACAAGTCCTACTTAGACTAAGATTTTTATCCTAATCTAAATCAAGTTTATTTTTATTTAGCTAAGATGAAAACTAATCAATTAGCTAACTCCTAGCAATGATAAAACTCTAATAAATAATAATATTTATATTGTAGAGTTCTAATAATATTAGAACTCTTACAAACTCTAAATCCTATTAACCTAAATTTGATGTGAACCTTTTGATTACATAGTTAAGCAACCGCCAATAAAGTAGATAAAACTTAGAAGGCCAAAAATCAGGTTTGATAGAACCTTGACCCAGAGGTAATCCTATACCTAAAAACCAAAGGTATTGAAAAAAAAACTTGAACATAAAGATAACCTTATATTTAAGAACCCTAAGTATGTAAATGATGCCACAAAGTCAGTTATTATTTGATAAGTCAACGTATGATCTTTGTCCCTGCAAAGAAATATTGTTTTGCCACAAACAAACAAAAGAAAAACTCTCGTTTATTCTTAAACTTGCTCCTGAAATTTTCAGCTCAAAAAAACATAATATAGTCTCGTATAACTAACTCTAGCTAATAGACCCCCTTCGGGTCGCAAGCTAATGTGTTTAAACTAGTAATCAATTAATATAAGTTTAATAATGAAATAACTCCTAAATAATATCTAATGGGCTAGAACAAACCCAAATTAAAAATAATTACTCAACATTAAGTAAATAAATAAAATAGGATAATAACAACAAAGTCTTTATGCTAAAACTCCTCCATGTAGCCTGAATCTTCAATTTTCATATATTTTTGGTAGATTTTAGTCCTGACTTCAAACACGTCGTTCTTTCTTTTCTAGATGAATTACTGAACCTACCATATATGGTTGAAAAGCCTGAGATGTCTAGTTTTCAACCCAACTTGAATGGTAGAAACATCACACTTATAAGTCTAAATATGTTCCAAACAGTACACGAATATCTAGTTTGACAGATTTGACAATATTTGTCTAGTAACTTCAACCCTTTAAAATAATATGTTTTCTAATTTCATTTGACATGAAAATTTATTACAATATAGTTATATATGTCTGGTATCTCCTTATAAAAGTTTAGCTCGATCTGATATACGGTTTGAGAGATATATCTAATCTTATAAAATTCTTCAATAAATATTTTAGAATCAAATTTAGAACTAACTTCTTTCGTATTAAAATCCTAGCTGCTATTAAATTATAACATGTAAGTGGTATATAATTTGCTTAAATAAGTGTTAAATTGTTAATTAAAGATATCTGTGTGGACAACAGGAAGGCATATTTACACGGGAGGTGATTCTACATTTTGGACTTGGAGGACGTACGGCATCTCTACTACAAGTCTTGGATTTCGAGGAACTTTGGTTCTTTCGTGTTAGAATTTTTCTATATATATCATGGATACATCCACGGGTAGGTGGCCTAAGGAAAGAGATTGCTTTTGTCACTCAAAATTCCTTGGCACCTCCATAACCTTCGAGAATAATACTGTTTTAATTTTCGATAAGAATACAAATTCACGCAATTCCAATTTCAGGATAGCAGGCAAGGTGGCAATTGTCACTGGAGTTGCAAGCGGAATTAGGGCAGCTACTGTGAACCTTTTACACGAAAATGGTGCCAAGGTGGTTATTGCAGATATTCAAGATACACTAGGCCAAGAAATTGTTGATAAGCTAGGTGAAAATGTTTGCTACATTCATTCTGATGTATCGAATGAAGATGATATAATCAACCTTGTTAACACCACCGTAGCTAAACTCTGGAAACTCGAAATAATGTAAGACTACGCTGGCATCTTGGACCGGCCCCATGGTAGCATTCACACTGCTATCAACTTTATATTTACTAACGGAATTTTTTATCTGTATTTGTATTAATATTTTATTGATAATTAATTTCTCAATAGAATCACAGATGAAAATTCTTTGTTGGTGAATCTTTCATCAGTAATTTTTTGTCAGTTGGTAAGTCCATTGGTAATAAAAATATATTATTACCGATGGATTTACTAATGAAAAAAGTGCGAAAAAAAATTACTCGCTTCATTCCGTCAGTATTTCCCTCAGAAAAATACCGTATGTAATTCCATCAGTGATTATTTAAAAATATTTTTAAAACATCTATTTTACAAAACTATAAAATAATTAAATTAATATAAATCAATACTATAAAATACTCAAAACTGAGTTGCTTGGAAAAGAAAAGGAAAATCAACTAAAAATTGATTTCATATGAAAAAACAAATCCTACAACAACATTCATATAATTATTAAGAACAAAAAAATTTTAAAAATAAAATAAAATAACAAATATAGTGAAAACAAAACATGAAAAAAGAAGAAAAAAGAAAAATCTTACCTTAATATAGTAGCAAGTGAAGCTAAGAAGAGAAAAAAAAACAAATTCGTAAAGTATATTAATTAAAAAATATTGAGAAGAGAAAAGAAGAAAGGAGAAGAAGATATACTTGTGCATGAAGGGGAAGAGAAGGAGATGAGGAGAGAAGAGAAAAGAAGAGAAAGAAACGAATGTTGATTTTTTTACATATAGAGAAGAAGAAAAAGAAAGGAGGTCTGTCTATTGTGAAATTAGGGATCTAGGCTTTTTATTGAGGCGCTTTGCCGACGGATAATTAAATATTAATATTTTTATAAGCATTCCATCGGTGATTCTGTCTGTAATATTTAATTAAAATTTTTAATTTAATAAAAAAATTTCAAAAATTATCAAATACCACCGACGACTTTTCAATTCGTCGGTAATTCTGTCTATAATATTTAATTTCAATTTCAATTTAATCAAAAATTTTCAGAAGCTTGTCAAATAACACCAACGACTTTCCAATCCGTCTGTGATTTTGTCTGTAAAGAACAGTAATTAACAGTGCAATTGAAAAGTGAACAATTTCAGAGCTCTCAGGAAAATACCGACGAAATTTTCTGTTGGTGATTCCCTTTGTAATTGACATGATGAACGGTGTTAACAGTTTACCAACGATGATATTACTGGCGGATTTTACCCACAGAATAAATTCTGTCGGTAATTCTGTTGGTATAAATAACATGTTATTGTATTTTTTGGCTTTGTTTTAATTATTATTTTTCCACTGTAATTCTCTCGGTATATACCAAGGGAATATTTCCATCAGTAAAATTGACTGTAATTTACCAACAGAATATTTTATCGGCATTTCCATTGGTATTTTTATTTGTATTTATTAATTTTCTGGTAGCGTTTGGATACAACAAAAGAGACCTAGCTAGACCGCTTTCTAAGAGTTAACTTAGTTGGATCTTTCCTAGGAGCCAGACATGCTGCTAAAGTCATGGTGTAGGAGTGAACTGTATGTCTTCCCATGGTGTGATGACTAGTATGACTA
>Ga0325401_1003788_pt1 | contig 14015 bp, 9 predicted proteins | sample PopdelMetagenome_FD_205666 | JGI IMG/M metagenome (GOLD analysis project Ga0325401, IMG submission 205666) | Populus deltoides microbial communities from Bellville, Georgia, United States - Xylem-PdKOR-R2 | ecosystem: Host-associated > Plants > Phyllosphere > Stem > Wood/Secondary xylem | place...
AAAAACAAACTTAGACATGAATCAACAAAACTAAATACTAAAAAAAAACACTACTGCTTCTCCTCTCACTATCGTTCACTACCACAAAGTTATGTATTTCTTCCTACAAATGTGCAGAATTTTCCAAATCAGAAGTATAGTTTACATTAAGCCCTTAGTTAGAGTTATAATTTGTTGTCAATGAAACTATAGAAACCTATGATCAAGGAGGAGAATGTTAAATTTATCCGGACAAGCTAAGAAGTTGTAGCTCCACTTGCATTAACATTCCTCCTCCTTTCAAGAGGTATTGAGTTCAAATCTTTTCTTGGTAACATAAAAGATAACCTACTCCAGACAATGCACTTCCACAAGCAGAGGTGCACACTTTCCTAAGGAGCACGAGAGTTTTAGGATCATCAAGTTTCCATACTCAAGCATTACCTTCTTCTCATGCTCAATTGACTTGAGCATCTATTAGAATTTATGATTTATTTTGGTTTTGAGGAGATAAATTCTTGTTTGCCTAAGGTGAGACATAGTCTTTTACAAACAAGTTCTTTCCACAATACTAAATGACTGAACATTAATAACGTTTAAAAAACGAAATTATCAAATGGAACATCTATGCCCGTCTTAGTCTATTTCTCATGAGGGATTGATAAAGAGAAACCTGAATAGAGTCAAAAGGTAAAATGGAGAGGAAAAAAGATGGACGTTAACTCATCCATCTAAGTTTTTGGCTATGAAGGGAGAGTAATGCTGAAACTTAATCTGCCTAGATTGGGAGAATTGTAAATTACAACTGAAAATGGATAAGAAGCAAGTCTTGATCCATCGTGGAAAGCAAAGAAAACACAGCATCAGTCCTCTCCCCATCTTTCCTACCAAGCACACCTTGTTTGTAATGCCAATGGTGTTTTTTAATGCTAGTTTTTCTGCCCCTTAAAAAATCAGAAGGGTCCTCAAAACGAGTATTGGGACAATGCTAAACATAATAAAATACTATAAAAAACCTTCATTACTAAAACGTAAAACAGTCAAGCAAACTCTGGTAGATGAATAAGGCGTATTTAGTAGGGATTATGATATAAGGAAGCTTAAATGAAGCTTTTGACAGTCCATTAGGAAAAAGTTTGGGAAAGAAAGATTCACCTAGCTCAACCTTCAAAAACACTCCTCTCTCTCTCTCCCGGCTATGACTTTCTTCAATAGCAGGTCAAATCCAAAATTTAACTAAATCAAGCTTTTTAGCAATAAATAAATCTACATTGATATGAGCATACAGGCATCAAAAGTTACTAAGCTCAAAAGGAAATTGGATCGAAATACAAAATTTCAGGATTGAAGGTTGTCAGTTCTCACAATGAACAACCAAAAATCAGTAACCAAACTCTCTGTGACATTTGTTGCCAGCAATAAATTAGCCAAAACTATATATTTTATCAAGAAATTAAATCACAAATAAAAAGAAGTGAGTGTTGCCTAAATGTGTTTAAGAGTTATTTTGTTACGAGTACAAAATAGTTGATTTACTACAAATTCTGCAACACAAAAAGAAAAGGAAAGGACCACCTGAGGAAGAGACATGATCATTTGATGGCCTTCTGCACGGAATTTGTGGAGCTTCGAGGCAGAAAATCGCTCTTCATCTTCTTCTCTTGCTGCTGTTGTTCGAGGATTGATTTTCGCTCGATTTCTCTCCACTTGTTGATTCCAACTGTGCAAATAACTGCCAAATAAACCCCAAAAAAGTAGATTTTAACTAGATGACAGATAGATAGATTGTATGAATTAAGCAGCACTTACATCCAGCGCCGACAAAGTAGAGCAGACGGAGAACCTTAGGGCCGGCAGGGCCTGCCGCTGCCTCTTCTATTGTCATCTTCTCCAATCGTCCCCAAGGAATTCGCTTGTAGTGTGATCTCTAGTCCTCCTATACTGGATTCAGAGTCCTCCTATCAATTGTTTCTTTCGGTATTCGTTTTTATACGAGAGAGAGCGGAAGCGGAGCCTTTCTTTCTTTTTCTTTTTCTTTTTCTTTTTATTATTTTACTGCTCATAGTCAAACGACAAGTCGCTTTTTACGCATAAAACGACGTCTTTCTCTTCCTCAACGCAGCCTGCGGCCCCTATACGATTGATCGCTGGAATTAGATCAAGAGGAGCAAAGAAATGGAGAGAAAATTAAAGATTGCTATCATTCATCCAGATCTTGGTATAGGTAAATTTATACTCCCCTTCTCTCTAATTTTTCAATTTTAGAAATTTGTTTTGTTTATTTATTTTACGAAGCTAATTCAATCGTGTGATTTGTAAAAGAATTCAATGCTTGTATGGTCGAAGGAATTAAATAACCAGAATGAAGCTTCTTTTTTTTGTATATTAAAATGATTCATAGGTGGAGCCGAAAGATTAATAGTCGATGCTGCCGTTGAACTTGTCTCCCATGGCCACAATGTTCATATTTTTACTGCTCATCATGATAAAAACCGATGCTTTGAAGAAACTGTTTCCGGTAACTTGCGTTTATTTTCATTGTCTTCTCCTTTAAGGTCTGTTTCCTGTATTTGATTTGGATAAATTCAATGATGCACCTGATTCATATATATTGGCTGGCTGTACAGGTACCTTCCCGGTTACTGTATATGGTTCTTTCCTGCCTCGGCATGTATTCTACCGTTTTCATGCCTTATGCGCGTATTTGCGGTGCATTTTCGTTGCCCTTTGCGTGTTATTCCTGTGGCCATCTTTTGATGTTATATTGGCAGATCAGGTTTCTGTTGTCATCCCACTTTTGAAACTTAAAAAATCAATGAAGGTATTATATTCTATGCCTTTGATATGAACTGAACTGCTGTTTAAAGGTTTTAGCCTCAGGTTTCTTACACTCTAGTCCTGTATATCCAGGTGGTTTTTTATTGTCATTTTCCGGATTTGTTACTTGCTCACCATACAACTGTTCTCCGAAGGTTGTACAGGAAACCCATTGACTTTGTAGAAGAAATTACAACGGGTCTGTTCCCAATTTATCTGCCTTTTTTTTTTCACCGGAAATATCTCTTTAGTGTTAACTTTGTTCCAGTTGAACCTACCAATTCTCATTTACTGCTCTTGGGGACTGCAGGCATGGCTGATATGATACTTGTTAACAGCAAATTCACTGCATCTACCTTTGCGAATACATTCAAGCGTCTACATGCACGGGGAATCCGACCTGCTGTTCTTTATCCTGCTGTCAACGTGGACCAATTTGATGAACCTCATTCTTATAAGTAACGAAAATTATTGTATATCTCTTGCATCTTGTAACTCTAGGCATGCTCTTGAAATGTCATAGAAGAATTTCTTTCATTGCATTTTTCCCACCAGTAGTTCAGAATCTTATTCTTATCTGTTTCATGTGGCATAGGTTGAATTTTCTCTCGATAAATCGCTTTGAAAGGAAAAAGAACATAGAATTGGCAGTTTCTGCCTTTGCCAGACTTCACAACCTTGAGGAACATGCCCTTCAAAGTCAAAAACTAAATGAAGCTACTTTGACCATTGCAGGCAAGTCTCAATCTGCTTCTTTCCTGGGTTACATTACTAAAGAATTTCATATATTGATGAATTTGGAAAATGGTGTTTGTACTTGGGATGCAGTGTTTTTTTTTATCCCCTTATGCTTGTTGCAGAAAGGGCCATGTACCTTCCTCTCTTGAAAAAAGAGGAAGGGAGGGACTGGGGAATGCATGCGCCTTCACTAAAGACTTTTAAGATTGAAATCACACTTTACATAATTACTTTTCAATTTTCTATTGCATTTTTTGAAAGGGTGGAATGGATAGAAAATATGTTATGAAGGCTGTGTTCTGCAAAATGCAGATATTCTTGTAACAGAGAGTGAAATATGCAAATTTTTTCATGAGATGACAAGAGATTTTTTTTTGAGATGGGGCTATTGGAATATTAACCTGATTTGTAGGGAAGACAAATTAGACGTGTTTAAATGGTAATACCGCAACTTTGCTCATTAAGGGCTTGCTTGTAATTTGTCTTTCAGGTGGATATGATAGTCGACTGCGAGAGAATGTTGAATACCTGGATGAACTTAAACACCTGGCTGCAAGGGAAGGAGTCTCATCTCGGATTAGCTTCATTACGTCCTGCTCAACAGCTGAGAGAAATAAACTTCTTTCACAGTGCCTGTGTGTCATTTATACTCCAAAGGTCTGATCCCTTTCACTTGTCTATAACATGATCATACTTTGAGATGAAAAGAGGGTTTTATATTAGTTGTTCAATAAATGTAGGATGAGCACTTTGGCATCGTCCCATTGGAGGCAATGGCAGCCCATAAGCCTGTAATTGCATGCAATAGTGGGGGCCCTGTGGAGACTGTTAAGGATGCAGAAACAGGATTTCTTTGTGACCCTACCCCTGAAGATTTCTCTTTGGCGATGGCTAAACTCATTCAGGATCCTCAGATGGCAAGCAGAATGGGTGGAGAGGCCAGGAAGCATGTTGCTGAGTCATTCTCAACAAAAACTTTTGGCCAGCATTTGAATCAATATCTCATGAGCATTACTGGCAGTAAAGAAGATTGAAAATAGCCAAGGTAGCTGGAGTCTTTTTATTGACCTAATACGAGATCGTTTGCCAGACTTAAATGTTGCCACTTGATTAATGGTTAGAAAGAAGGATAATTTTGATAATCATCTTTTACATGATTAAGCTGTAGCGGCAAAGCGAATTCAAACTCAGAATGGATTTATTACGACTCTCCTTTACAAGCTTTAGGTTTCATAGATAGATGTTGCTGATTTGGCCAACTGTTGATGCCTGCTGCAAGCAGTACATGCTGCAAACGCATCACTAATTGAATTACGATATGCCGCCAAGCCTCGCTCCTCTTCAGAACTAAAGCTTTTGTTCCTGTTTAACAAAGAAGCAGCTGCTCATTTTTATTTATTTATTTTTTCAATTCTAGTTTCAGAATCAAATAATACAATGGTAAGTCGAGCAAATCGTGAATGGTTGCCTTATTTGGAGACAGATGTTTCCTAACAAGGTAGAAGAAAACTGAGTAGCTTCATCGGTGAATCTGGTTTGCTTGTTCCCAATTGCTTGCATTTTGATTTGTTTTTTAAAATTATTTTTTTATATTTTTAAAATATTTTAATATGTTGATATTAAAAATAATTTTTAAAATAAAAATTAAAGAAGTTGAAAATCCTCGTCATTGCATTGCAGGACAATTTTTGCATTACAATTTAAACGGTACCTGCAAGCAAGTCTCCTTCATACAGGAGGATGGCTGAATGCTTATGCAAAAGTAGGTGATAATTCTGCTATGATTGTTGACTAATTAGCTAACTTATTAGTAACTGTTAATTATTTTTTCTTTTCAACAAGAAACTATAATCGAGAATTGAATTGAATTAAAAGTAGAGCCAGGCGGTTGTTTCAAGATTTCAAACCTTGAAAAAAGTATATCTACCACACCACACAATAACAAGAATAGATTAAAAAAAAAAGGAAAATATAAATTGAAAGTAAAAAAAGATAAATAAAGCAAGTAAAAGTTGTAAATAAAGATAAATTGAATAAAATGTAGAAAAAAATTGCATGGGATTAAATATCTTTTCAAGTAGTTGAATGATCTATTTATATTGGTACAATATTTAAGTTCTATTTAAACCTCAAATTCTACTCCTATATAGATTCTTTATATTAGATGTGATAACTTATTTTTTAACCTCCATTTCTAACATATTTTCAAAATAATAAATTAAAAATAATAATAAAAAAGAGATGAGGGAGTGAAACGATAAATAAGAAAGAAAAAAAAGGCTAAAATGACAATGAATCAAATAATATAATGAAAGATCATGCATATAAGGTAATAATAAATAAATAGAAGAATTAAGCAAAATTGAAAAATTATAAAGAGATCCTAGTTCAAGCAATCAATAATATAAAGATTTAATATTATTTTTTCAATTTAGATTTTTTCTGTTTTTAAAGGAGTCCAATATAAATAAAAGATACCATATAGAGAAAAAGACGACAAAAAAAAAAAACTAGCACCTTTTCACCAATAAAAAAAAAGAAGAAAAATTCCCTATAAACATAAAAAAAAACCTTGTTGATTAAAAAATAAAAACCTTGAATATCTCCTTTATTATCTTCTCACAATAAATGTTATTGACACTACTGCACCCTAACGCTGACTAAGCCATATCAAGCTACCACCTTCTATTTTTCTCTTCATCACAATGCTGATAAATATCTCCTCTCATTCTTAGCCACAAACATTATAATCATTTTTTTTCTCCTAATCATTACCAACATTTTTTTCTCCTAATCAAAACTTGACTACCTTGCTAGCCACCACACTAAATGAGTGATATAATAATAATATCCCCTCCTTCTCGCTCCTGAATCAACTCGATCACAACATATTAATTTATTAAGTCACTTGACCCTATATCATCAGCGAGTGAGAAGACACACCGCAACCTAGATCACCTATCCATGTATAAGACCCATGCATCATTATTAATGATCCAACTTACAGGAGCTTCCAATCGACTCTAGTTGTTTTAGTTTATTTTGTTTTTTTATATATATATATATATATATATATATATATATATATATATATATATATATATATTATGAATTTGGGCTTGGCTTGATTGATGTGTGAATTTGTTCTTTTTGTTGTTTTTTTGTTAATTTAGGTATGTTGTCTAATTTACTTTTTTCATAACTGAAAGTCGGCCTAAAAGTTGTAAATCCTTATTAAGATTCTCCTCGAATATTACATTAAGGGTAAATGATTTTCATATTGTAAGTATTAATGTAGCATATATATTTTTGTTTGTTTTTCTTTTTGTGTGATTTATGTTTTTTTTTTTTGTAAAATTGATTTGGGAATTGTAAATCTTAATTAGGTTGTTTTTTTAATATCCTTATTAGATTTCTCCTCGAATATCACATTAAAGGTAAATGATTTTCATATTGTAAGTATTAATATAGCATGTATATTTTTGTTTGTTTTCCTTTTTGTGTGATTTATGTTTTTTTTGTAAAATCGATTTGGGAATTGTAAATCTTAATGAGGTTGTTTTTTTTTTTTTGGATATCGCATTAAGGGTAAGTGAATTTGTGCATGTAAATATCTATGTCAATGTTTTTTATTTGGTATTCTTTTTTTTTGTATTTTTTTTTCTTATAACTTAAAATTAGCCCAATAAATGTAAATCCTAATTAGGTTATTACTCGGATATTGCATGGTAAATGGGTTAATGTGATGTTTGTGAATCTCATTTTGTATTTCCCTCGTTTAATAAATAAAGTGATTTTGGATTGAATCGACACAGTCTTATATAGCAAATGGTGGCCTTCAAGCTAATTTTGAATATAATTAAAGAAAACACTAAAGCCCAAGCTCAATTAATAAGTTTGACCATGACACAAGAAAATAGGCCAAAGCCTAATGAACCATGAACATCCACTTAGGTCCAAGATCCGTGTTCAAGAAGTGAGGATTAAGCCTTGTTAAGAGGCCCAAGTCTCAAATTACTACTCTAAACCTTATTAGTCTCATATCTTCAATAACTAAAACATGTATACTAGTTTAGTTAAATATTAGCATGCATGCACAATAAGTACTTTTTATCATTAAAAATAAATATAAAGTAGCTTACCTTAAATATGATATTTTAGGATGATTTTAATCTCTCTTTTTTTTTAGCATAATTAACCTTTTATCTACAAAAATTTAAAGATTAGTTAGAGTTCTTAGTTATCATTAAATTATACGGTGATTTCTTTTTTCTAGTTTTACCCTTGTTACATATAGTTCACAGAGATGCCTCATGCGATATAACTGCAACTCTGTCGAGAATTCTTTTTAGGATTAAGCTTTGTTTGCTTGATTTTATGATAATATATGTTGTTGTGCTTTGATTCATGCTTTGAATGTCTTTGTTATGATTATTTATCTAAATTAATCATTTTATACTTATTGTTTGATTTTATGTAAATGTTTTTGTGTACTTGTATTTCATACGCCCTATGCTTTGATCTGGGTTAGATATGGAGTTATGTTCATGCATCCAAAACACTTTTCTTTTCCACACACATTTTTTTTTTTTGTTACACTAGGAAACTAGTGATGTTCCAATAAGTTATTGACTTAGGCAACACTCGTGAAACCATCAAATTCTTATAGATAGACTATTTGATCGCAATCGGTAAACTAAAAAAGCTTGGTTCTGATCAATACTCTTTCACCTTGTAGGTCTCGATTCAACCTATTAAAGTCTATTAATAAGCAATGAGGGACCTTTTTTGAAGCAATTTAGTTAGTCAACCTACCCATAATGACTAGAACTTTCTCTTAGGGTTTCTATCTATATTGTTATATTCAATCAAAAAAAAAAATTTCATGTGAACATTTATTTTATGTAGGTTATTTTATAATTTTTTTTTAAAGAAACAAACAGAAATAATATTTCAAAATTTCAGTCGTCCCAAATTCATAGAGAATTAAAAGAAATCTCTTTTAAAGTAAAACTACTAAAAGAATATAGAACAAATAAAAAACAAGATAGTTAAAATTACTAGCTTGCTTGAACAAACCCTTCAAACTAGGTCATCTTAGAAAAGGTCCTCCAATAAAAATAATACTATAGAAATGTGCACTTTATAACACATCCCTATGACTCCTGAAAATTAAGACATATCACATGGAACATGAAAGTTTGAGTAGTATTGTCTTGACCTAGTTTATATGGAAACAAAATTAAGAAATGGACAAATCTCGCTAATATAAGTTTAACATGTAATTTGCCTGAAACAAGTTTGTCTTTCAAAGTATGAAGAAAGGAAATAATAAGTTAATCAAGGAATACACTCTAAGATGGTGTTGAATGAAAACATGAATTCACCCTTCTCTATTAGAAAAAGAGATTATATCTAATTTTGTTAACTCATTTAAATTTCTATACTTTGAATGCTTGATTGGTAATTTGTTAGCCCATTTCATGGATGTAGTGACTATAATAATAATATAAAAAAAAGTTTGAGCAAAGCTTGAAATTAGATAGGATAAAAAATTTATCAGTAAAGATTGACATCAAGTTGAATGATGTATAAAACAAATATCCCTCAAATTAGGAATCTTGACTATAAACACTTTAATTTATCCTTTTAATATCTCATCTGGGAAACTCAAGCATCGTTTAGTATGTAGCATTGTCAGTTTCTCAAGTGCCATTATCTAAGATTGATATACCTCTTTCCTTGACTAACTCGGTTGAAATAAAAAAAATTGATCACTCAATTGATGCTCGGTTTGGCAAAATTGAATGAAATTTTATTGATATAAAATAATTAGAGTAATTGGGATCGAGTTTGAATAATAAAAAAATATACAAGCTCTTTTTTCTTTCTAGAATAAAGGATTAAGTTGCACAGGTAAGGGAAATGTTCAACTCAATATTTTCTAGTCACTCAATATTTTTTTTCAATTTGATCATTTCATATTGAGTTTATTTGGGATTGGACTTAACTATGTTTTTTGGTTGCTTAGATATGGAGATCCTGCAATGTCGAGTAAAAATTTTGATCGACGGTTGATGCTTAATTTTCTAAAATTAAATTAAATTTTACTAATTTAAAAAAATTAAAGCTTGAGAGACCAAATTTGAAAAAAAACTATATATGGGACTTGATCCAATAGATAGTGGCAAAATGGTTAACGCATGCATTACAAATGCTAGCACATAATCCATTGAGCTTTGACAGTGTGTGCAACTTTCTCCGGTGTCAAAACACCTCTTTCCTTGGTAGTGTTGGAAATGACTTATCGAGGCCTTTCGAGCGGCACGTCACGTGTAATCAATGGAGGTGCATGACGACCCTTTTTTCTTCTTTTTTTCTCCTCTATTTTGTCTCTTTTATCCTTGGTTTTTGCATGCATTCTCTCCAAAATAGAAAAGGTCCTGTCATTTTATTTTAAGTCAAATTTAGTTATTTTTTTTATTGCTATTTGTTTTGTTTTGGATCTCCTTTGTAATTGAATTTGTCTTTAATTTCATCTCTAATCATCGAGTTGATTGAGAATTAGATTTTGTGATTTTTTCTGATTTGTCTTCTATAGGGTAACCCTAGTTTTAAGACACGAGTCATTCTTTTGATTGATATTTGTTTTATTTTGGATCTTTTTTAATTAAATTTGTATTCATTTTCATCCCTTATCATTAAGTTGATTAAGAATTGGATTTTGTTATTTTTTTTCTAGTTTGCCTTCTATAAGGTAACCCTGGTTTTAAGACATAAGTCATTGGTTTGGAAGGTTAATCCGGGTTATCTTTAGTCTTTTTTAGGTTCTTTTTTAAAATTGATTTTTTTCAATTTTATCCTTTAACATTGAGTTGGTTGAGGATTGGGCTTCATAATTTTTTCACTTTTTTTTTGTTATTTTAGTCTCATGACTTGGGTTATAGTTTTAGCGGTTTAACCCGAGTTAATTCGGGATTTTTTTTCATAACTTTTTTTTATATTGAATTTTTTTTTAAGTTTCTCCCTTTAACAATGGGTTGGTTTGGGAATTGAGTTTCGTATTTTTTATATTTTTTATAGTGTTATCTCAATCTTATAACTCAAGTTAACTTGGGTTTTTTTTGTCCTTTTTTAAATTGATTTTTTTTAAATTTTTTTCTTCAATATTGGTTTGAAGAAAATTGAGCTTCAAATTATTTTTTATTTTACTTTTTATGGAGTTATCTCATTCTTATGACCTAAATTGTGTGTTTGGCAATTTAACATGGGTTAACTTGGATTGTTATTTTTTTTATTTTTTTTAAATCAAATATTTTGTTCTCATTATGCCCTTCAACATTTTGTTGACTAGCTGCTTTTTTATTCTTAAATGACTTAAAATGTGTTTTGGATGTTATTTTATTAAATTTTGTTTAATGTTTTTCTTAGTTATCAAGTAAGATTGTAGGGACCTTTTTAGAATATTGATAATATATATTTTTATAATATTGACAGGTGTTAATTTTGTGCAGGTAATCATTGTCAATTTGTTTTGTTTAGTTTGGTTAATTAATTGTTGTTGTCTTTTTTCAATCATGTTATTAAATTAACCAAGTTTATCGAACCAATTGAGTTTATGACTCAAGTTTTTGATTTTTCTTATTTCTTTAAAATATGTTTGTAGCACTTAACTATTTTTTCTATATGTTACAAAAAAAAAATTAATCCAACTCATAACACAACGCAGGCCACCAATCTAATATAAGCTATTTTGCTTGCCACTATGCCTAACTACAACCAATCCAAAGAGGTCCATGAACAAATATAAATGCAATATGATTGTATATCTAAGTAATTAATCACCCTAAACTTAATTTATTCTTGAATATCCTGATCTTAATAATTAATTTTGTTTTTAATCTTTTAGAATTCCAAGTATATCCCTTGAAATGAGAATATGATCTAGCAAAATAGAACACAAAACAAAATGTTCTTAAAAATTAATAATTTGTTTCATCAAAATAAGCATATTTGAAATCCTAGGCCAACACATTTTGAGGCAACGTGGTGATGTTATGCTAGGAGAGGTGCTTAAAGATATAGGTTTAGACATTGATTAAGTAGTATGCTTACTTAAGTTTTGTGAGCATCCCACTAATTTGAATATTTTTTAGCATTGCGTGATGAATAAAAATATCCATTTGTTATGGCACTTATTGGGTGACAATGAGGTGATTTAATTGTAGTTGGAAATTAAGTATTTCTATTCAAGACTATGAGCTTTGTGTTGTAGATTTTGGATTTGTGATGTTTGAGTGTGTATGATATTGATGAAACTTGTATGGTTGTATTATGTGATAATAGAACTAATAAATTATGCTACATAAATTGTGGTCATTCATACCACTAGAAATGGTGGTATTATGTGATAATAGACCTAATTAATAAATTATGCTACATAAATTGTGTGGTTACCACACGTACACACCAACCACAATAAAACCAAGTGATTTGCGTTCTTCTCTGGTTTCTATCAAACGTTATATAGCCATCTCCGGTATAGAACTCTTAGAGCCTTTTGTAGTGAGCCTCTAGGGAAGTTGATATGGCGACAGCAGAAGAAGCTTTGATTAAGAAATCAGGAGATATATACAGATCTATCTTGCATGACGACGCTGAGAATACCACGCAGTGGAGGCATGGTGGTCCTCCCGTATATGATTCCGTAAACCAGCTCTTCGAAGAAGGCCGGACCAAGGTTCTCGACCCTTTCTCTTCCTCTCCTTTGTGCTTATACATGTCTAAATTATGTGTTCGTGTGTGTCAGGATTTCTTCTTCTTTTTCTTTCTTGTTTTGTCTCTCAAACTCTTTGCTTGTTAACATGGTTTGTAGGAATGGCCAAAAGGATCTCTAGAAGAAGTAGTGCAAAATGCTATAAAGTCTTGGGAAATGGAACTCTCACACAAGACTCGTTTACAGGACTTCAAGACCATTAATCCTGACAAATTCAAGCTCATTGTTAATGGTACTGTGCCAAACTTGAAACCCGATTTTCTTTTCTACTCTTTGTTCTTTTTTGATTTAATTAAACCAGATTAATGTTACAGAGATTAAGGACAGGATTATCAATTATGGGAAGCTTCCTTGAACCTCACCTGTAAGTACTCTGATGAATATTTGGTTGTGTGACAGGAAGAGAGGGTTTATCAGGAGAAGAAACGCTTAGGCTTGGGAGCTACAATGCTTTATTGAAAAACTCTCTACCGAAGGAATTTCAGTACTACAAAGCAGATGAAGAAACCTTTGAATCATCCCATGATGCCTTTCGATCTGCCTTCCCTCGAGGATTCGCATGGGAAGTGCTGAATGTATATTCAGGACCTCCTGTGATTTCTTTCAAATTCAGGCATTGGGGTTTCTTTGAAGGACCTTTCAAAGGCCATGCTCCTACTGGAGAGAAGGTTGAGTTCCATGGCCTCGGAGTCCTCAAGGTATGCTTTAAAAAGAATTCCCCACACCAATAAGAACTTGTAGAAGGTGCCGGTAAAAAATCCAAGCTATTCTTTTCATCTAATTTAGAGAAGGGGGAAAAAAGCACAACCACTTAGCATGCTAAAAATATCAAAAAGTAAAAAGAAAATCTGGAAAATGCATCAATTTTCACCCTTTATGGATCTTATTCAGTGTTTTTTTCAAAAAGGACAGACTCCAAATTATCCACGTAGCCTCTTTAAAGTTAGCCTTTCAAACGTGTTTGTATAGTTAATTTAGTATTGTGATAGCTTTTTAAAATATTATTTATTTAGAAATATATTAAAATAATATTTTTTTAAAAAAATATTATTTTTAATATTATTATATTGAAATAATCTAAAGTAAAAAAAAATAAAGTAAAAATAATAATAATAATAATAAACAGTGTCGTTATCATACAATTCTTCTGGATATTATCCACTAGCATTCCTACTTCCCTGCTTGATATGATTTGATAAAGCCTTTTTATCAAGAAATCACACCTGGCAGCCATTAATGGTATGAGCTGTAGTGCGTTCGTCAAGAAATCCTGGGCCCAAAAGCCATTATTGTTTTTTTTTTCTGGTTCAGAAAAAATTGCCAATGGACTTGAAAACTCCGAATTTCTACTAACATGAAAAGAAAAAAGGGACAGCCCAATACATAAAATGAAATTACAGAGTGGAACATCTTCATTGATTAAACAAATAAATTAAAATGATTCCCTACGACAGAAGTAGAGTGGCTTGTGACTTTTTTATGGGTTCCCAGATAGATGAATCTCAAAGGGCAGAAGATGTGGAGATTTACTATGACCCAGCTGAGTTATTTGGAGGGCTCCTGAAAGGACCGCTGATCTCACCATCCCAATCAGAATCAGAAGATAACACTGTCAACGTCGCAGCAGCAACACATGGCTGTCCGTTTTCCAAATAAATGTAAATGGGCATGTGTTCTCGCTAATGCTTGTGTTTTGTCACGTCTG
>Ga0325401_1003790_pt1 | contig 14010 bp, 7 predicted proteins | sample PopdelMetagenome_FD_205666 | JGI IMG/M metagenome (GOLD analysis project Ga0325401, IMG submission 205666) | Populus deltoides microbial communities from Bellville, Georgia, United States - Xylem-PdKOR-R2 | ecosystem: Host-associated > Plants > Phyllosphere > Stem > Wood/Secondary xylem | place...
AATCCGCGAGAATTCTGTTTCTCAGCTAGATTACTTGGTTTTTCAGGACATCATTAGCATATCACATGATCACCGGTTCAAGCTGTAGAATAAGATGTAAAGCAAGCCTAGGGACCTCATTTGAGACACCATGATAGCTGTGACGTAAATTTGTCCCCCATTTTACCCAAAAACGCATTCTCTTCTAATCATGGTTTACAAAATATGTTCTTCCAAGGACGCCTATGAGCCACGTGTTTACATGAGGCTAGAAATTAACCACTAGTCCAAATCATGGAGAGCCCACTGAGTTTCCTTGTAGACTGGTGGCATTAGCCACTCAGAGTTGAAGACAGCACGCTCCTATACTTTTGAAGGGGCATGCATTGAAATAGATAAGCACTCGACACAAAAGAAGAAAAGGGTAAAAAAGAAGTAGATGTGCACCATCACCATATGTTCAAGCCTACCTGCTTGCACGAAAAATTTGTCCATAGAAGTAACTGGTAACCTTGGCACAAATATTAATCAATTTAAATGATTTTTACCTCTTGCATGCACATTCCCGAAGGCAGCAACCAACAAGCTACCTTGTCTGATGCTCGCATTTCACTCCAGTTCAGCACCAACATAGCCATGCAAGCGGACACCGTCCTCGGCTCATTTCGATTGTCCAAATCATTGCATGCTAATGCAATCCATGACGCTTGAGACTTCCATCACTAGGGGGGCCATGCTAATTAAAATGCTCTAGTCTTTAAAACAGTATGCAATATTGCTTAATAATAATTGGAAAAATAAAAATCAATGTATAAAAGGACCTCCATGTATAGCCATGACTGATAAGAGATGGCCCAATATTTCAATTCGCCGCAGCATATTTATAAATAACAAAAACATGCAAGGGTTCTTACCACTGTCTTGAAAAATGAACCCAAGCACGATGAGAAAGGCATCATGAATAACTCATCAAACATCTAAATCTCCAAATCTACTTGCAAGTAAATTACGTACACGAGCTACTCGATGGACCTTCTGTGTCAAGCTGGTTTTTGGCTAGAAGATGAACCAATCCTCTGGAGCACCTTGGCGTTGAGAAGTTCTTTACCAGACTTCCCCTTGAACATAAAGTGCCTTCTAAGACGACTTGTTATTGAAGAGCCATTGTCATTCTGTCGCGACACTGCCTGAGGCCAGTTTCTCCTCAATCTGTCCTTGATATGATGAGAGGCTTCCACATTACTGTGACTACCCTGGACCTCAGATATCACCACCCCCCTGCTTCTCCGTACAGATCTTAGGGCCATCTGCAAGGGCTCTGAAACTGGTGGGGACTCTTCAATTGATCCTATAGTTTTCAAGCACAAGGGGCAAGGAGGGTCATGAATCTGGGTCTTCGGAGTGACATGTTCCAAACATTCAGCATGGAAAACATGGCTACAGGGTAATACCCCAGCAGTTGGCATGTCCCCACCTCTCATGATTCGATTTGAACTCCAGGGGGACTTTTGCCACATAAGTTTTCCACAGACTCCACACTTTTGTTCCACTACGGGACCACTAGGTGACCTCAGACTCTCCATATCCATGTGCTCTGCTATGTCAAACCTTTCTCCATCAATTCCCAGATCATAACTGCTTGCACTGCTCCATCTAAAACCCTCTCTTCTAGAGCTTGCACTGGGGTCTGGTGAAATCTCCAACTTTTGAAGTTCAGTGAGGGTTTTATGGAACTTATACTCAACACTTGAACTGTTATCAGGCCAATGAGATGGTGATATCCGATCCTCACGCGAAGTTAACCTACCAAGACTGCTGTTATCTGCATCCCCAAAGGTTTCACAATCTGACACAGGGTTGCGGAATACTAGTGGATAGACAGTTTTTGACATATACAAGCGTCGGGTTGAAATGTTGTGATTGGAGAAAGCATATGGCCGCTTGCTAGTTGATTCCCAATGGCTGGTGTCTGAAAGTGAGGATGGAGACCCAAAATCAGGGGATGTCACACTTGCTCGAACAGCAAATCTTCTCTGAAACATTAAAAAAACAGAGAAGGAAATGTCACTTAATAGAACCTTTTCAGCCAGTGCTAATAAACCCAAAGACTGGCAATAAAAGTCACCTCAGTGGAGCATGGAAACCAAGTGGGCTGGGATCTTGATCCTGACAATTGAAAATATGTTAAAACAACAGCCACGTAAAACAGTAAATAATAAACTCATCCAGATATCTAGCACAGAACCAGTAGGTTAAGCAATACTGCTGGATTTTATTAAGAATTGGAGTGACATAGGACTAAAAAACAACTACCAAAAAGCTACAAGTTTTCCTAAACATGCGCTTGCAGACATGCACGCATAGATGGACTCTAGATTTACATACCAAAGAAGCCTTAAATGAAACATTTATCTTGTGCAATCTTAAATCCACCAAGAAGAGATGAATTACTGATTTCACATACAAAAGAAGACTTTTCATATTCCTAATTTTACAGACAAAATAAGTCTTATATTAAAATTCTCTTTTGTGATCTAAATCCACCATCAATGAAGGTTAATACACAATTTCCCCTAATTATTTTCAATCACCTGATACTACATACAAAAGAAGCCTTATGAAAATTCTCGTGTGATCTAAATCCACCAGCAAAATATAATCTTGGATTTTGCTTCTTTAAGTTTTTGTTTTCATGAAAATACTACATAATATTCTCAATTTCCAGTCCATCATTTTTGGCTTATGCAAAGGCACATATTTAATATATATGAAGCACTAGAGATAGTTATCGACCAACTGTGATAGCCATATTCAGCATAAAGAATGGAGGGCGATAGGAAGGCCTTGTTTCATTCTATGTAAAGTATATTACCCACACTACAGAGCGTAGTACCAATTTTGAAATGATATGATGAGAGACAAACCTAAAACTTATCCAAATTCCATGCAATAATTAGTACATGAGCTAATTAACTTGTCTACAAATTTCGAGCTCCTCTTTTTTCACTTCTTTCTTTCAGTTGAGTAAAATTGATAATTTACTTGACTGTACATCATGATCAGAAGAGAAAAAAGTAAAATATACTCAAAAGAAAAAGAAGATGGGAACCTTAAAGATTGCAAGAGAGTTCATATGAAGCTCAAAAGCATATTTAATAATCATTAACCAATGACTAGCTTGAAAAGGAGCTGCAAGGAGTAAAAAACTGCAAAGCTGGTGGATTTATAGATATTGACAATTTCTCATTATGCTGACCGCAATATTTTCCTGGTTTCCATTCTAAGGTGCGTTTTCTGTATAATCTTGCATTATTTTCAGCAACATGCCCAGGATGCTAACATCTTACTCAACGTAGTTTCCAACCCAATATTCATTCTAGATATCTGCAATCTTCTTGACATTCATAGACATTGTTGATTTTTCTCCATCATTACAAGTATAACTGTCCAGACCTCGCAGTAATAAGACAAACAAGAGAATGGAAACCCTGCAGGAAAAGATAGGTAACCTAAAAACAGAATGGGACAGGACACAGCCTCTGATAAATTTTCCAGAAAACAAACAGAACATTCAGCATATTTTCAGCACGCGAGAACAAATGGCATTCAAATGAGAAATGACCTAATCAATGCAGATCTTTTATGTAATTAGGATATTCTGTTAGTTTATACTTGATTCACCAAATATAATAATTAAAATTACAATTACCTATTCTTAGCTGACTAATGTCAGAAAATCTTTCAATTGTGATTTTAAGAATCCCTTAAATAATGGAAAAGGTGAGAAACAGCTTGACCACATACACAAATTTATGAAAAGGAACAAGAGAAAAACCTCATATCACACAGTTCCATCAATATACAGAACCTCTAAACAGGACTTGCCCTTGTCATGACAGGTATATTAATAGACAAAAAATCAGATCACCATGAATCTAATATTAGAGAATGATTATATTAAGATTACCTCCAGCAATAGAGGCAGCAGGCTCACCAAGATTAAATTTCCGCACAGGTGATGTCCATCGAGGCTCCTGAACAATATCAGGTGGGCTGTCAGAATAAGGGAGTGCACCATCAGACACAGAATGATGATGGTTGGTATACTGTTCACTTCCCACCCAGCTTCTGCTTCCCCTACTATTTGAGGACAATGAAGAACCATGAACTGCACGAGAGCCATGTGATAAACCATCTGACCGTAACCTGCAATCCCACATCCTCAATGGAGGAGGTGAGAAACTAGAGTTAATTTGCCAATGTGGTTCGCCATGATTGTTGGAAGAGTCCCTACCAGTGGCAGGTGACTTCGCTCCATGTGGCCCAGCGGCCACACAACAAAGTGCACCCGTGTTAGCTATTTCTATTGGCACAGTAAGGTTGTTTTGTAATCCAGTTAAATATACTTATGGGCGAATGAAGGTCCACATGGCCAAAGTTAGATACTAAGTTGGATATAATGGCAAAACTAGCTCTAAATGTTGCAAAAAAGGATCACAGTATAAGATGAAGACAGAAATCATTGAAGGCAGCAGCCACCCAGTATACTGAACCCTTCATAGGAGGCATATCAAATTTCCATTCTAAATCGACTTATTATACGCAATTCTTCAAAACTTCAGCATGCTTAGCAAATTGCTGACCAAATATGATACTTTCCAAAACCAAGCTCCACCTGAAGCCTGGCCTTCTCCACTGCATTTATTCAATTGCACCAGTTTAACATCTGAACTAATATAATAGGTTCAAGAACAAAATAATCATCGCATATATTCTACAATGATAGAGAAACAACATTCATAACGAGGATCTAAAATAAATAAACTTTGAATACATGTGTAAAGGACACCAGAAAAAGCATATTACTTGAGCCAGAGAAAACCACTGGTAGAACACTAGTCAATGACATCAACAAAGAAAGGCTTGGGTTTCTTTATTTCTAGAACTAACTTAAATGCAAACTTAATTTGAAAGTCCCCTTGAAAAACTTCACCTCATATTGAATTTATTTTCTGTCAATTCAACTTTTCACGCCATGCAAACATTTTTTAAGTTTTTCCAGGTTTCATTCAAAAACTCTTCAGAGGGGTAAATGACTACAAAACCTGATCTATAAGCAATGCATTGCAAAGGCCACTATACAAAATCATAGTAAAATACAAGACACCATGACAACCATTCCATGATAACTAAATCCAGAATACAAAATCATGTTTTCAGCTTATAAGCAAAAATGATATTGCTTTACATCATCCACACTTAACAAATAGTGCCTAAATAATTACCTTCTATTTGCAGCAAAAGTAATAATAGCAGAGAAGATGACACCATAACAGCCTCACACAAATCAAATCAAATCTTCCAAGCATTTAATTCTAACCAAAACTAAACTTGACCCCCCCAAAAGATATTTCTACGCTTAAAAAAATCGCAAAATCAAGCATTAATTAAAACAACCCAATTAACATGAAAATAAGTAATGCACACCCAGATAAAAAATAAGCCCACCAACCCTTTTCATATTTCCAACAAAAATGAAAAAGAAAAAAAATCAGAAAAACAAAACAAAAGAACACCATTTACATATAATAAAACAAGGGTCAAGAAACAAAGTACCTCAAAATGCCGAAAAGAAACAAAATTTGATGAAAGAAATGAAGAGAAGAAACAAAAACGAAACCCTATGGGTTTTGAGTCTTTGATAATAGGAGAGCAACGAGGTTGTTCGTATAAAATATTCACTTTGTGGTGAAATGAGACAAAAGGGAAAGCAAAAGGTTGGAGCTTTGAAATGGATAGGCATAACAATCTTTCTATGCTATCTTTTTTCTTCGTTGATTACTACTATATAAAATAAAATATAAATACTTTGTACATAAGATTCTTTACTAATGATAATTATTAATTAATATTGGTGGGGAAGGTTTTTTTTTTTGAGAAAATAGTGTCTGTAAATTCTTGTCTATTACAAGGTTGGATTTCGGACACGTGATGTCATGGAGTGTATGTAATTTATACAGTTCGAAGACTAAAAGGAGATGAATCAGAGGAATCTCTGTACTGTCTCAGACACATAAATTCCTTTGGTATCATTTGGTATGAGTAAACTATTGAACTCCTATTATTAATTTGGCCAGATTCTCATTCCTTCTTCTCCTCTCTCTCTCTCTCTCTCTCTCTCTCTCTCTTTTATTCAATACAAAAATTATTAAGCATAAAAAAGGGCCTTTTGCATTTGAATTTATGTGTTCATTAACAATACATGTTTTCTTTTTTTCGTTTTTTAATTTTTTTTGTCTTTTTCGTTTTTCCCCCTCTATTTTTTTTAGCTTTACATGTTTTTTTCCTCCTAAAATTGTTTTTTTTTAATTTTTTTAAATTATTTTTGTCGATTTTTTTAATATGAAACCAGTTAAAAATTTAGTTATGTAATTTTTTTCTTTAAAACATTATGGATTACTACAATATTTCCCTACATGAATTTTTTTATGATTTTTTTAAAATGATCTTTGTCGATTTTGCTTCGTAGTTTTTTCTTTTAAAATACTGTGAATTGTTACAATATTTCCCCATATGGTTTTTGTTTTGCTACAGTGTTTCTCCACATGCTTTTTTTCCAAAATTATCTTTGTCAATTTTTTTTTTTAATATTGAGCTGATTGAGAATTCAACTTTAACTTTCCCCACATGTTTTTTTTTCCATTTTTTTGTTTTTTTTCCAAAATTTTCTTCTTTTTTTTTTTCATTTTTTGTGTTTTTTTTTTCAGAATTGTTTTTGTTGATTTTATTTTTTTAATATGGAGCTGGTTGAAAATTTAGTATTGTAGTTTTTTTCTTTAAAACACTGTGGATTGCTACAGTGTTTCTCTACATGGTTTTTTTTTTTCATTTTTTATGATTTTTTTTGTTTTTTTTCCAAAATTTTCTTTGTTGATTTTATTTTTTTCATATTGAGCTGGTTGAGAATTTAGCTTCGTAGTTTTTTTCTTTAAAACACTATGGATTGCTACAGTGTTCCCCTACATGATTTTTTTTGTTATGATTTTTTTAAAATATCTTTATCGATTTTATTATTTTTAATATTGACCTAGTTGAGAATTACAATTGTAGATTTTCTCATGAAACACTATAAATTGCTACAATGTTTCTCTGCATGGTTTTTTTAATGATTTTTTCCAAAATTTTCTTTGTTCATTTTATTTTTTAAATATTAATCTGGTTAAGAATTTAGCTTTGTAGTTTTTTCCTTGTAAACATTGTTGATTGCAACTGTTTTTCTCCATATAATTTCTTTTTTATTTTTTTCACAAATCCATGACAACGCACAAATATGCCCCAAACCCGCGGCATCGCGCGGGCATGACATCTAGTAATCTATTAATTAGAGTAGCTTACACATGTGGTTGCAATTTTGTAGAAAACCCATGTGTATATCATATGCAATTTTCTTGTAACATATTATTTCTTGTTGTCTCTTTATAATTATTTTTATTTACATCGGTGTCCGGGTCAGCTTGCACGCACTTCGACAAATCTCACAGATCCTGAAATTAATGATCATATAAGCCTCCAGTAGCCCTGAGGGAACTTGAACTCATGACCATTAGGAAGTAAACTCAAGGTCTGACTAGTTGAGCTACCTCTCATATTTGTTTCCTTACAACTTGGATTTGTATGTGATGGTATAACATAAAAAAGGTTAAATCATTGCCAACTAAATTAGTCTTAAAAGACTGCAAAGCTAATTATATGTGTATGCATATAATATCATATCTCATCTATTTTCTTTCTAAAAACAAAGGTTAATTATTTAATTTGTGTTTATATAATATAGTGTTTCTCTAATCTATCATTATATCTTTAATTAAGCAAATTTTATATTAAAATATACATTAAATTCATAATTTATTATTCATTTTTAGGCTAATTTATAGAAATTAATTACCTGAATTGAACGTGATAATAAATTTATACCTAAATATTAAAAAAATATTAGCTCGTGTAGGTAAAGTACTTATTGTAGCTAAATTCAATGTTCACTCTCTTACATTTCATAGTGAACTAGAGCAGTGTATTGTTTTCTTTTTTATCATTAAACCTTTTTTTTAATCCCGATTGAGTCCTTTTTAAGGCCAAATTGATGGCCAGTTCCTTCCAATTTGTTAATAAATGACATTATTAAAAAATCAAGGATCAAAGTGAAAAAACAGAGAAATTAGGTGACAATTTCATACTTGGCAAGAAAAAATTTAAATTAGTCCTCTTTCTTTCCAATTAAAAATCTTTGATCCCTTTAGTTTTAGAAAATTCAATTTTAGTACAAAACTTTATTTTTATTATTTTTTAATTGCTAGTTTGAAAGAGGAGAGAGAAATTCATTAAATTCTAATATAGAGAGAGAAATTTATTGGTTGACACCACTTCCGACCACCAAAATGGTTGTTCTTGGTTTCAACGGATTCCATTCGATGAGAGAGTTTCAATAAGATGTTATTTTGTAATATCTCCAACAATAAAATATCGAATATAAAAAATTAATCGTATCCTATTTATGTTCTGACTTTAAGACTTTCAAGTTCCCGTATAATTTTTTTACCTGATCGTGAGACCTGTTTTGTTAAATTTGAACTAGGGTATATCGAATTTCATGATACTACATTTCACCATAATCAGTTCGCTATTTATTCATTTCATCTAGTTTTAATTCATGTTTCTTGTTTTTTTTATTTTTCATAATACAATTTTTAAAAACCCATACACAAACCTTTTTTTTTATTTTCTCATATCTATTATCTGCCCCCTAAAGTAAATATTCTCCTTATTCTTCTTAATTAGTTGGGATAATTTTTCCCTCATTAATTTCATATATTTTTTTATCCTAGGATTTACATATTTCACCTTCAAATTGCCTAAGAAATTATATCTGACCTCGGTAAGCTTTTGGATTTCGAGTTGATTTTTATTTTTGGATCATGTTTGGAGTTATTTGATGAAGGCATAAACAAATTTATTTAAATCTTTAGAGTGTTTTTAGGTGTTTTAAAATCAAATTGTGGTTGAAAAATATATTTTTAGGTGTAAAACCCCTTTGGCTCGACTTTTTGGTGACCAGAGGTAGTCGAGACTTGGGCACAACAAGCGACGTGCTATCTACCTCTTTAAAAAGGAAAAAAACAATAAGGCCCAGGTGCGTGGGCTTGGGGTGGAGGGCCCGTGCACCTAGCTTTTTTTTGTTAAGGCTACCCAGACCCATGCACTTAGGTCTTTTTTTGGTACTTTAGATATTTTTTCAATTCATCGCCCAAGGTTTATTTAAAAAAAAACATTAATTAATTTTTTTCAATTTTATCTTGAAAATATTTGGTTTATTTTAGCTGGTCTTTCTATTTTTTATTTTTTATTTTCTTTGTATGGGTTCATCACTGTCTCAAATAAACATCCCGTCATTTTGTTGATGTTTGATTTTATATACGTCTGTTTTTTTACTCATCGAATCAACTAGGTCATATTGGGTTAAACCTCCATACAATTTATTTATTTTTATACTAGAAAACATGTTAGTAGCGCCATGCTGATAGCTCTAGCCAATAAACTAGGAAGTTTCTAAATCATGTGCTTTTCATGTGTAAATCATGTGAGTTATTTTAGTGGACTAGCCTAAAAATCATACCAAAAAAATAGATTACAAACTTAATATATGTTTAAGGATAAAATTGGTTCAATTAAAAATATAACAATAAATTAGAAACTTAATATTATATATATATTACTCGGAACCTTGTGGATTTTTAGAAAAAAGTTAAGAGAGAATGTTAAGTTTGCAATTGTGTTCAATATTGAAATCGAAATAAAAAGGGAAAATTAATTAAAAAGACTATATGTATAATTGGAAGATTTTTTAAATATTTGATTGAAAAGTAAAATGAGATAGCCTAGTGTCTATTTTGATCAATAATTGAGATGGGATTTTTATCTTCCTAATATTATCAAGTATAGATATAAAAGAGTTAAAGAGATGTATATTAATGAAATCCATTCTTCACAATAGTTATATTTTTAATTTGAATAAAGTTGTGACGCATTCGCAATAAAACTTGAGAGTAGAGAATTAAACCCAATATTGATGATAATGGTCATTACAAATAGGAATGGTAATGCGTATCCATGGATTGGATTTCTTGATTTTCATACTATTATTGTCATATCTCCACATTCTATATATAAATCATTGTCCAATTATTATAAATATATGTTTAAGCTTTATTCCCCGTTAGCAAATGATTAAGCTTTAGTCTTGGGATCTTGTCTCATTTTTCATGTATTATATACATGTTGTAACCATGAATGCAAAACACACAAAACATAAATCCTTTACTTTACATGGTATCAGAGCTTACTTCTTTGTATATGTTCTTCAACATCACTTGTTTTTTTTCTTGTAGCCATGTCCAATACCCCCATCTCAAAAAGCCTCCTTTTTAACATCTTCATCAATTTTAGATGTATCCCCTCCATATTTCCTTCATTCCACTGATCACCTAAGTGCCATCCTAGTCTTCATCCTTTTTAATGGTGACAACTATCCTACCTGGAAGCAGGCCATGAAAATGGCATTGAACACTGAAAACAAATTGAGTTTTGTTAATGGTGCCCTCTCTAAACCAATGTCCTCCACATAAAAAATTCAATTGTGGGAATGTTGTAGTGACATGGTCTTGTCATGGATTCTCAACTCCATTGATAAATCCATTGTTAATAGTTTGATTTATCATGACTATCCCCGTGATGTATGGCTCGATCTTGAGGATTGTTTCTCTCAAAGCAGCAATCCTAGAATTTTCAAATTGAAGCATGACATTGATACTCTCATCCAAGGCTTTATGACCATCTTTGCATATTTTACCACACTCAAAGGCCATTGGGATGAACTTGCCATGCTCACTCCTACACCAAAATGCACTTGTGGTGTTCTAAAAGAATTAACCCATATATAAGACATTGAATGGGTTTTGTAGTTTTTGATGGGGTTACATGACTTTTATGCTTCAATTCGTAGCCAGATTTTGGTCAAGGATCCTTTACCCCCGGTTACCAAAGTGTATTCGATTTTACATCAAGAGGAGAAGCAACACCTCCTTCATATCTCCAGTGTTCCAACAGAATCTATTGCAATGGTAGTTCCCCGTCTCTTCTCTCATCGTTCTAATAATAAAAGAAAAGGACATAGTCGTCCAAAATACGACTATTGTGACCGTGATGGTCATTAAAAATCTCACTATTATAAGCTGCATGGTTATCCTAAAAACAAACCTCAATACCATGAAACATCTAATAGACAATCTAGTTCATCAATGGTAGTGAATAATGTCACCAGTCGTTCAACCTCTTCTGAGATTACTATTCTTGGCCTCACCAATGACCAATGCAATCGACTCTTGGATCTTCTATCACCCTTAAACACAAACTCTGCCAACTTTGCTAGTAATCTTGCCTCTTACCATTCTACTTCTTTCCCTAATCATGAATGGATTATTGATCCGATACCTCAAATCATATAACTTCAAATTTTTCATCCCTTAATAATGTTCATCCTCTGCATCAACCATGTCCCATTAAACTTCCAAATGGTGATATTATTTCTATAACTCATACTAGCACACTGCATGTTTCCCCTGATATCTCTCTTTCTAATTTTCTATATGTGCCTTCATTTAAATTAATTTACTGTCCATTAGCAAACTCACCATTGCTCTGCATTGCCATATTTTTTTTTTCTACATTTTGTGTTTTTCAGGACCTATCAATGAGGAAGGTCATTGGAAAGGGTGAAGTATAAGATGGACTTTACCACTACAAACCTTTCTTTGCCTCAGTTTTCCACTTTTAAAATGTCCCTGTCGAAATGACTTGGTCACCCTTCTACTTTATGTATTTCAAAAACTTTACATATTTATAATCAACATTTGGCTTGTGATATATATGCTAGAGCAAAACACACTCGTCTGTTTTTTTTAATACAAATAAAAGCACATTTTGTTTCAATTGGATTTATTGTGATATATGGGGTGGTTATCCTACTGCTTCACATTTAGGAGCACATTATTTTTTTAACAATAGTGGATGACTACTCACGTACGATATGAGTCTATCTCATCATACTGCTTTAGTTTTTGTTAATTTAAACTAGCTAGGTGGGTTGACCCGAGACACTTTCATCTTAGGGTTTGAATTGGTTGGAGTAGAATCTAGTCTAAACCCGACCTTTAAATAGTTAACCATTTTTTTGAATTGTTTTTTGAAAAAAATGATATGGTTTTGATTTTTTTTCCTTATTTAAAAAATAAATTGACCCTTCCAACCTATCACTCAAATCTTATCCCGAACCAATCCAAATTTGGTTTTATAATTATAGTTTAAAGAGGTTATTCAACATTTAGTTAGACCTCAACACATAAAATAAATCGATTTACTTCTCATTATTTCAAAAAATTTAACTCATAGCATAAGTTTTCGATAAGGAAAATAATTAATTATAAACAATCATCATATGAGCCTTTCTCAGGATCAATGTTTCAACAACAAAGCCTCTCCCTCGCAATAAAATCAAGCTCGTTTGACTTTCATTAAGGGCCTTTCTTAGAGAGTTTTTTCTTTGACTGTTCGGCCTAACACAAGAGATTCGAAAACCCATTTTCTGAAACATGAAAAGTTGCCACATTTCCTTTCTTTAATATATTTTTATATCTTTAATATGATACAAAGTGAAAGGTGAACGGTGTGATATTTACTTCTTCTTTCGGGCTATGCAAAGAAAAGGAAAAAGAAAAAGAAAAAGAAAAACCCTGAAATTACAGGTTACAAGAATGTCACTGTCGAGTGCAAAAGAAATCTTTTTTTTTTGGATTCAAGGAAACCCCACCTCTGGAAAATGCACTTTGTGGGTTCAGGTGAGCGAGTACACTACCAAAAATTCGCTAAATACCAACGGATTTACCGACGGAATATTTCTGTCGGTAATTTGAGGTCGAAATTACCGACGGAAACTTTTTCGTCTGTAATTCAGTTGGTAACTACCGACGGACCAGTTTCCGTCTGTAATTCAGTCGGTAACTATCCGTCAGTACTTACTGACAGAATTACAGATGGAAAAGTTTCTGAATTAAAAAAAGGCAGGTCGCTGATGTGGAGGTTTTGGCGGGTTATTTTTGTCCGACGGAATCACCGACGGATTCAAAACGACAGCCCGTACAGTGACATGACCAGTTCGCTATTTAAATTGCCGATGAACTCACCGAGGGATTTGAAATGGCAGATCCGTACGGTGACGTGTCTATATTTCCGTCAGAATCACCGACGGAATATCCGTCGGTGAAACCGTCAGTAAAAGTTAATATATGTCAGCTTTGCCGACTTTCTCCTCCCCTATTTCTCCTTCTTCTTCCTAATCCCAACTCTCCCCATCTGCAAACAACCAGCCCCCCCTCCCAAAAAAAAAAAAATCTTCCTCATATCAGCACAACAAGTTATATTTCTTGAAGTTTTGTGGTCACAACATCCGTGTTCTGATTTACCAAAGGATTTTATCAATTTTTGTAAGTAATTCTTTCTTTTTAAATTTTAACATTTAATTAAATGTCAATTTTATCGTTTTTTTAGTATATATATTTTGTTAGTAAATGTAAATGTATATGTTTTATTGTTATTTCTCAAACAAACTTGTAGTATATGAATGTATAATTCTATACCTGTTATGGTTTGTTTTAGATTTTGTAAGATTGTATTTGTTTGTAAACTATTAAAACTTTATGGAACTACCAAAGTACATGTGCTGTTTTGAAATAATTAATAGCTTACTTAATGGGTCCGTTTAAAGTTTTGTCAATGGTATTGCGGAGTGGTAATTTCTGTAAATTTATATATTTTAATTTGTATGGACGTTGATAAATGATAATGAATATTTAATATTTAATATTTATGAGAAGTTGTGATTGGTTTGTTGGATAATCTCGAGGTAAAGTAATATTTTTGCAA
>Ga0325401_1003797_pt1 | contig 13998 bp, 5 predicted proteins | sample PopdelMetagenome_FD_205666 | JGI IMG/M metagenome (GOLD analysis project Ga0325401, IMG submission 205666) | Populus deltoides microbial communities from Bellville, Georgia, United States - Xylem-PdKOR-R2 | ecosystem: Host-associated > Plants > Phyllosphere > Stem > Wood/Secondary xylem | place...
TGAGAATCTGCTCTAAGAACAATGATCCCTAGGACCTAATAAAGGTGTACGTCAATTTTTCAATATGTAATGAGTGACAGGATATACCTAGGATGGTCAGATATCGTACGAAACTGAGTCAGAATCAAAGCCTAAGTTGGAACAAAAAAATTGCAACAGCAGCAGAACTATTTTTTTAGTGCAAATTCTGAGGGATTTTTCAACCTTAAAGACCAGATAAAAAAAAATGAATTTAGCATTATGAAGACTCCTGATCAAACTAAGAAAACCTGATGATTTTGGTAGTAAAGAGGAAGGATAAAAAGAGCAGAAAACAACTCAAACAAGGTTTCAAAATATTTCTTTATATGCCTTTGTCAATCTTTTGGTGAATTTGAGCTAAACTCCTACACTCAGTTCAAAAGAGGTGTACACTATCTTCAGCACGTGGGGTCCAAAAATGAGTAACAACAATCGGCAAAACTTATAGACTTGATTAGCTTTCCGAGGTGAAAGTTAATGATGTCAAGAATCATTGACATTGTCATACCCGAGGACCTCCCAAGGTAGCATAGAACAGTGATTAACTATTTCGGTTCAAAAAAAATATTTAATGACACCAACGGTCGTGTTAGTGTCGGCATTTTGATGAATATGATTAGTTGACCCAAGGATGGACAACTAAAGACACTAATGGAGGTCGTTAGTGTTGGTATAGTCTTCCTAATGTGGGTAAAAGTAGTTAAAGGAAATAAACTGGATAATCCTCAAAAGGGATGGTGGTGGCGTATTAAAATTGCATATGACTTAAGTAGGTAGATGTGTTGTATAATTTTTTTCCGTGAATTGTTTGTATTTTAGTTATTTTTAATTGTATGGAGAATTTATGTTTTGCAGGTCCCTCCCATTCACGTCTACAGTAGAATTTAGGTTCCTTATCCCTTTTGTATAAGTTAGGAACTTAGGGATTTTCATGTAATTTTGTTATGCAGCAAACATGTAACCTGAATAGAATAGTATACTCCTTATATTATTTTGTTTTTGGAATATTAATGTATTAATCTATACTTGGAAAAATTATAGCGTAATAGCTTATGTTCAGAACGCTAAACTGTGTTGTGCTTATATATGAAATTTCAGTGCTTGGATGGTCCTCTTAATTAATAATTTATGCATGTGATATGAGATGGAGATTGAGAATGAAGATTTTTCCTAAGTATATTCTCGAATGAATAAAATGATTGAATGTACCAATCATGGATGTGATTATGGGTGGAATGTGATTATAATTGTGTGCAAGATAAATTGTCGATAACTTGGGATCTCCCGGTATAGGGGAGACTCTGCTGAAATTTCGTTAGAAATTTTGGTGAATTTAACAAAAAAAAATTTGCTCTATTTACCCTTTATGTATGAGTTAAACGAATATATATTGCTTGAAATTTTTTGAGGTTGTTACATTTTAGCTTATAAAAAGAGGCATTTGCCATGTATTTAGGCATCTTGGTTTTCAGATCAAGATCATATTCTTACTTTCTTTCTTTGTATTTTTGTAATGTTTAAGTTTTGCTTTCATTAATCTCTTGTTTATGCTTTTCATCATAACTATGTTCTTATCTAGTTTATTTATGTTTCTCTTCTTCACAATGTTTAGCTAAGTTTAGTGAAAAGGTTTCACTAATGGTGTTAGAATAAGTATAATATAAACTCAACATGGACTTCAATGCTTAGATCCAAGAAAGTTTGCTATTAACATGTCTTATCATTTTTATCTTATTCACTCTTAATACCTTGCTTGTTAAATGATTAATTTAGATTTATGTTGTATAACACTTGGTACAATAAATGTTTGATCCTTCATAGTCTTCGGCCGACATCGTTGTTATGAGAGGAACTTGATTTGTTGTTAACATCATGAATACCTGACAATATTTAAAAGTATTGGTGTTACTTAAATAAGATAATTAATATGATCATGTTAATACTTTATAATGAGCCATTAATGATAAATCATCCGATTGAAACTTTCTTTATGTATGGTTTCTAGTTGAGTAATAAAAAGGAGTTTATACTATGCGTATTTGAAATATCATTAGTAGATCCTCTAACCTTGACAATTGTTTTATCCTTGTTTAGTCTTTTCATCATTATCAAATCTCAAAATTCTCTTCAACATCAATATTATTTTATTTTTTGTAATTTATATAGTTCACCTCTCTGTGGTTCGACCCCGGCCTTACCGGGTTATTTATTACTTCGACACTCCTGCATTTGAGAGAAGATATCAATCTTTTGGTCGTGTCAATTGATCGATGCATGGCCCTTTGATCAAAATGGGAGTGTTTTATGAACCTTCACAACTAGGGTTTTTGTGATAATAGTAAACTTGTAATCAAATGGATTAACATAACTTAAATTAACATTTTTTTAACATCTTCCATGCTCTATTTGCATTCAACCTCTACTTATCAATGAGAACATTATTAATGACATCATTATTTCCATTGACATCATTTTTTATGTTATCATCATTGACATAATTCTCATAAAAAAAACATCATAAATTGATGGAGAATATTAATCCACTTCTATCTCATCATAAATGGGATCACCAAAATCTACATGAAAAGTCTAACAAATATTATGATTGTTCTAAGAAAGAAAGAATGCTTTTATAGACTTTTCCATTTAGGTTGGTTAAGAATGTTATAAATAACTATGCAACCATCACTTGTAAGGCAAGTCAAAAACTATGCTAAGCATAAAACCTTTGTCTTAAAACTCTCCTCCTTATATTATATCTCCTATCAATGAAGTTTTTGCTTTGTGTATCCCATATCCTTCAACCATTTCCAAACTATAAAGTCCTCCTTTTACCAAATCACCACAACTAAACACCTTAACTATCAAACTATTTTCATTTTAATCCTTTATCCTTATAACCTCTAAGCTGCCTCCCAAACTATCATCATCTTCTAATAGTGGTATCAAAGTCCATTTGATTGTAAGTGGGCATTAAGGTCATTATAGCCACTATTGTGAGGCGACATCGGGCTAGCGAGCTAAAGTGCCTCATAAAGTGGTATTGTTGGGAAAGAAAGGGTTTTGAATTTAATCATAAAATTATGATTAAGGTTGTCACATATATACAGCATCGCGGCGATCGAGTCCACTCTCAAATCCTAATGTTGGTATCCTTGAAAAATCAAGAAAAATGGGGAGACAAGAATTCCTTGTCTTTTATCTTTGTATGGACATAAAGGGAGTCGCCACCTAGTATTTTGGTCACTAGGAACACTAACTGGTCTAAGAGATCAGGTATGGGGACTAGTTGCGTAAAAAGAAGGTATTAATACTCCAAATACTCCCTACCTAAGGTAAGCTACTTTGTTTAATTGTCTAATATATTGTAATGTATTGTCATGCCTTTCTTTTTGTTGGTCTGTTTATGGTTCGAGAAAAGCTCTCCTCGGTGAAAAGATTCTTATCTTGTACGGTAAAACCGAACCATTCTAATCATCGTAAAAAAATAATTTTTATTTAATATTAGGAATACGTCTTACATGTAAATTCGTAATCCTAGATATTAAAAAGGAAAACAAAATAATTTTTTTATTTTTTGAAATATTGGTTTAGTTGTCATGACTTTAATAAACTGGTTATTAAAGCCGAAAAATGCATGCTAAGACACACACACACACACATATATATTTGCAACATTGCATAGAAAATCAAGTATTTTAATACCATATTTACATTTTTATCATATAAAAATAAAAACCACAAAATAAATACACGAGAAAAAAAAATATAAATCTCTCTTTCTTTTTTTTTTAGGATGGGTCCAGCTTAGCTCATATGACTAGGCTGGACCCAGCAGGCCTAGCTGAGTCACTAGCCCAAACCAGTAACCCAGTTGGCTTCTACTCGCAAGCGTGCGTGATTCACGCACCCTTGCTACAATCACAATGTAATTAAATTTCAAGTGCACAGTGTTTGTGCATTATCTTGCAAGGCTGGAGAAGTTTACATAGAAGCAAGACGAAGACAACAACGTGCTTTGGACGTCTATCTTCCCCTTTTCGTTTGCTTTTCCTCTGGTTCTTCCTCTTCTTTTGCTTTTCCTCGCTCCTGGTATTTATGTTTTTTTTTTTCTTCCCAGTTCATCTGGGCTTGATCCTGGATACTGCAGTTTTGAAAGAGATTCAACAGTGCCTCGCTCTTTTTTTTTATTCTTCCTGTTCTCTTTTTGTTCTCTTTTTTGTTATTCTCCTTCAGCTCCCCTTCTCTACTCTTCCCCTCTATACTCTCTCCTTCTCTTTTGCTCCATGTTCATTCTTCCCCTGGTTTTTTCAGTTCTGTGTGCTGTGTAATTTTGTTTTTGTCATCTGGGATTTTTTTAGTTTCTCTCAGTACTCTCCGTTTGCCTCTATTATCCTGTGTCTATCTGCGTCTTCTCTCATCTCTTTCGATTTTTTTTTCTCCCCCTCTAGTGCTTCTCATTTCTTCTGCTTTTATAAGGCTAAAGAAGGCTTTGTGGTGTTAACGGCCGGCTTGATAATAGTCGTGAGACATGCCCCGTAATTGAGACGATTTCTGCCATTAATGATGAAACGTCTCCAACATTTTTATTGCTGAAACAGTTGCTGAGGAGAAGACAATGAACAGTTGTCCATGAAATGGCTCTATTCTCAAATTCAAATGGCCATTTTGATTTGGTCCTTGAGGTTTTGCAATTTTGTAATCAAACCTCTGGATAAATTGTAATTGGATCCCTTGATTTTAACGTCATTTACACAACAGTCTTTGGTTTTGGATTCATGCGATTTGATCATCAATTGATCAATAAACTTCTAATTTCTTCAATTTAGCCCCTGATTTGGTCAATTTCAGCCCCTTTATTTAAACGCCTTTTCCTATTTGGTCCTTGGTTTTGGATTTTTCAATGGCCATCAAACTTTAATAATTATGCAATTAAGCCCCTGATTTGACCAAATCAACTTTTGAAACTTGTAATTTGACCCTAAAACTTTAATTTCTTCCAAATAAAGCCCAAATTGACTTAAAAACATTTTTTTCTTGCAATCAAACCCTCCATAAATTCAATTAAACCTTCAATAAAATTTAATTGAGTCCATAAACATCTGATTTTGGACTTTTCTTCCTCAAAATTAAATTTTCCTTATCAATAGGACTCTCATAAAAAAAATATACTGTCAAATTTTAATTCTTGTATTTTTGAACCTCCTCAACCAATTTCTAGCCATTTTATGGGTATTCCAGCATCCTTTTCTCGCTCCTATTATTTTTTGGATTTCTTCTGAATATGTTTTTGATATATATTTTTTGTATTTTCTCATTTTTTTGTGTAGGAACCCAAAAATGGGTAACAACAAAGGTTCAAGAGCCGCCACCTAGTATTAAGGTTACTAGAAAACTTATGGTCTGCGAGAGTCCGAGTAAGAGACTGGTTGTGCAAGGGAAAGACGCATCACCCCCAATGCATCATACCAAATGTAAGTTGCATTGTTGTTTGATTATTTTTCTAGGTCGAGTTTCTATTTGTGGGTCTCATCTATGGTCCAAGGCAGATCTCCCTTCATGAGGAAATCTCTACTTTATCAGGCTAAATCCTAACTATTTTAAAGTCCAAATTTTAACATCGTATTCATTTTTTTATTTTCAATATTTAAAGGTATACTATACTGTGTAATTTTACACGCCCCAAATATTATAGTTTATATCTAAACCCTAATGTAAAATGAACAAAATGATCGGTGAAGAGTTTCTGAAATTTTGGTTGAATCATAACGAATAATCATAAATTGGTTGTGATATCGATTTTTTTTTCTTTTTAAAATATGAGAAAGATGCAATTTGTTATGCTTTTTTTTAAAAAAATAAACATGCTTAAAAAACCTTTAGGACCTGGCCATATGCATGAAAATATTTTTTTTGTTTGTTTTTTTAAATAGGAAATTAATTCAAAAAAATTTTGAGATTTTTTTGAGTTGTTCAAAAACAATTTATAAACCTGTTGCTACCCAATTTTTGACCCATATTTTGATAAATTTTCAAATAAAATAATAAATAAAAAATAATAATAAGGGTTTACATGTGGCGATAACATAAAGCATCAAGGTTAATATCAAGGAAGCAATATGTCAAGGAGATAATTAATGAATCATATATAATTACTGCAATATAAAATACCATATATATATATATATGATTTGATTCATGCTTGGTTATGGAAAATAATCATACCATAGATATATGATTTGATTCGTGCTGGTTATGGAAAATAATCACTGCAATATAAAATACCATATATATAGGATTTGTTGGTGCTGGTTATAGAAAACAATCTCTGCAATAATTATTGTAATATTTCCTTGAATAGCACGTGTAGAGATTTTCTATATAAATAAACCTCCAGCCATAATAATGAGGGGGGAGAAAAATATTGAGAATGGGGTAATTTTTCAGAAAAGAGAGAAAACACAAAGAAAAACCTAAACCTATCCTCTCTAGCAAAGATGCCGTAGCCCTCCCCCCTTCTCATCTTTTTTAAAAAATGAAGCAGCCACCCCCCTGATTTTAAAAAGAAAACAGAGATCTCTCTCTCTGGCCGGACACTGTCCCCTCTCCCTCTCATCAACATAGACCTTCTGCCCTGCTGGTCTCCGCTCACTCTGCTCTCTTGAGGACACGGCGTCCCTGAGCCGCATCCGTAAGGCTGCAAGAATGTTTCTCACCCTGGATGAGAAGAACCAACGCTGAATTTTCGAAGGTGAAGCCTTTCTCCGCAGGATGAACAGGTTTGACTCCCAGAAACACATTGATTTTTCTCTCATAAGTCCACTTGGAGGTGGCGGTCCTGGAAGAATGAAGAGAAAGAATCAGAAGGCTGCTGCCTAGTGGATGCTTGAGGCGAGAAGGCAGAAGCTCTGTCCATCGGCTTGCACGTCATCTTCTACATTTAAAACAGGCCATATCAGCAGGTATGAGCCTCAGTTTTTTTCTTCTTTGTCGTATGTATATTTGGGGTTTGTTGTTCGTTCTTTTCAAGAACTTGTTTCTGTTTTCTTTAAAACAAGGTAGCTGCCATTTATTTCTTTAGTCTTAGTCTTTAACATACGGGGAATAGAGCATGCTGCCCAGGTTCTTCTCCTTTCACATGAAATTAGTATGGCTGCACTGCATCAGTTTTTTTTAGCTCAAAATTTGGTGTCAGAACCTTGGCCCCCTTTGCGCATACAGAAGTATTGATTTTCCAGTTATAGCATTTTAAGTTAGTTGGCTTTTGAATGGGTTTTATGAGTTGTTTTAAGTTTTTTTTGTAAATCTTACAATATATATGATGGCTTGCTATTTTTTATCGTAATGTTTGCGTTAAATTGCGATGCTTGTGATTTGGACCGAATACAAAAAATGTTTTTTTGTGTGTTGCATACGGCCAATACCCTAACATGTTTTGAACGCTCTTTTATGTACAAAAAATATTGGAAGTTTTAAAAATGTGTTTTCGCATGGATTTCTTAAACACCAAAAAATTGTTTTCTTGCATATCTGGATTTTACAACATGTTTGTAAAACTCTAAAGGGTATTGGCCAATATTCCAAAAAATATAAAAATCTTATTTTGGGGGGAATTCATCTATTATTCACCGCTAATGTTTGGATAAAGAAACCCTTAAAGGACGAATATCCAAAATATTATTGGGAGTAATAAATCCGCACACATCCTTGAAAGAAGTCTTGATTATAATCGAGGACATTTCAATTTTTTACTCCACGGTTTACGAGCCGTGAGAGTATAAAACACTAAAACAAAAAAATAGGTTTTTTAAAGAACCCTAGATTTCTAAATTTTTGTCCCTCCTCCTTGCAATTTACGAGTCGTAAACTCTTGAAATACCAAGGGAAAAATGAGCTTGTAAAGCACATGGAATCTCCTTGGATTTCTATCTTAATAAATTTAGTTAGAATCAAACCGAGAAAAACTGATGGGATTAGAAAACACCAACACCATAGCAATTATAAGACAAACCAAACACCAAGCAGCTTACTTTAGGTAGGGCGTACTAGGGGTGCTAACACCTTCCCTTTACGCAACCAGTCCCTTGCCTTAGAATCTCTGAAAGACCAGTTAGGTTTCCTAGTGACCATAATACTAGGTGGCGACTCCCCTTATTCAATAAAACAAAAGACCCCGGAACCAATCGAGGATCGCCGCGACGCCGCGCTCCGCCGGTGATGTGCGACAAAACCTTTAAGAGAAAATCAGGTATTTTAATACTAGATTTGTATCTTACAGTATAAATATACAGCTCGATATTGTGCAAAATTGGTAGAGAAATATATGAGAAAATCATAAAAAATTTTGAAGGATTTTTTTTGAATTGTTTTTTGAAATTTCTCATTTTTTCATATTATATTACATTATTAAATATAAATGAGCCCAGACCCGGCCCACCCATCCAGGTTGGGCCGAAAGGGTCCAGCTCAACCTAGTTGGGTTAGGCCGACTGGCAGCCCAACAAATCCTATTTTCTTTTTTGTGGGGTGGGCCGAACTTGACCCAACCATTTGGGTTGGGCTGAATCAGGTCCAACCCATCCCATGACTACTGGCAAAAGCCAACAGTGTAGGACGTGAATTAATTCACGTCCTGCATGCAAGATGTCAAAAGAAGAAGAAAAAAGGTGCAGAAGAGGAGGGCTAAAGAAGTTTACCTAATGCAGAGGAGAGGAGTTGTTAGTAGTGTTCTTGTTGATGACTAGTGGCAGAGACATTGCTGGAGACGCCGATGGGCGGTGTTTGTTGTGGAAGGGGAGTTTATGACGGAGAAGAAGAAGAAGAAGAAGAAGAAGGAACCCATGGTGGGGTGGTTGCGCACGAGAAGTTGAGGATAAATTTATGGAGGAGATAAATGGTTGTTAATGGAGGAGACTAGCGATCTTTTGTGGTTGAACGGTTGTAAAAGGCAAAGTCATGGCAAAGAGAGGTATCAAAGGTAGTAATGGCAAAAAAACTAAGGGTGAGAGGCTAGTTTTTCTCCAAGTTTGGCCTCTGGCTTTTTCATGTCCAGGGCATGGAATCCACTCCTATTTATAAGAGGTGAAAGAGGGATATTTTGTCTTTACTTGTGCCAAATCTTGACCTTAATTCAACCCGAAATGATCCCAACAGTTGATTCAAAGTTGTCATCATGAACTGTCAAAATGGCTGCAAAAGCCTGGTTGGGTTGGCCAATTTAGGACGGCAACGTGGTGGGTATAGGTGCAGTTGACTAGCGAGGTCTACTCTGGCGACTGTCAGGTCATCATGGTGGTGTATAGTTTGTCTGGTTTGGTTGAGAGATGAAGCATTAAATACCCTTAGAATGTAGCCACTCAAGCATCTTTTTCAAGATGAACAATAACCAGACGATGAAGGAAGGGGGGAGCACCAAATTAGAGTTTTAGAGACAGAAAGGAGGGGAACAGAAAACTCATCACATTTTTGGATGAAGAGCTATCTGTCGAAGGGCTAGATTATGGCCGACATCTCCCCTGTTTGATGTAAGAAATAGTTGGTTGTAAGTCATCCAAACCAATTTCTGGCAGAGGAGTAGAGATTCAACTCAAAGCATGACTCTCTCATCTCCATCATGGTAAAAAAAGGACCGCATGAGTGAAAAAAGATTGATCCTTGTGGTGAAATGTCAGACCGTGGTGGGTGCTTCTCAGGTGCTTTTCTTTCTTCTGTCAGTCATTCCAACCGGTCCCTTTGCTAGTAAGCCTTTATAGGGATCAAGTTGTGTACCATCTGGTTTGCAACCTATACTACATTGATTGATGCATGGTCGGGAAGGAAGCCTTTAGCAAAGCATCTCAAAGTTTTTGGCAATGTATGCTACACTTATATTCTAAGTGCAAAGGGGTAAGTTGGATGACAAGGCTGAACAAATAATAGTTCTTTGGCTACAGTTCAACATCAAAAGGCTACCAAGTGTATAATCTATAAACTAAAAGGCTAATTATTAGTTGAGATATCGAGTTTCATAAGAATGCTAAGTGGAATTGGGTATCGAGTTTTATGAGAATGCTAAGTGAAATTTGGAGGAATAAAAAATGGAAAAAAAGAAAAATCAATTTTCATCTAACTCAAATTTGTGAAGTAGATGTTGAAAAAGGTATAAATCCATCATTATCACCAAGATCTTCTCCATCAACAAGTCAATCAACATCTTTAAGTTCATCTAGATCACAATCTACTATATAGCAAGAAGAAACTTCTTTAGTTTCACCAGTTAGAAAAATATAGTCATTAATAGACATTTATTAAAGCTGCAATTTCACAGTTGTGGAGCTAAAAAGCTATGAAGATGCATCGAAAAAAAAGTATGAGTAAAGTGAAGGAAGAAACTAAAATGATCAAGAAAAATAAGATATGAGAGATAATGAATCAACCAAAAGATAAAGAGATCATTGGAGTTAAATGGGTTTATAGAATAAAGCTTAACTTTGATGGCTTAATACAAAAGCTTAAAGAAAGGTTAGTGGCGAAAGGCTACTCTCAACTACCTAGGATCAACTACAATGAAAAAATTTGCTCGGTTAGAGTTTTAAAAGAAAACATCTATATGGAGCAATCGATCGGCTTTGTAGTAAAATGTAATGAAGATAAAATATTAAAATTAAAGAAATTGTATAGGATCAAGCAATATTGGCATAGAACCCTAACAGGCTTTGGAAAGAATAGAAAGTGAATAGGAAAGAAGGAAGAGAGAAGGGAAGTAATAGCCTATAGCCAACAAGTTTGGAAAATGTATAACCATATGAAAACTTAAGGGTGCAGTCCATGTGGCCTGCCCATTCATGCTTTTTTCCATGTTTAATGATGGTTTTGAATCTTTTTGGCATTTTTTTTTGTGTTTTAGCATTTATGTGGATTGATGATTGAAAATGTTGTTTTGATTGAATAATCATGTGTTTGAAGTTGTTGTTAATGTTGCTGGAATGTTTAAAAGGTGTTTATGTATTTGGTTTTGACAAAGTATAGTAGTTTTGGAACCTGTCAAAGGTAGTAATAGGTGTTTGATGGCTTTTTCTAGGTTGCAAATATATGGGTCCTGAGTTTAGTTTGAGTCTCAAAGTGTTTAAAGAGTCAGTTTTGAATTGAGTTTTGATAATTTTTTGGTTGATAATAGGGCTACAACTTTGAAAGTTGAAATCTTATACATATTCTTGATGATTCAAGGTTAAGTTTTAGGTTTCATTTTGATTTGATTTTTGTTTCTATAAGTTCGTATATCATAATTAGTAAATAATATAGGGTTTTCATGTATCAATAACATGTTTTTGTGGGTTTTAATCTTAGGATTTTGATTTTGAACTGAAACCCATTTTGATAAAAATCATGATATTTGAGTAATCATTGAAGCAAATGGATACTTGATTTTTGATCTATGCTTGATTGCGAACAAAACCTTGTCTTTTATTGCTTGAAATCAGGTCCAATTTGATGTTTATGTTATTAGGCTTGAGTTTGAATGTTCTTCGTTGCTCCTCATTGTTCTTTCTGTTTTTTGTTTTCTTTATTTTTCTTGGTGTTTGATCTTTTTTCTTAGAATTGTTTTTGTGTTTTTTTTAGTTTTGATTTTGTTTCATTTTAAATCTTTGTGTCCTGGTTTAGTTTTGAATTAAATTTTGTTTTTTTTGTTCAATTCATGATTGAACTAGTGTTTTTCGGGTCAACTCCATCGTGTCAAAACCGGGTTAAATACTTAAGACTTTAATGTTTGGTTTGCCACTATTTTGATAAAAGGAATTTTAGCTTAAGTGCATGTTTAGGAAACACATCCTCACACCTATTTTGACACTTTCTTCCACTATATAGCCCATTTCTTATAAAAATTGTATTTTATTTATAAAAAAGGAGGAAAAAAAATTTTAGCATGCTTTTAGAAAAATACCTATGTTGATTTTTCTTTGCATCTTTTTGAATTTACACTAAGTTAATAAAATTTCTTAAGGATTTGACCAATATTTCAATAATTCTAAATTTTTAATTTATGAAAATTAATGGTCAACATCTTAGTATCAATGTTAGACCTAAAAGTAAGCTAATATTTAAATTCCAGGACTTGACTAGAAAAGTTTTAGGCTAATTTAAGATATTCATCAATTTTAATTAAGAGTAATATTTACTACAATATACGAGTTGTGAAGAATCCTTTTTTTTCTTTTAGGATAGGTTAACCTTATTAGGACACCTATATGGATCATTCCCATAAAAATTTATCTGGACATACGAGTCCATAATAAATTCGAAATGTCGATTTATTCATGAAAATAAATATTTATTTTAAGTCATAGACAAACTATTGATTAAGAATCCATCAAAACTTTTAAACCATATTTAGACCATCCAATACAACTTATTTCAGGTAAAATATACTAGGAATACTAATATCTTTTTTAGCCCTAATCAATTCTTTACTTTTAAATTTTTTAATAAGATAAGTATATTGAAATCTTCTAGTGACTCTAAACAAATAATTAGATGAAGATTTCTTATACCCCGCACCAACATGCGATAAAGCTTGACACTATTATCTTCATGGAATGACCTGGAATACTGTATATAATTATATATTATAGAAGGAGAAGGAAACAAAACGATACGGAAAGAGGCATATGAGAGCATGAGGTCCTTGATTACGTAATTTGCTAGAATGTTCAAGATGTCTATGTCAATCAATAAATTAGACGACTGGAAAAGCCGCCATATTAACTCCCTTCAGCCCTTTCTTACTATAAATACTAGCGTTTCCACTCTAACAAACTCGGCCTTTGTAGTCCAAGAGGCGTAGCGATACTTCAAGCATCTTCTTTTTCACTTCAAGAATGGCTGGTGATCAAGTAACCCTGTTGGATTTCTGGGCAAGTCCATTTGGTATGAGAGTGAGAATAGCATTGGCTGAAAAGGGTGTAAAGTACGAGTACAGTGAACAAGATTTGAGGAACAAAAGTGCTTTACTTCTTCAAATGAATCCTGTTCACAAGAGAATCCCAGTTCTTGTCCATGATGGGAAACCTATTTGTGAGTCACTTATCATTGTTCAGTATATTGATGACGTGTGGAAGGACAAGGCTCCTTTGTTGCCTTCTGATCCTTACCATAGAGCTCAGTCAAGGTTCTGGGCAGATTTTGTTGACAAAAAGGTATGGCCTTTTTTTTTTCCTTGGTAAATAAATGGTTCATCTTTTTTGGTTTTTGATTTTGTTTTGAGGTATGACTTGATTAAACCCCCATTGCAATTTGATTGGTTTGAAAGAATTAAAATTTATATCACCACTACAATTAGCCCTAAGACTAATATAACATTAATGAAGAAATTAGAGATCTCGACATGGAATGGTGGAAAAGTCTGTTTGATGTTCATTTCAAGTGTTCTTGGGTGTATTTTTTTTTTTTCCTTATAACAAATTAACCATTAAGGCTTCTGATCATTTTATTTTTGATGATCTATTTTTTAATTCTTGTGAGTTCATGAGAATTAAAGTCGAGGTTGGCAGGATGTTTCTGTATAAGGATCATCAAATTGATTGGATCCAATTGCTTTAAGACGCACCAAGAAAACTTTAAAAATCTCATATTTAATGCATTAAATATAAGATTAAGGACTTAGTTGATGATATTTTAATTAATTGATAGTGACAATATTGAGGTTTTCTACGAATATATCATTGATAGTGACAAAATGAGGTTTTCCTATTGGTGCGCATAAAACTAAAAAAAATGTTATCACCATCTTTGTCGCTAAATATTTAGCTGCTTTGAATTTCTAACCTCTCTTTAGACAGAAATGGAGTACTGGGACCGGAAAATAATATAGAATAAAAAAAAATTAGAAAAATAATATAGTTCAATATGACCATGTTTTTAAATATTAATTTTATATACAATTATTATTGGAAATAATGATGGTTTAGTTAAAAGATAAAATATATTAATAAAATTTTGGGG
>Ga0325401_1003800_pt1 | contig 13996 bp, 9 predicted proteins | sample PopdelMetagenome_FD_205666 | JGI IMG/M metagenome (GOLD analysis project Ga0325401, IMG submission 205666) | Populus deltoides microbial communities from Bellville, Georgia, United States - Xylem-PdKOR-R2 | ecosystem: Host-associated > Plants > Phyllosphere > Stem > Wood/Secondary xylem | place...
TTAAAACCTCAGATCAACCTGATCGACCCTGACCTGATCCAATCAAATTCTTAATCTGTTGATTTTTTTAAGAAAATAAAAATAAAATTACGAGATCGATCCAGGTCACCACCCGACAATTGTCCGCTAATAATTCTATTTATGCTTCAGAAACTATATGCTACAGTAGCCAAGATCAAATATTTTAGAAACTTCTTTTTCCTAAGATAAGGGTAGGTTCTTTTCAAGCCGGTTGACAGCGCATAATTCAACCAAAATGCAACCTAACCGTGTTGAATTTAAAGCCCACGCACAAAAAAGGCATTACGTGATCACATTATATACACACAACCAAAGTCTCATCCATTTCATTTACTTCGCCATCTTCATTCAATGTTCATCTAGCCGATTTCCAGACAACAAAACCATGAAACTCAACTGCTTTTGTATCATTTTACCTGCGGATTTCGAAGAAATCAAGCCATTTGATCAACCACAAATCCGACCACCTGTGCATGATGATGTCAAAAAGCGCCAACACTGTGGCTGCGGGAGGCAAATACTTCATGTCCTAGGTGATTCATTACGCCGGTTACATGAATCGAAATGGATTGGTTGTTTTCAGGACGATAAACCAAGTAAACAGCAGTCTGGTCCGTTTCATGACCTGGAAGGAATTCAGATATCTGAGAAGGTTGGTGGTGATAATCCAAGGATATTCAGCTATGCTGAACTTTATATAGGGTCTAAAGGGTTTTGTGAAAATGAGGTTCTTGGAAGTGGAGGTTTTGGAAAGGTTTATAGAGCAGTTTTACCAAGTGATGGTACTGTTGTTGCAGTCAAATGCTTGGCTGAGAGAGGAGAACAGTTTGAGAAGACTTTTGAAGCTGAATTGGTTGCGGTGGCTCAACTGCGACACAGGAATCTTGTCAGGCTAAGAGGGTGGTGTGCTCATGAAGACCAGTTGTTCTTGGTTTATGACTACATGCCTAACCGCAGCCTGGACAGGGTCCTGTTTAGAAGGCCTGAAAACCTGAAAGCGGAACCCCTTGCTTGGGAACGAAGAAGGAAGATAGTCAGCGGCTTGGCAGCAGCATTGCATTATCTCCACGAACAATTGGAGACTCAGATCATTCACCGGGATGTGAAGACAAGCAATGTCATGCTTGACTCACATTATAATGCCCGACTTGGTGACTTCGGCTTGGCGCGGTGGTTAGAACATGAACTTGAGTATCAAATCCGGACACCTTCAATGAAAAATCACCAGTTTCGCTTGGCTGAAACAACCAGAATTGGTGGCACTATCGGTTATTTATCACCCGAGAGCTTCCAGAAACGAAGTGTCGCTACTGCTAAATCTGATGTTTTCAGCTTTGGAATTGTTGTGTTAGAGGTGGCGTCTAGGAGGCGGGCAGTGGATCTGACATATCCTGATGATCGGATCATTTTGCTTGACTGGATAAGGGGGTTGTCCGATGAAGGGAAGCTTTTACAAGCAGCGGATAATAGGCTTCCAGATGGGTCTTTTGGGCTTTCTGATATGGAACGCCTGATTCATCTGGGGCTTCTATGCACACTCCACAACCCGCAACTTCGGCCTAACATGAAATGGGTTGTGGAAGCACTTTCTGGCAACATTTTGGGCAAACTGCCACCTCTTCCATCATTTCGGTCTCATCCTCGATACATAGCAATATCACCTGCAAGCACTAGCATAAGCAAAACCAACACCACCGCGACCACCTCCGTTCCAAGTTCTGACATGACAATCTCGTTCACTTCATCAGCGTATGTCACAGCTACGGAAGAAACTATGTATTCAACAGCAGAATTTGAGAGTAGTAATAAACTGAGCTCTTCTAACTCGAACAACAGAAGTCACCGGCAAAATGCTTTCTTTATGGTGGAAACTCCCAGGGAAATATCCTACAAGGAAATCATTTCTGCTACAAATAATTTCTCGGACTCACAAAGGGTAGCGGAGGTGGACTTTGGAACTGCTTACTATGGCATCCTTGAAGATGGCCATCAAGTCTTGGTGAAGAGACTTGGCATGACCCAATGCCCTGCAATACGCGTGCGATTTTCAACTGAACTCCTAAACTTAGGCAGGCTCCGCCACCGCAACCTGATACAACTCCGTGGATGGTGCACAGAACATGGAGAGATGCTTGTCGTCTATGATTATTCAGCAAGTCGCCTGATGAGTCACCTTCTTTTCCATCATGACAATAGAATTGGGCATTCTATTCTACAATGGCGGCACAGATATAACATCATCAAGTCTCTTGCTGCTGCAATTCTTTATCTTCATGAGGAGTGGGATGAGCAAGTTATCCACAGGAATATCACTACCTCTTCTATCATTCTTGATCCAGACATGAATCCGAGACTTGGTAACTTTGCACTTGCCGAATTCTTGGCAAGAAATGATCATGCCCATAAAGCAGCTGCAAAAGAAAATAAATCAGTCCGTGGAATCTTTGGTTACATGTCTCCCGAGTACATGGAATCTGGTGAGGCAACCCCAATGGCTGATGTGTATAGCTACGGTGTGGTGGTTCTGGAGGTGGTCAGTGGACAAATGGCAGTTGATTTTCGGAGACCAGAGGTGCTCTTGGTTCTTAGAGTTCATGAATTTGAGACACAGAAGAGACCAATGGAGGATCTGGCTGATATAAGGTTGAACCGTGAATATGATCATGAAGAATTGATCAGAATCGTCAAATTGGGGATTGCATGCACCAGGTCCAACCCAGAATTAAGGCCAAGCATGAGGCAGATTGTAAGGATACTTGACGGAAATGATCAATGGTTCATGGAAGGAGGGCGAAGGAAGGAAAGCAGAGAAGAATGGAGACAAAACAATGCTAGTTCTTTGTCATTGATTAGAAGAATCCAAGCTCTGGGGATTAAGTGAGTAGAGTATCAGTGACAACTAGATAGTCACTATAGGTTTCTGCGGAGATTGATAGTTCTTTCCCTTCCTGTAACTTCTGTGTACTATCAATGTATATGCTTTGCTTTTCAATAGGCTACCATGATTCTTTTTTTCATTAGAATCTAGCAACGCTGCTGTTATAGCTTCTTGCCATAAACACCCCTACGCTGGCTTTCCATACACAGTACTTGCAATACAATCTAGACAGAAGAGGAAGACCAGAATCATGAAAGGAAAATAAAAATGATCCCCAAGGCCTCTAAGGTGAGGACGAGAAAGAAATGAACCCTTAATTTATTAGGGTGATTCATAGAGCATATGAAACGTTAACTGTCACCACAAATAATACATGCACAATTGAGCATGGCAGAGGAGCGACAGCTTTGAATAATACACTTGGATGATTTATTTTTGCACATAAATGCTTCAATCTGACCTCATGTTCGACAGTTATCCAGCTCAAATTCTTGTGCCTGGTTTGACTTCCCTTCTCAGGAATTTCTTCGTCAGCATCAATCCGAATCCAGTTGATTAAAGAAGAGAGGAACTCCCTGAAACTGACCTTCCCATTCCTGTCCCAGTCCATTTCTTCTGCATATATTCACAGGAATCTCCAAGAGGATGGTTTAAGGATTTTAAAACAACTGGAACTACAAGTCAAAAGTAGAAATATATCATGTGAAAGAGATAGAACTAATTCTGGATCCGGTGATGTGTGCTGGGGATTTTTCCCAAGGAAGATCCTCTTTGAATGCTTTGATTATGTCTTTCTTTTACAGCTTCCCATTACCATTCTTATCCAAGAATAAGAAAGCTTCTACAATTGTATCGAAAGTGGCCTGAAGCTCTGGTGAACCCATCTTTGATGTCTGAAACAAAACCCTCGGGCCATCATATATGGGTGATCACAATAAGTTGACGTCTTTAAGTCAAACATATGAATGAAGCTAAAGTCAAGTTTAAGGTGGATGCTCTTGGGAGGAGAGGATGAATGTTCTACTAGGAGATAGATGACTTCTAAGAACATTGAACTCATTGAATTGTCAATGTCGCAGGAGTGGAAAAGATCCTCAACTTCCTCCTCTTTTGAAGTGAGTGTCAGCTTTTGTAAGCATTTTTTGAGTTCCTCAAGGTCAATAGATCCATTTACATTTTCATCTATGAGGAGGATATAGAGAGTCAATATGCAGAAAAAGTCCACCATTGCATCTCAGGGAACAGAAAAGCAACCTTGTTTAAACTCACCATACTGTTCAAATACCCCTCTGATGTGTTTCAGTTCTTCATTAAACTGAGGAAACCACATGATTAGTATATTCATCCAGCCTCTTATATTTGTTTGGTGATCCACAATGGCAAAACATCCCTCCTGTTTTGGATGACAAGGACTTGAAAGAAGGGAAAGGGTGGGATGTGCCTTGAAAATTAGACACAAGGAGGAATCAAAATGCAGGCTTAACAAAAGAGTTAAGACATAAGATCTGTTTAATTTACTAATTTCACAAAGATCTTTTAATGCATATTAAACATAATTTAATCCCTTTCTTTTCCTTCTCTCTAGCTGTGTTGCTTCATTCAAAGGTAACAATACTTCTTTCTAAATGCTACTAAAACGAAGCTGCATTATGCAGGCTAATATCAGTCAATAGACTTAACTGTGATGAAAGCTTAAAGCTAAAGAAAAAGAACAAAAAAAAATCTTATATATTATTTGTTCCTGAACGAGTATGAATTCATATCAGGATAATTGAATGCATTTCAACAAAATAAAATCATATATGTAGGTTACTATATGACAAATCTGGCATTAGCTCTCAAATGAGTATGAACCCTACCCTCAATCATCTGCATGTTTGAAATTGTTCAAGCAAAACTGCAACTTGGAAAAACCAAGGAAAAGGCAATGAATGAAAATTCTATCAAGAGAATTCCTTCCTTGAGTGATTCCTTGCCGTTCTTTCGAAAACCTAAATGCAGCTTATAAGGACATCTTAGTTCTGATATATGGATTTCTATTGTCTGCTTTCTCAGTTTAGCAAAGCTTGTTCTAGTGTATCATCAATGGATAATGTAACACTCTACAATGAAATAGATTCTGGAGCACTGGTCACATAACATGAAAGTGATGGCACCTCAACAGGCATCATATTTCACGAAAGAAAAAGAAGAGAACTGAAATAGACAGATAGAGAAAAGGAGCAATTATAGAATATCAGTACAAGAGAAGGGAGAAAATCAGAGAACATGACAACAATAGCATGCAAGGATCAGGGAAGCTGATAAATGTATTGACAGTATTAACTCACTCAGTGAAATGAGTTAAATAGGCAAAATTAAAGCTTTCAAAGTTAATCTACAGGCAGAAGCTTTCTTGCATTAATTTTCCACATTCTTTGGATTTTTTTTTCTTCTTTTGTTGGATATCTACAGAACCCCTCAGTCCAGAAAAAAGTATTAGCAAGTAACAAGAAAGAAAAGCAAGAAATAAACTAAGAGATAAGATTTACCCAGTGAATCTGTCATGCCTGCAAGTGAGAGAAAGGAGGCAGCTGGTTGCTCCAAGAGAGTAAAGGAGATGAGGTACAGTTCATAAAGGAAAAAAGGAGCATTTGATTGTCTTGAAAGAAAAGGAGGGCACAAAAAAAGAGTTCAGAATAAGCAAAATGAAGTGCTTTTCTGTGGACATGCCATCATGGCTTCCACAACAAATGCAGAGCCAGAAAATACTTTACTTTTCTCTCTCTCAATTGAATATTCAAATACTGTCGTAAGAAAGAATAAATCTTTTTCTTGGAGTTAAGTCTAGTCATACCAATGTTCAAGTATTGAAGCTATCCTATCTGGTTCCCATGGAAATAAGTCACCGAATTTTCATGTAGAATTCTAATATGAAAATTCTACATGTTTGTAGACATAAATTTGTTCCAAAGCTTAAAAAAAAATATTCATTTAATTCACAGGCACATGAAAGTTGGAATTAAATATGTCCCATGAAGAGAGGGAGGGAGTGAGGGAGGGGAGGAAGCACCCGTCGTTTTGTGAATTCTTTGTCAAGCAGAGAAGAAAAGTTCTTTTTTCTACCACTAATTATCCCTAGACGGCCTGATCTTTCAGCATTCATCAACTTTTGTAAGATGTTCAAGTATTGAGTATTGAGCCATAACAAATACATCTTCAAGAATTTGGACAGACAAATTTGCAGCCTTTCACAACCTCGTCCATCAACGCACAGTTGGCAATGGTCAACGTTAGAAGTGGAAGACAACGGGAATAATGAAACCTCAATTCAACTCTATATATACATTGCCAACTTTTCAATGCCATCTTGAAAAGCAAGCGGGATAAATGAATAGCATGCCACTCGTTTTGCAGAAAGAGAGAGAGTTCCAAGTTATAAGAAAATGATATCCTCTAACTCAAAAGATCTGAGAATATACAGGCCACTGATGATATAGTTGATTAAGATTTGACATTTAGATCAGCTAGACAGCTAAAAAAAGAAACAAAGAAGTTTCTGTTTCTAAGATGGAAATGCCTTGCTATTCATCCAAAATATTACTCATTGACCATTCTACTTCTTGCCGAAAGTTGCCTTCGAAGGGCAATGAATCTCCATTACCAAGCACAGGCCTTGATCTTTTCTTCGTGGAAGCAACTTGTGAGCCCACACCCATGGGAGAAACTGGGCTACTAGTTGAGGTCAAGCAGCTTTCGACAGAGCAATCACCAATGCGAGCAGGCACATTGGAAGCATTTCTGTTCCCTAAAGCAGCAGCAAGTTCAGATAAGGAAGGCATTTTCATGGTATCAAGTGGGGCAATTCCTGCACATTCATTGGAAACCTTGATTGCTAATTCAGAAAGCTCTTCCCTAGCAGCTTCAAGTCCTGCAGTTGCAACAGCCTGGTCATTCAGAGCTTTACAAGCTTTCTCGAGTATTGACTGTAAGTATTTCCCCTGAGCTTCAATGCGAAGTTGGAGATGATGTTGCACCTGCTTGTGGTAAAACCCTTAGAAAGATCTTCAAATTTCAAAATCATTGCCAAGACACTGAGCCACTTGGATTAAAGACAAATTTCTAGACGTGAAAAAATGAGTCTGACCTATGAGGGAAAAGTTACAATTATTTTAGCTTGTAATAAACCACCGGTAAAAGCTTTTTCTCCAGGAATATGGAGGAATTGTTGCCACGAGCCTGGCTGGCCATGAGCCCACACTCACAAAGTGGTGGGTCCCAATATTCATGAAAGTGGGCACATGGTGAACCGGTCTCGCCTAATATCTTCTACCTCAAATGAGGTTACATTTCTATACTTTTTAATTAATCTTTTCTTGGAGTTGATTAGATAGTGATAAGCTTGGACCGTTGAGGCTTTAACTTGTCTCATGCATAATTAAAAAAAAGAGGCTAACTCATTGCAACTTAGATGTTCCAGTTCTAACTTCTATGTTATCCCAAAAGTCCAAAAGCCACATAAATGAATACTAACCTCCAGCTGCTCATGCAATCTTCGTTGGACTTCCATCTGCACTCTCAAAGCCTCAGTAACCTGGTAACCACTGTTTGAAAGACAAAAGGCAGTAAATATTGGAACACAAGGAGAGATGGAACAAGTTTGACATGTTTAGGGTAGAGACAGCATACTCATTCAGATCCTGCGCAATCATTCTTGATGATGCGGATGTTGATGAACCAGTATCCTGACTTTCTGCAACTGATGGTGCAATCCCAACTACACATCATTCCTTAAATCAGTAAGTTTTCAACCACAGCAATTGACCACCAGAAGCAGTTAACTATGGTACCCAAGGTATGAAAATTTTGGTAAAAAAAAAGTGCTGTGCATGTGCATTTACAATTGATGCTAGATAGAAAATTAATGTGCAGAAAATTGCCAATATGGTAATACACAGAATAAAAAAAAAAACATGCAGCTGGCAGGAAAAAAGGTAGAGGAGTTCACAAATTGAAGAATAGTCTTATGCCCCTGGGAAGCCCTAAATAGAAAAGATAAAAGAAAACAGCTAGTAAAAAGGTTCTAAAGAAAAGAGGTCAATACCATCCTTGGAGTTATCAGTTGATTCCTTGCAGGACTGCTTTCCCAACCGGTATTTCTGCAAGTAGAAATGTTAACTAGAGGAAAGAGCATGAAATCATATGAAGCTAATACCTAGAAGATCAAAAAGAATAAAGAGAGACAAAGGTTTCAGCAGACCTGTAGGTGAGATTTCAAGTGATAAAGGGTGAGGCCTTTTACCCCCATTGTTCTCATAATTGTCTTTGGTGTTGCTTCTGCAATTCATATTGAGAAAACAAAACAAAAACTTCAATTAGCAAATCGGCATGATTGTGTGCCTACAAAATGAAGTATAGTAAGTAGTCTGTAAAGTCATCTGACAAATGGAGGTTGCCCTATAAATGTTTCTTCAAAATTGAGATGTCAATGTGCTACACTTTGTTCATGTACAAATCAGTTAGGAGCCAAAGACATGCTGAGAAACAAAATGATGTTCCTATTAAGTTCCTAATGTCACTAGAACATAACAACAATATTTTTAACAAAAACATGCTTCGAAACCACAATACTGGAGGGACAATATCTCAAGCATGAACAATCCCTGGTAACTTGTACCAATTCTTAGCTATCAATATCCTATTGGAAAAGCATAGTTTCTAATAAGCAGGTCATTTACAGATTCCTGTCTATCATTTGACAACAAACTACAATGCAAGCATGCGCGTGACTCAGAACGCCAAGGCACGAGTTGGTTCCTTTGGTTGAGGAACTCTACATTGGCCTATTATGCATTATATTGAAATGGTAGCTGCCTCATGCAATGGAAATTTCTTACAAGTTCTTACAATTATAAATTGCAACAGCATGGGCCTACCATCCAAAAGTGTAAATTGGAGTTGCCTTTGGGATAACCAACTCTGATTTGCAATTTCAAGAACTTCCCCACAGACAAAATGGGGGACTTTGAATGTCACAATACTACCAAGACCCATCGAAGATTTCAGCACTGGTCTTGTTATGCCTTCTGAAATGGTTTATTTCACAACTCCTGGTGTTTTCTAGCTTCCTCATATTTCGTACTTCTCGTACTAGAGGCAGCTGCTGCACCAATGGCAGGTTGGTGAAAAATGGTAAAATCACCATAGCAGCCTGGTCAAGGTGGCTTTGTTTTACCAGAAGTATAGTGATTCCAGCCTAGTAAGGAGATCAATTAAATTCCATAGTTCTGATACCAGTAATGGGGCCCTACTAGAAGTACTAGAATTCAATCCTCCATGACAAGTAAGCTCAACATTTTCATTTAGAAAGAAATAAAATAATTATATCGCATAGTGATTTAAACTTTTTAGAAATAGGAGCAAAGAGAGCTTGCATGGTGCTGCTTTGACTGGTATTATAGATAGTAAAAGCTTGGTATTTCTTTGTGAAATCTCCATTCAAAAACAGAACCACAAATTTTTACAAATTTAATACTCCCAAATAATAGAATATTCTTTCCTAGACAAGGACAAGCTGCTATAGTTCATCTAATTTGTCCTTTTGGTTGTATTTTCAAGTAGGTGAAATACATGAGAAACATGTAGTGCACAATAACCAGAAAATTAACACAAACATTAAAAGAATAAAAGCATATGAGATCAAGGCAGCTTAGACAGCTAGTCAATCAAAAACAACTAAACAACGAAAGAGATGTCTTCTCACGGTAACATTATGATAATCGTTCTAAATTAAACCATACTAAAGAAATTTAACTGGCAGGCCATCTCAAGTTTTCTTAAGCAACATGCTCATTAAAAACACTTGACCTAACAATACTCATTAAAAACATTTGACCTAACAAAGACAAATAATAATTGCCAAAATAAACACACAAAACTATTAGGTAAAAACAAATAGCCGGAATAAACCCTCCAGTGAATAATAAGAAAAAAGGGGCCTCCTTTAATCACTCAATACATCATCAACAATAGGGGTTAATCACATCCAGAACTACCACATCAATTACCATAATCACATCTGAAAACATATCCTAAAATATTAAAAAAAAACATTTTTTACTACGAAACCCAGTGAATATTTCAAGCACTAATTAACCAGACTGATAAATCAAAACCCACATTTCTTTCAAAGAAACAGGAAAAAAAAGACCCTTTCCACCAACTAAATAAACCCCAAAACACATTTCAAGTGCATCACATAGTGAAAACAAACATTCTTCACAGAAAGCATCACAAAATAACCATTTTTACACTTTCTAGCGAATAAAATAGAAACTTTAAGGCAATAAAACCACATTCAAGATAAAAGCAAAGACACATACACAAAAGCTAAAACAGCTCATAAATTGATACAAAGAAACAAACACAAAGAAAAAAAATAAATAAAATGAAGTAGTAGTAGTTACTGTCAGGTCCACCAAGTTGAGTAACAGCATCAACAAATCTCTCATGTAACTCAGCAGTCCAGCGGAGCCTTGGCTTTGGATCCGTAGTGAGAACCAAGCACGCATCCCCAGGCAGATTAATTCCATCTAATGAAGCTTGAAAGTCCCCATGTCCATCCAAAGGCAGTGAGTGTATTGCAGAGTACATTCTTGAATACCCTTTAAATATTTTCCAAAAAAAAGTGTCAAAAAAGGGTGAAATGGTGCCCAAGATCCGATTTTTGGGTTCCTTTCGGGGCTTCAGAGCCCCGACTTTGAGGTCAGAAAAAAGAGTATGTCTATGCGTGTGTTGGTATTCCACAGAGAGAGAGAGGAGAGTGTCTGCAAGTTATTGTTTTTATGATAGAGAGAGAGAGAGAGAGAGGTGTTTTTAAGACAGCGATTTGTACATTGTGTTTTTGTATGTCTGAACAGAGAGATGCGTGTAGTTGAGATGTGATTGTGGTAGCTTGTTGGCTGTGTTTGAACTACATATCGTGGTTTTAAAGTTTTTTTTTTTTAGAAATATATTATAATAATATTTTTTAATTTTAAAAAATTATTTTAAAATTCAATACATAAAACAATCTAAAAATATAAAATAAATAAATTCTTTTAAAAATACTTTTAAAAACAAATAAAATATTATAATAGGCCAAACATCTCATAAATTTTTATCCCATCTAATCTTTAATTAATGAGTTATTTTTTATAAATTTATTTACAAAAATCTCAAATACATCAATCATCTAAATCATATGATTTGTTTGACTGATTTGAAATTTAAGTTACAAGTTACTTGTATCAATTTCAATTAATTCTAAAACAAGATTATTTTAAGGATTTTTTAAAAAAAATTAAAACATTATTATTTTAGATTTTTAAAATAAAATTAAAAAAAAAATTTAAAATTAACTCGGCCAAATCTTTCTCGAGAATAATAAAATTAATTGAGACATAATTCGACCTATCAAATTATTCCAAATTTGACAAGACGATGTATACTTTCGTTAAAAAACAAATTCATACAAATCAACATATTACAAAATCATTATACAAGTTATTCTCAAATTTAATAACTATAATCTAGACTAGGAGTGAGAAAAAATAAGAAAACCGATTAAATTGAGAAACTCAGAAAAAAATAACCGAAAAAACTGAATCGTGAAAAAAAACCAATTAAATTTTTGAAAAAACCGACCGGTTTAATTTTAGTTTTATAAGCCTGAAACCGAAAAAATCAAACCGAACTAAACCTAAACCCAAAAAAATCGAGCCAAACCAAAAAACCCGAGCCAAACTGGTTTGAACCAGTTTTTATCCTAAAAAAACCTAACTGAACCGAAAACGGTTGGTTTGAGCCGGTTTCGGTTCAATTTTATTTTTTTTCTAAATCAATCTAGTTATTTTTTTTTAATAAAAACCAAACCAAACAAAAAATAATCACTCATAATCTAGATTCAAAATTAATACATTTTCGAAAAAGTTGTCAACCTCATGGAAATCCACATTCTCAAACACATAACATAGAGTGAAGGAAGTAAAGTCGCTTACCATAGAGCCCACCCACATATGGAGATAATTCTTTTTATTTCTTTTTTAATGTTTTTATAAAAGGTTCTTTTTTGGGTGTGTGGTGCGTAGGAAAGGTGTGGAGTGTACTTTGTGTATGTGAAGGCAAATAGGAGGGAACATCTCCGGTTGCCACGTCATGGTGTCGTCTGTTTGTTTCTATTGGTTTTGATGGGTTCTCATTTTGTTCTTCGGTCCTTTTCCTTTCTCTTCTAGGGAATTTCATTTTTAGGCCATGCATGAAGTAATTATTGTAATTATTAGAGGAGGAGTGGAGCTAAGTTGAGGAGTGGGACCATGCCACCACAAATCTTGAAAATATTTACATTTTATTTTCTTATTTTTTATTTTTTTTAAATACCCTTCAATTTAAAGTTCTGGGTGTTCGGTAGTGCCGTCAAAAAATTATTTGCTTAAAATTTAAAATTTATTTTATTATTTTTAGATTATTTTAATGTGCTGATGTTAAAAATAAATTTTAAAAAATAAAAAAAATATTATTTTAATGTTCTTTCAAGTAAAAAAATATTTCAAAACACAACTTTTATTATACTCTTAAACACCTTTATTTGATAGAAAACATGCACATTGTATGCCCTAAAAAAAAATATTAGAAGGTGATTTATATATAATGGAAACTTAGATTTCACACTAGAGCTTTTAATCATTAAAGCATTGACAAATTGGTACATGTTATATGAATATATTCTCTTGGCTGGCCAGGTGGATGGTTTCAATTATTTTAGATCATGTCTAGAAACTTTGATTTGAAATATAACGGGATGTTTAGAAGTGTGGTAGTGATTATTTTTTAAAGTATTTTTAATTTAGAAATGTATTAGAATAATATTTTTTATTTTTTAAAAAATAATTTTTGATATTTGCACATCAAAACAATAAAAAAACATAAAAATAATAATTTTAAACAAGAAAAATTCAAATTCAACCGCATTCTTAAACACATACTAAATATGTTTTTAATATTATTGGAAAAATGTTTTATCAAGGAATGGAAGTATAATATAAATTTGATTTATTTGAAGATCATATAAAAATGATTTTATATTTGAAAAAGTCCATAGAATATATGATTCACATTACCTATAATGTCAAATATGTAGGCTAAATAACCTTGAAAGATGTAGCTCAACTGGTTAGCCCCTGGGCTTGCTATCTAGAGGTCACCAACTCAAGTCTTATAAACCTCATGGCCACTAGAGGCTTATATGGTCGTTAACTTCAGGACCCGTGAAATTAGTTGAGGTACATACAAGCTGATCCGAACACCCACGTTAATGTGTGTATGTGTGTGTGTTGGGGGGTAAATGTTGTGCACACATAATATTGTTCATCCTCTCACTTTTTACTATGGATATATTGTTCAAAATTTTTCTTTTTTATTTTATTTTGGTTCTTAAAGTTGTTTTTATGTGATTGCATCATTTTTTGCCAAATTAAGAACAATTGAGTCAAATTTGTTGACAAAGGATAAAATTGAAAGATAGGGGACCAAAATAGAAAATACTCTATAAATAGATGATGGTTTCAAATTTAATACAAAATGTTTACTTTAGTCCTCAAACTTTACAACCTATATATATTTAGTACAAGAGTTCATGTTTGTCATTTTTTAATCTCTGGTTTTTGAAAGGAGAGAGAAAAGTTACTGAAATTCAGCAATAAAGAGAGAAAATAATGTTGTCATCGATTCTTGTTATCAAAATGGTCGATCTTGGTGTTAAAGGAGGTTCCATTTATGTCTTTTTTAACCTTGAAATGTTTTAAAAAAAAACAACATCTAATCTTGAGAAGAGTTTTTATTTCAGGTTTATTTCAGGTTTTTATGTGTTTTTGTTTAAAGCTATTTATGTGGGTTTTAAAGGTGTTTATACTCTTTTCTAGGTGTTTTGCATCAAAAATAGATTTTTGGATACAAAAATATATACATTGTTTTCTGGCAACTAATATATGGAGTCCCAAAATACCTGTCGTCTTGGTTTTTTTCTCTTCAAAATATAGTTAGTAGACCCCATTTGCAATCCACTCTTCTGGTCTTTTTTTT
>Ga0325401_1003801_pt1 | contig 13994 bp, 13 predicted proteins | sample PopdelMetagenome_FD_205666 | JGI IMG/M metagenome (GOLD analysis project Ga0325401, IMG submission 205666) | Populus deltoides microbial communities from Bellville, Georgia, United States - Xylem-PdKOR-R2 | ecosystem: Host-associated > Plants > Phyllosphere > Stem > Wood/Secondary xylem | place...
CCGCCGCCTCAAGACGCTCAGCGGCCTCACACCCTACGAATACATCGCCAAGATCTGGACGTCAGAGCCAGACCGATTCATCGTCAACCCGATCCACCAGATACCGGGACTGAACACCTAGGTACAGGAGAGCGGCAGGAAGGTCCCCACCCCCCCCTGACCCGCCGTCAGGCAAAGATAGCGTCGACCACCATCGCCGCCGGAGGGTTCCACCTTTCTGCCGACGATAGATCAATCCCGAGGTCGCCGACATCGCCGAACAACAGTTCGGCCGCAAAACCGCCGCCGTTCTCCGACGAAACCGTCGTCAGCGTGACGTCTACCGTCACGTTGTTGAAGCCGTTCCGGTATCCACTGAGGTCGCCCAGGTTGATCGCCGCATCGTCGAAGAAGGCGTCCGCCTCGGCTTCGTCGACGAAGGTGCGGCTGTACAGGCTGGTCCCGTCGACCGAGATGTCGAGCAGCAGCGTGTCGAACCCGGCACCCAGCACCTCGCCGTTCACCAGCCCGATCACGCTGTCGCCGCTGCCGTTCAGATCGGCCAGGGCGATCTCCACCCCCATGGTGTTGGTGATGGTCTGTACACCCTCGCCACCGGTGTGACTCCCGCCCAGCAGGGCGGTGGACGCGATCTCCACGTCCAGGCCGAAGGCCGCGCGTACCGCATCGTTACCACCCAGGATGGCGGATAGGTCGGCATCGCCAATCGCGGCATGGATGATGGCAAAGGCATCTGCCGGCCGATCGAGCGCGAGCGCCCCGACGTCACCGGCTTGAGAGCGGGCGACCAGCGTCGCTGCCCCGATCACCGACAGGGTCGCGCCGCCGGCGACCGCGACACCGCCGCCGGTCAGGCTCGCACGGGCGCTCACGCCGGCGGTCCCGCTGTCGCCAGCGACCTGGGCTGTGGCATCCGCGACGCCGCTGCGCACCGCACCCTGCCCGGCCGTTGCGCTGGCCGTGACGCTGAGGACCCGGCCCGTCGCGGCCAGCAGCGCAGTCGCGTCGCCACCGTCGGCGCCCGTCGCCGCCTCAACCTCGGCAAGCTGCGATCCCCCGTTGCCCCCGACCGCCTCGGCCCGCATGAACAGGGTGGCGTCCGAGCTCCTTGCGGGATTGTCGGCATAGGTCAGGCGCGACGAAGCATCCGCGCCGGCCGCCGCGACCCCACCCGCGCTGTCGCCCCCTGAACCGGCATAGGCGCGCTGTGTGAGGACGATATCGCCAAACGCGCTGATTGCCGACACCACATTGACCAAGTGCACGGCCGCGCCGCGTCCGCCGTCGGCTCCGTCGAAGCCGTCGCCGCCCGATCCGCCTTGTGCGCCGACATCGGCGCTGACCCGCCCGGTCCCGGCCGCCTGCGCGGTCACCGTATCGACTGCCCCGCCATCCCCGCCGCGGCCGTGCGCCCCAAAGGCCTGCCCACCGTCACCCGCCAGCGCATCGACCGACGCTTCCGACAGGTCGCCGCCGATCGCGACCGCCCGGCCGTCCGCTGCCCCACCGTCGCCTGCAGCGCCGGCATCAAAGCTGCTGCCACCAGCGCCTCCGAACACGATGGCCACGGCTAGGCTCATGTCGGGCCCGAATGTGGTGGCGTCGGCTGTCGCCGCGCCGCCATCGGCAGCGGTCGCCCCGTTGACGGCCGATCCACCTGCACCCCCGCGCGCGATCGCCCTGAGGCCAGCGATGTTGTGGCTGCTCGATTGACCCTCGGCCAGCGCGGCGCCGCCTCGTCCCGCTAGCGCGTTGATAGTAGCCGCGTCGCCGCCGTGGCCGGCCGTCGCGGACGTCGTGGCATAGAGTTGCGTTGCCGTGATCGCGGCCGTGCGCAAATCGTAATCCAGCCGCGCCGTGGCATCGCCGCCGGTGCCGCCCGTGCCGCCACCATAAGCATCGCCGCCCAAACCGCCAGTCGCCGTGGTATCCAGGTTCACTCCGCCACCATCGTTGGTGGCCAGCACCGAACCCTCAATTAGTGCCGTTCCGCCATTGCCGGCATCGGCGCGGTTCAGGCCGTCGCCGCCGTTCCCTGCCGACGCATGTGCCGTGGCCCCCACGTTGAAGCCGCCATGTCCTCGCGCGGAGGCGAACACCTGTCCGGCATCGCGCCCGTCCGCGCCGCGAAAGCCCTCACTCGACCCGGCTCCGCCATCGCCCGCCCGGCTGACCGCAGCCGCCGTCGCCAGATACCGGCTGTCGGAATCGATCGACGCGGTGGTGAACAGTGCCTCTCCGCCCACGCCGCCGTTGCCGTCGCCCAGGCTGGCCCCGCCGGCCCCGGCAGAGGCATCGGCGGCGACGAGCTTTGCCGCGAGGAGGTCGGAGGAGCCTTTCCGGACCACCGCGCGTGCATCCGCCCCGGCCGATCCCCCGCGGCCGCCGCCAGTCGCGCCATCGCCGCCGGTGCCGCCCAGCGCGGTGGCGACGCTGTAGGTCGCGCCGGCAGTGACGCTCATCGACGTCTGCGCCGATCCGCCATCGCCGCCCACGCCGTTCAGCAACTGCGCCCCGCCATCGCCGCCCTGCGCGGTGACGAAGGCGTTGGCCTCGCTGCTCCGGGTCGCCGAGGTTGTGTCGTCGAAGGTCAGGGTGGAACGCGCATCGCCGCCGATACCCGCACGGCCGGTGTCGCTGTTGCCGCCGTTTCCGCCGATCGCGCGCTGGTCTCGAATGGCGACGCCGCCATCGGTGATCGCGACGGCGGCGTCGGTGATCACGGCCGAAGCGCCGCGGCCTCCATTCGCGCCGGCGACTCCGGCCCCGCCGGCCCCGCCCTGATGCACCGCGATTGCCAGCGCGCTGCCACCCCCCGCGACGCGGGCAAAGGCGGTCGCGTTCGCCGCCTCGCCACCGACACCGCCGCTATGGCCGATCCCGTTGGCCCGGCCGCCGACCCCGCCGGCCGCCACCGCCGTCGCGGTGCTCGACGCAAGAAGGGAAGTGGAGCCTGTGAACGCGCTGGCAGTCACGCCGATCGCATCGCCGCCATCGGTGCCGTCCGCCCCGCGACCGCCGCCATTGCCCCCGGTGCCACCGGTCGCGATCGCCTCGGCCGCCTGCACCCGCAGCCGATCGGAGCTGGCGGAAGCGCCGGCACTCGCAACGCCGCCTTCGCCGCCAAGGCCGCCGAACCCTCCCGGCGCGCCATACCCGCCGGAGCCGCCGCGACCGCCGGTCGCCACCGCGCGGACAAGGGCCACGTCGGTCAGGCTGTTCTGGGCGACTACGTCCTCGCCATCCTCGCCGTCGCCCGGAAGGCCCCCATTTTGGTTGGCATATCTGCCCGCAGCACCCATCCGACCGATCGCGCGCACCAGAGCCATGTTCGTGACGTCCCTTCCGTGGAGGATGGCCCGAGTGAACGATACAATCTGTTTTGGGGCAAGCTGGCTCGTCGGCGATTACGACCATTCCGCCGCAGCGGAGGACACAGGCTCGATGCCGGTCGATTCGGTGCTGAGCCTGTCATCGCTCATCACGGTGCGCGATGCCGTGCGTGCGGGTGTCGGCGCGGGGTGTCTGATGATCTCACTCGTCAACCACGATCTGGCGGACGGCAGGCTGGTGCAGTTGGGGGGATGCGCCCGATATTGCGCTATGGAAGCTCTACCCGACACGGCGACTGCTAAGCGCGCAAGTGGCGGCGTTGCTCGGAATTTTTAGCAAGCATCTCCGAACAGAACGCCGGAACTCGCTGCCTATGTTGGCCGGCAATACCCAGCGACCGCCACCTCGCTTCCTGCATACCGTCTTTGATAGTATAGGAGTAGCGGTGGCATATGCGAGCGGCCCGGTCCTCTCGTTGCGGACATGAACGGGCGGCCGAAGTTGAGGATGTTGTAGGGCGAACGAAATGGCGAGTTGCGGGTCAATGGTCCATCGGGCCTGCGTGCGCGTGCAACGTACCGGGCGCTACCTAGCGTCGTTCCACGTCGTCGGGCCGATTTGTCCACCGGGACGTCATTGAGTCAGGCATGAGAGCCAGCGTTCCGAGATCCAGGCACCATAGGCGGAGTTTCAGCATGACCACCACACCCCGAACTCCGGATGCATCGCGCGACCAGGAGGTCGCCAAGCTCGCCGAACTGATCGCCGACACGCAGGTCTGCATGTTCACGACGATCGCCGACGGCCGTCCGATGAGCCGGCCGATGGCGGTGCAGGAAGTCGAGTTCGACGGCGACCTGTGGTTCTTCACCAAGCAGGGCGGGCGCAAGATCGACCAGATCGGCCGCGAGGCCCATGTCAACGTGTCCTTCTCGTCCCGGAATTCCTGGGTGTCAGTCACCGGCGCGGCGGAAGTCGTGCGCGACGTCGGAAAGGCTAAGAAGCTGTGGAATGCCGGCATTGAGGCCTGGTTTCCGGACGGGCCGGAGGACCCCGACATCGTGCTCGTGAAGGTGCACGCCGACGGTGCCGAGTACTGGGACACCCCCGGCGCGGGTGTCGTCTCGGTGCTGTCCTTCGTCAAGGCGAAGGTCACGGGGAAGCCGTACCACATCGAAGATCAGAAGGTAACTCTGTGAGGCGGCGCGCGACACCGGAACGCAGGTACGTCGTGCACGCTGTGACCGCATGATCGAGGCGCCAAATACAAGTCCCGACCTGAAGGCTGGTCCCGCCCTGCGATCCGGCGACGGCCACGAGCATGGAAGTCGCCAGATGGACAACGAGACGATCGCTGCCGCCACTGGTCGCGGCGATGATCGAACGCACGGCTTCGGCCGAGAAGAGCCTGTCCGAGGCGACCCAGCAAGCCCAGCGCCTGCGCCAGGAGCTCAACGTGCTGCGGAACGACGCCAACAAGGATCGCCTGACCGGCCTCCTCAATCAGGCGGCGCTGGAGGATCATCTGGCGGCCGCGTCCGATTGCTGCGTCGCCCTGGTCGATGTGGATCACTTCAAGCGCGTCAACGACACGCATGGGCATGGGGTTGGAGATCGCGTCCTGAAGGCGGTCGCGTCCGCCTTGGCCGAGGTTTGCTCGCCGCACATCGTTGGACGCTGGGCGGCGAGGAGTTCATGATCGTCGTCGAGCGAAGCACGCTGCCGGCCGCACATGCGCTGATCGACCGGGCGCGAGCGGCGGTCGCCGCCAAGCGGCTCCGGCTTCGTGAAAACGACAAGCCTCTTGGCGCTGTGACCTTCTCCGCAGGCGTTGCCGCTCGGCGGGGTCGATCGATCGAGGATCTGGTCGCGGCGGCCGATGCGGTGCTCTATCGGGCCAAGGAGCAGGGGCGCAATCAGGTGATCGCGGAGCAGTCGCTGGTCGGGTTGCCGGCATCGGCAGACCGTCGGCCAAGGTAGGAGCGGACCGGCAATCCGCCGTCAGCAGCGACCCGCTTGTCCGCTCAGCGCCCGCTCGGCGTGTCCCCCGATAATGTAGTCGGCTACCCTGGCCGCGTAGCCTGGATCACCGAACCGTTGGCGCGGTACGACGAAGGCCAGTTCGCGCCCGTCGTCGGCTTGGGTCGTAAATTGGATGTCGTGCGGATGATCGACCGGCTCTTCGTAGCCTTCGGTTACGCGATCAATCTCTAGGCGGTTGGTGAGGTCGGCGGGCACCTCAAAGGCCAGGTGCTCGGCCAGGCGCATGATGATGCCCGTGCCGGGATGCTCAAAAGGACGCTGCCCCGTGGCGAAGTCCAAAGGCAGGTCTGAAAGAACGTCACCATACTGCAGAAAGAAGGTCTGAAGGCCGCGATCCCATCCAACGACAACCGTGTAGTGACTATGCTTGTCTTTGGCGAAAAGGCTGTGTCGGCTCATGGTGACTTCTCAAAAAAGGGCGAATGTCTGTTCCTTGATGTTCAGGCGTCCACCTCGACAAGGCTATTTGCCGCCGTGTCGACTTGCCGTATTATGCGGCCGTCGTAGGGCGTCACGAGCTCCAACGCCTCGTCAGACGACCCATCCAGCCATCGCGTGAGATCCGCGGGCTGGAGGATCACAGGCATCGCCTTCTCGTGCCACGGCCGCACGAAGTCGTTTGGCTCGGTGGTCACGAACGCATACGCCTCCCCGCGCTCTGTCGGTCGCCAAAGCCCGGCGAAGAAGCCGATCGGCTGATCTGGGAGCGCGAACCACATTTGACGCGGCTTGCCGTCGTCGCCTTTGCCCCCTTCCGAGAGCGGCTCGGCAAACCAGGTGAACGGCACAATGCACCGGCGATCGGGGGAGTTCACCGCCGGACTCCACATTCGGGAGCGCAAGTTGCGCGCGTTGGTGACGTACTTGTCGAGCTTGACCTCGGGGCTGCGCTTGCTCGAGACCTGGGTTGGAAAGCCCCACTCCATGAGGACCATCTCGAGCGGTCGGTTGCCGCTGGCGCTGCGACGCACGACAGGGCCGTGGCGTGCGGTTGTCTTGCCGGTGGGGAAGATCTCGCGCGTCGGCGGGAAGACCTCGTCAGGCGCGAACGGAGGCTCGAAACCGCAGGCCCGCATGACCTCGGCCTGCTTGGCCGATATCCGGTAGATGGGGTGATTGCGGTTCACTCTCTTCGACGCGCACCGTGATCTGGGCCGGCATGGGGCCGGCAGTCGCGGAGGGATGCCATGTTGCAGTATGTTGGGCTCGACGTCTCGCTGGCCGAGGTGGCGATCTGTGTGGTCGATGAAGACGGGACGATCGAGTTCGAGGGCACTGCGCCATCTGAGCCCGACGCCATAACCGACTGGCTGCTGGAACATGATGTTCACCCCGAGAAGGTCGGGCTGGAGATCGTCGGCTTGGCGCGCTGGCTCTACGCAGAGCTGGCCAACCGTGGCCTGCCGATGATCTGCATCGACCCGCGCCGGCTACGCGCCCTGACCAAGACCATGCCGGTGAAGACCGATCGCAACGACGCGCGCGCCATTGCCCAGGTGATCCGCGTCGGCTCGTACCGGCCGGTCCACATCAAGAGCCCGGTTGGGCAGGAGCTACGCATGCTACTCGCCAACCGCAAAACCTTGCTGGTCAAGTACGGCGACATTGAGAACGAGGTGCGTGGCACGCTCCGCGCCTTCGGGCTGAAGCTCTCTGGTCGGATCGCGTCGGGGCAGTTCGAGCAGCGCGCCATGGAGTTGGTTGAGGATCGACCGAGGCTCGCAGCTATGGTGAGGCCTATGCTCATCGCGCGATCGGCGTTGCGTGAGCAATGCGCGGTGCTGCACAAGATGCTGCTCGATGCCGTCGCCCATGACGACACCTGCCGACGCCTCATGACCGTGCCGGGAGTCGGCGCAGTTACGGCGGTCACCTTCCTCGCCGTCATCGATGACCCGAGCCGCTTCCAGCACTCGCGCGATGTGGATGCCCACCTTGGCATGACGCCGCGGAAGTATGCCAGCGGTGAGACGGATCGGAACGGCTCGATCTCCAAGACAGGTGACGCCCTGATGCGCACGACGCTCTACCAAGCGTCGTTGGCGCTGCTGACACGGAGCAAGAAGTGGTCTACGCTGAAGGCGTGGGGCATGGCCGTCGCGAAGCGGCGCGGGCTGCGCAGAGCCATCGTCGCGGTCGCGCGCAAGTTGGCGATCGTCATGCACCGTATTTGGGCCGACGGCACCGAGTTCCGGTGGACGCGTGAGGAAGCAGTCGCATGACAACCTGATCTCCGCACCACTTTCACCAGCTCCGCCGCACGGCGGGGGCAGCCCGAGAGAACGAGGTCGAGGCGACTGCGCTGTAACCGGAGTGCCACCAGAGCCCGTCCAAGGTAGATAGCAGCCCTCGATCAGCCATCGAACGACCCATGATGAGGCGGCTCAGCGCCGACCTCGGACACAAGCTCGAACCTCGGAATGCCTACAATCGATTAAGATCAGGTCAGCACTTGGTCACGCTGTCGTTCGGGAGCAGTCTGAGGCGGACAACGATAAAGCAAAAAAGAAGATCACCTGATTTAGCAGCGAAGCCTCGGTCTACTCAGGCCCGATACTCTCGGATGAAAGCGACCAACCCATACCCTGCCAATCCGCCGATCAAAACTGGGAACTGAACAAAGAGGTATTCGAGACCGCTGGTCGAGCGCAAAAGTTCCGGGTGCTGGCTCTGCCACCAGCCGACGTAGACGCATGCGCCGATAGGAATGAGCAATAGGCTGACACACCCGAAACGCCATTTTCTGAGTCCCAGGCCAAGGCATCCGCCCATGATGAACGCAATTAAGAGTAGAGCGCCGGGACTAAGCATTCGCTCTTATCAACGCCGATGCTGACGTCCGCAACTGGGCGCCTGCCGACCGGCAGCTTTTCCGCTTGCGGCGGGGACCGCAATCACACGAGCGATTGCACACGACGGATCAGGATCGGTCTGTGGTCAGCGGAGCGCAGGCGTCATTGAGCAGCGGCGACGGCGCGTCCGGTCGACAGGCGCCGGACCGCGGACACGAGCTTCGCGAGCGCAGGGTCGCGGATCGGCTCCGCGACCCTGACCTCGCCGCTCTGGCCCTCGATCGTGAGGCAGACCGTATAGGTCCGGGCATCGGGACGGGCCGGCTGCGGGGCGGGCCGGCAGTCGAAGAAGTTGGCCGCGCTCGCGAGCGACGCGATCTCTTGCTGCTGGGGCGCATCCAGCTCGTCGAAGGAGATCACCTGCTCGCGGGCTCGGCCTGGGAAATGAGCGACACCGCCCTCGACCTTGACCCGGGCCTCGCCCTTGATCCCGCCCGTGCCGGTGCTGCTCGTCGCCATCAGATCACTCCAACCGTTTGCCAGGCCTCGGTGACCGCAGTCGCCTCGGCGCTGTCCGACCCGTACAAACGCGTGGCGACCTGGATCGTGATCCGGGCGAAGCCCGCGAAGTCCGTGTTGGCCCTAGTATTGGGGTCCAGCAGCGCATTGTACCAGATGCGCCCCGCATTGTCCCACGCGTTCCCGCCGATCGCGATCGCGGCGAGGTAGAAGGCGCGGTTCGGGATGCCGGAGTTGATGTGGACGCCGCCATTGTCCTCATTGGTCCGCACGAAGTCGTCCATGTGACCCGGCTGGAGGTCGCGGCCGAGGACCGGGTCGTCATAGGCGGTGCCCGGCTCCTTCATCGAACGAAGGGCCATGCCTTGCACGGCGTCGGTGAACAGGCCGGCGCCGATCAGCCAGTCGGCCTCTGCCGCGGTCTGAGCGGTCCTGCTGCCGGCTAGAACCAGCTGGCGACCGCATTGACGGCCGACCATAGTCCCGATGCGAGCCCAGCAGCGGCAGACTGCCGATCAGCACCATCTCAATCTCGATGAAGGTCGGCCAGCGTAGGCGCAGTCGCGACACTATCTGCTGCTACTCGCACCCGACCCGTCATTGTCGTGGTCGAGCTTGCGGCTGTACCTTGCCCAGCACCATGCCGACAACCGGCTCGATCCACAGCATGGTCTCAGGTAAATGCTCGCAAAAGCGCCGGTGAACCTCGCGCAGGCCTGCCACGCTCGTAGCCCGACCCGACAACCCTCCCCCGTCGATCCAGCCCTGCACCGCGATATGGGCGGTCGCTTCCAGCTGCAGGTCCCGCTTGGCCGGGTCGGTGCTGAAGTCGTTCTTCAGCGCTCGCTCGATATCAACGGGGTGGGTGTCATGCCCTTCGATAAGGTTGCTGTAGTAGCAGTTTATTGCCCGGACGAGATTGGCGAACCCGGTCCGCATGGCGGGAGGCAGGCTGCTGCGGAACGCGGCCGACTTGGCGGTCAGCTCCAGCGCGAGGTCGACCGCGTCACGGAAGCGCGATCTTCCTTCGCCGATCTTCATCGGCTGGATGGCGGTAATACCTTCACCGCGATCAACGGCCGTCTGGATGTCCGGTTCGATGGCCATGTTGCCGAACCTCAAGATTGGCTGATTACGCTGATGCCTTGCATCTATGAAGACAAGCCAGGTCCGATACAATGTCCGGTTCTATGACCGGCTAACAGCCACCTTCCACACTGGATTTCAGAGTTCCATTCCTTGGTCTCGATCGCGGCCACCCCCGCCCATGCCGGGACCGTCGATCCTGAGCTGCCGCTCGGGCATCTTCGCATCGAGCGCCTTCTCCAGCGCCGACTGGCGGGTCATGCGGTCCTCAAGCCGCTCCAGGCGACGCTCTGCCCGGTCTTCGCTGCGCCAGGTCTCGGCCGCGCCCCGGTCGTCTGACGCGGCGCGCCAGTCGGCGACGAACCGGTCGGCATAGGCGCGGGGATCCGCGCGGACCCTGCCCTCCTCAGCCCAGACATGTCGCAAGCCACCGGGTGCCGCCTGTTCCAGGCCCCGTACCGGGTCGGGACTGCGATCGAGCACGATCCGCAGGTCCTCGGCCGCATGGGGCCGTACACGGTCGAGCGCGGCCGCGGTCGCATCAAGGTCGCGCGTCTCGGTGAGCGACAACCTCTGTCCCTCCTCACGCATCCGCTCGGCCGCCAGGAACAAGTGTGCATAGCGTTCCAGCGCCCGGTCGAGCGGTGAGCGGGCATCGGGCAAGCAGATCGGGTCGAACACTTGCCCGCGCCCGGCGACGTCCAGCGCCGAGGTCTTGTCGCCGGCATTGCGGGTGACACCGCGCTCCACCTTCCGCCCGTCATCGAGCACCAGCGCCACCTTGTCGGCGACGCGGGTAAGCGCGACCAGAAACGTCTTCTCGGTTAGCAGCTTCCTGTCGGAGGCGCGCAACGCGACGATCCCATGTTCGGTGGTGACGCCCTGCGCGACATGGACGTTGACGGCATAGGCGAGGTCGAGACGCTCGGCCATGCGATCACCGGCGCCGATCTCGTGGACGGCGCCGTCGTCGAGCGACGACACGACCAATCTGCCCCGGCCCACCTCCTCAATCCGCGCCATACTACCATTGTCGAGAGCGCGATCGTGGTCGTTGTCGGTCCAGCGGATGCGGTCGCCGGTGTACAGCCCGATCTGCTTGTACGCGTAGATCGATACGGCATCCTGTTTCAGGTTCTTGGCCAGTCGATCGGGTCGAAACAGCTTCTCTGTCCCAGACGCCATGCTCAGCCGCACCCGCTCGCCCTCGATCCCGGTCACGACGCCGCGCTCACCACGCACCAGGCCCTGGGCAGGCAGATCGGTGCGGAACTCCACCACATGACCGGGCTGGTAGGCCCGCATCTGGCGCGCCCCCTCCCTAGTCGCGTTGACCCGGTCGAGCACGGTGAACGACGTGCCGGGTCCCGCAATCTCACCGGCAGCCTTCAGTTCGGCCTGCACCGCCAGGTTCGCCTCGGTCCTCACCGCCCGGCCTGCGGTCAGCAGCAGCGTGGCGTCGCGCTCCTCGCGCGGCAGCGCCGCCCAGCGTGCCGCGACCGTGGCTGCCAGCTGCCCGCCCGGCACCTCGGTCGTGTCAGGCTTGAGCAGCGCGAACACACCGGCCGTGTCGCCCCGGTCGAGCGCGGCGGTGACTGCCTTCATCTGCTCGGAGCGCGAGCGAAGGTTCTCGGTGACGTGCGCGGTTGCATGACCCGCCCGCTGGCTCGCCTCGAACGGCTTGCCCGCGTCGATCGCGCCGAGCTGGCGGGTGTCGCCGGTCTGCACGACCCGAACGGCATCGACGATGTTGGCGAGCCAAACGATCCGCTCCATGTCGTGGGTGCCGACCTGGCTGGCTTCCTCGACGATGATGACCGCGCCGCCCAAGTCGGCGTGCACGCGGTCAAGCTGCGCCGGCGCTGCGGTGCCGTCGATGACCCGCTCGTGGCGGGCGAGGAAGCGCGCGATCGTGCTCGTCTCCGCGCCCGTATCGCGGCCGAGCGCGGCCGCGGTCCGGCTCGCCAGCGCGAGGCCGATCACGGCACGTCCCTCCGCCTTTGCGATCGCCACGATCGGGGCCAGCGCGGCCGACTTTCCGCGGCCGGCCCCGCCCTGGACGTTGACCACCCGGTCCGACGACGACAGCACCAGCACCGCCGCTGCTTCCTGGCCAGGGTTCAGCCGGCGCAGGTTCAGCTCGCGCGCGGCCTCCTGGGCACGCGGAGCGGCGTCGACAGCGGGCACGATCGGGGCCGAGCGCCCCTGCCCCGCCTCGACTGCAGCCAGATAGGCTTGCTCGAGCTGCACGGCTCCTCGCGTCGTCACCATGCGGTCGCCGTCGCCGAGCAGCAGGCCCTTCTCCTGCAACAGCGCCAGCCGCGCCTCGACGTCGGCGACCGTCACCGGCCCGCCGCGTGACAGGCTCTGGCAAATCAACTCCAGCCGGTCGAACGCCGCCTCACGCTCGCCGAGGTCGCGCACCGCGGAGGCGACCGCCTGCGCCGCGGCATAGGCGGTCGGGCTCAGCCGACCGAGGCGCTCAGGGACGAGCGGGTCGCCGTCGCGTGGGGTCAGCCCCATGCGGCCAGCGATGGCGAGCCCGCGCTCCCCTATCCCGCGCAGCCCCTTGACCGCGCGCGTCCATACCGTCTCACCCCGCGCCGCTTCCGCCAGCGCGTCCTTCACCAGCGCTGCCGGATCCAGCCCCTTCTCCGCGGCCAAGATTCGCCACTTCTCCGCGCGCTGCTCCGGCGCGGGGTCGGGCGACTTGGGGTCGCGGGTCGCCAGCGCCGCGATTTCGCGCGTCTGCGGCGTACTCTCCAGGTTGTGCTCCTTGAGGTAAGCGTCGATCTGGGCCGAGCGGACCGAGAACGCTTCTACCACCTCGCGCGACACGCCGGCGATCTCGAAAGCGCCGTTCTCGCGTTTGTGATGCGGCACGGTCGCGTAGCCGAGCGCCTCGACCTTCTCCCGCAGCATCGACAAGAACACCGCGTCCATGATCCTCTGGCCATCGTAGAGCGCATCGGGGCGTAATGCCCGCCACTTGCCGTCGTCGGTGCGCGTCGCATTGGCGATGACGGCATGAACATGCGCCTGCGGCTCGCCGCAGCGGTTCACGTCGTGGAGGAAGGTCGCCGCCACGAACCGCCCCGTTCGCTCGGACACTTGGCCCGTACCGGTCCAGACCCTCCCTTCCGCGATGTTGCGCTCCGCCCAGGCGAGCGTCCGGTCGGCGACCTCGCGAAGTGCCGCCACCAGCCGTTGATCGCCGCCCACCAGCGTCAGGATCGACACCGACTTGGGCACCGACATGGTGATGTCCCAGCCGGGGCGATGATCACCGCGTTTGGCGTCCAGCACGACGCCATTGGGCAGCTCGCCGGCGAGTACCTTCTCGAACTGCTCGGCATCGACCGGGCCGGACAGCCCGAGCTCGGCCGCCCCCTCGCCTGCCCAGGCGCTAGCACCTTCGGCTTGGTCGGCGGTGTAGTAGTTGTCGCGCGCATAGTAGCCGGCCGCATCAGATGCCGAGCCGATGACGCCGACCGAGATCACCGACGCTTCGCGCCAGCTGAGAGCGCCGGCTTGGGCGGCGTGCGGTCGATCCGGTTCAGCGCGGGCACTTGGCAGTCGAGACGGCCGTACCGGTATTCGATGAGCCGGCACATGCCAGGATCGCCATCCAGCGACTTGTTGGCGACGAACAGGCCCCAAGGAGGGATCAGCGCCGCGAGGCAGAGCGCCATCACACCCCCGACCACCAGCAGCAGCCCGCCCAGTTGCGCTAGGAACTTGAACGACAGCATGCGGTCGTCGCCGAGGACCAGGTTGCGCTGGGTACGCGGGCTCGCCACCAGTCGCTTCAGCTCAGCTTCCATGGCGTTCAGGCGCGGGTTGTCGAGTTGGGCGGCCTTCAGCTCATCTTTCAGCGCCGCGATCTCGGCCCGGAACGGCGCCAGTTCGCCCTCGAGTTGCTCGCGGAACTCGCGTTCGGCGCGTTCGCGCGCGGCCACAACGTCGCGCTCGAAAGCAGCCTGGGCCTCCGCCAGCTGCGCCATTGCGGTCTGCAGCTGCTTCTCGCGGCGATCTGTCGAGGCACGAAGGCGGGAGAGCTCGCGGCCGGCAGCGCCCTGCTCGCGCGCGAGATGCGCTAGGGTCAGGACCCATTGATGTGAGTGTTGCGATCTGATTCAGGCTCCGTGAGGAGACCGGGATGAGCGACCTGTTTTGGCTGACGGACGAGCAGATGGAGCGGTTGCGGCCGTTCTTTCCCAA
>Ga0325401_1003802_pt1 | contig 13994 bp, 12 predicted proteins | sample PopdelMetagenome_FD_205666 | JGI IMG/M metagenome (GOLD analysis project Ga0325401, IMG submission 205666) | Populus deltoides microbial communities from Bellville, Georgia, United States - Xylem-PdKOR-R2 | ecosystem: Host-associated > Plants > Phyllosphere > Stem > Wood/Secondary xylem | place...
CCGGTGGGGCCTTGCACCTCGACGAGCAGGCTGCCGGTGGCGCCGAGGAACTCCGCGGTCGCCGAGGCCTGCAGCAGCCGGCCGCCGTCGAGCACCACCACGTGGTCGCAGACCCGCTCGAGCTCGCCCAGCAGGTGCGAGGTGACCAGCACCGCGATGCCGAACTCGTGGCCGATCCGGTGCACCAGCGCCAGCATGTCGTCGCGCGAGGACGGGTCGAGGCCGTTGGTCGGCTCGTCGAGCAGCACCAGCTGCGGGTCGTGGACCAGCGCCTGCGCGAGCTTGGCGCGCTGCTTCATGCCGGTCGAGTAGCCGCCCATCGGGCGGTAGCGCTCCTCGGCCAGCCCGACGTGGCGCAGCACGTCGGAGGCGCGCTCGCGCGCGGCGGCGTACGGCAGGCCCGACATCTGGCCGAGGTGCACGACGAGGTCGCTGGCCGAGACGTCGGCGGGCAGGCAGTCGTGCTCGGGCATGTAACCGACCCGGGCGCGGATCGCGGCGCCCTCGTCGACCACGTCGTGGCCCAGCACGCGGGCGCTGCCGCTCGTCGGCTCCACCAGGCCCAGCAGGATCTTGATGAACGTCGACTTGCCGGCGCCGTTGGCCCCGACCAGGCCGGTGACGCCGGGGCCGACGGTGACGTCGAGGTGGTCGAGCGCGGTCACGGACGGGTAGGCCTTGGTGAGCTGCGCCGTCTCGATGACGGCGTCCGTGGTGGCCGCGGGCACCGCTTCACCCTAGGGCGTCACCGTGAGGGAGGCTGGACCCCATGCGGTTCACCGAGCGGGAGCTGACCCTCGCCCTCACCGGGGCGGCCAAGAGCGTGCTCGCAGCCCAGGACAGGTCGGTGCGCAAGGGGAAGCGCACGGCCGACGAGGCGTGGGAGGAGCTCGGGAAGTTTGAGCGCTTCCAGCTCCTCGACGGCCTCGGCGACCAGCTGCTCGCGGTGCTCGTGGCGCTGCCCGACCGGGAGGTGGCGATCGGCACGCGGCCGACGTACACCGACGAGGAGGTCGCCGCCGCGGTCGAGGAGCGCCTCACCGAGCCTGCCCGCGGGATCAAGCGCACCGTCGTCGTGAAGGCCCGCGTCGCGCTCGTGCAGCTCGCCCTCTCCCACGTGCCCCCGCGGGCCGACCCCGACGCGCTGATCGTCCCCGACCACCTCTGACCCCACCGATCCGCTGGTCGAGCCGTGAGGTCCGCCAGGACCGAACGTCGTCGAGACCACTGATCCGCTGGTCGAGCAGTGAGGTCCGCCAGGTCCGAACGTCGTCGAGACCACTGATCCGCTGGTCGAGCAGTGAGGTCCGCCAGGACCGAACGTCGTCGAGACCGCCGCAGCTCGGGCTGGTTCGGAGCCTCAGCTCGCCAGGTCTCGACGACGCTCGCTGGCGCTCGCTGCTCGACCACCGGGGACGAGAGCGATGGCGCTCGATGCTCGACCACCGACGGGGACGAAAGCGCTGGCGCTCGCTGCTCGACCGCCGGGGACGAGAGCGCTGGCGCTGATCGTCCCCGACCACCTCTGAACTCGTCGGGTGGATCCGAGACCGCCGTGGCCGGCCTCCTCGACCAGCGGTCGGTGGTCGAGGAAGGACGAAGTCCTGTCTCGAGACCACGTCAGCCCAGGGCGGCGGAGACCACCTCGCGCGCGGCGTCCTGCACCTCGGCGAGGTGCTCGGGGCCGCGGAACGACTCGGCGTAGATCTTGTAGACGTCCTCGGTGCCGGACGGGCGGGCGGCGAACCACGCCGACTCGGTGGTCACCTTGAGCCCGCCGATCTTGGCGCCGTTGCCCGGCGCCTCGGTGAGCTTGGCCGTGATCGGCTCACCGGCCAGCTCGGTGGCGGTGACCGCGTCGGGGCTGAGCGCCGAGAGCGCGGCCTTCTGCTCGCGGGTGGCGGGCGCGTCGACGCGGGCGTACGCCGGGTCGCCGTGCTGGGCGACGAGGTCGGCGTAGTGCTGGCTCGGGCTCCGGCCGGTGCGCGCCAGGATCTCCGAGGCCAGCAGGCACAGGATGATGCCGTCCTTGTCGGTGGTCCAGGTGCTGCCGTCCATCCGCAGGAACGACGCCCCGGCGGACTCCTCGCCGCCGAAGCCGAACGAGCCGTCGATCAGCCCGGGCACGAACCACTTGAAGCCGACCGGCACCTCCACCATCGGCTTGCCCAGCGATGCGGCGACCCGGTCGATCATGGAGGAGGAGACCAGCGTCTTGCCGATCCGCGCGGAGTCGGGCCAACCGGGCCGGGCGCCGCCGAAGAGGTGCTGGATGGCGACGGCCAGGAAGTGGTTGGGGTTCATCAGCCCGGCGTCGGGCGTGACGATGCCGTGCCGGTCGGAGTCGGCGTCGTTGCCCGTGGCGATGGAGAAGTCGTCCTTGCGGGTGATCAGCGAGGCCATCGCGGACGGCGAGGAGCAGTCCATCCGGATCTTGCCGTCCCAGTCCAGCGTCATGAACCGCCAGGTCGCGTCGACGAGGGGGTTGACCACGGTGAGGTCGAGGCGGTGCCGCGTCGCGATCTCCTCCCAGTAGTGCACCGAGGCGCCGCCGAGCGGGTCGGCACCGATGCGCACCCCCGCCTCGCGGACGGCGTCGAGGTCGACGACCGACGGCAGGTCGTCGACGTAGGTCCCGAGGAAGTCGTAGCCCGAGGCCGCCGCCCGGGCCTTGGCGAACGGCACCCGGCGCACGCCGTCGAGGCCGGCGGCGATGTAGGCGTTGGCGGCCTTCGCGATCACCGACGTGGCGTCGGTGTCGGCGGGGCCGCCGTGGGGCGGGTTGTACTTGAAGCCGCCGTCGCTCGGCGGGTTGTGCGACGGCGTCACGACGATCCCGTCGGCCAGCCCCGAGCCGCCGTCGAGGGACTTCCCGCGGTTGGCGCGGATGATCGCGTGGCTCACGGCCGGGGTGGGCGTGTAGGCGTCGCGGTCGTCGACGAGCACGGTCACGTCATTGGCGGCGAGCACCTCGAGCGCCGTCGCCCAGGCCGGCTCGGACAGGCCGTGGGTGTCACGCCCGATGAACAGCGGGCCGTCGTACCCCTGGTCGCGGCGGTAGTCGACGATCGCCTGGGTCGTGGCCAGGATGTGGGTCTCGTTGAACGCCGTGCGCAGCGAGGAGCCGCGGTGGCCGCTGGTGCCGAAGGCGACCTGCTGGTCGACGTCGTCGGGGTCCGGCACGCCGGTGTAGTAGGCCGTGACCAGGTGGGGGACGTCGACGAGGTCCTGGGGCTGTGCGGGCTGTCCGGCCCGGGGATCTGCCATGGCCCCATCATGGCGCGGTGGCGCTCGCAGGGTAAGCGTGTCCGGGGGCTGTGGACGGCGAATCGCGCCGATGGTGGCCGAGAGACGACACGCCCGGCCAGACCGGCGCTCCGCCGTTCGGCCTGTGGACAGCGATGCGACGACGCACAGGATCGTGTGCGACTGTGATGTGACCATGAGCTGCTCGGAGCGTCGCGCCCTGTTGCGCGAAGTCGCGCGCCGCACCACGGTCAGCATCAGCGTCGGCTGCCTGATCCCCGGTGTGCTGTTCTACTCGCTCTACGTCACCTCGGGCGTGTGGCCGGCGATGGGCGCGGCCCTCGCCTGGACCTACGGCGCGCTCGTGTGGCGGCGGGTCACGCACCGCCCGGTCTCCGGGCTGCTGGTGCTCGCGGCCGGAGTGCTGACGATGCGCACCGTGGTGGCCTTCGCCGCCCACAGCCCGTTCCTGTACTTCCTGCAGCCGGTGCTCACCGACGTGGCCATCGGCGTCGCGTTCCTGATGACGCTGCTCAGCACCAAGCCGATCATCGCCCGCATGGCGCCCGACTTCTACCCGCTCGACGACGAGGTCGCCGCCCGGCCCGGCATCCGCCGCCTGTTCGCCGGGCTGACCGCCCTGTGGGGCACGGTCCTCATCGTCAAGGGCGCCGTCATGCTCTGGGTGCTCACCAGCGCCTCGATCGACACCTACGTCCTCGTCCGCGGCCTCACCGTGCCGCCGACCAACGTGCTCACCATCGCCACCACCATCGCGCTGGCCCTCTGGGTCGCTCGCCGCGAGGGGCTGCTCAACCCCGCCGCCGTCACCCGGCCGGAGCCCCTCCCCGTCGCCTGATCACCGTCGGTGGTCGAGGAGGGACGACGTCCTGTCTCGAGATCACTGTCCTGGTCTGGTGGTCTCGAGACGGTCGCCAGCGCGGCCTCCTCAACCACCGTTCACGGGTGCAGGGCGTCGAGCGCGGCGACGTCCTCGTCGCTGAGGACGAGGTCGCGGGCGGCGACGTTCTGCTCGAGGTGCGCGACCGACGACGTGCCGGGGATGAGCAGGATGTTGGGGGAGTGCTGGAGCAGCCAGGCGAGGGCGACCTGGCGGCCCGTCGCGTCGTACGACGCCCCGATCCGGTCGAGCTCGGTCGTGTCGATCGGCGAGAACCCGCCGAGCGGGAAGTACGGCACGTAGAAGATGCCCTGCTCCGCGAGCGAGGAGATGAGCGGGTCGTCGCCGCGCTGGGCGGTGTTGAACTGGTTCTGCACGCACGCGACGGGGGCGATCTCCTGCGCGGTGGCGACGTGCTCGGCCGTGACCTCGGAGAGGCCGAGGTCGCCGACCAGGCCCTCGGCCTGCAGCTCGGCGAGCACCTCCCACTGGGCCCGGAAGTCGGCGTTCGGGTCCATGAGCCGCAGGTTGACCCCGCCGAGGCGGTCGGTGCCGAGACGGCCGAGGTTGTCGTGGACCTGCCGACGGATCGACTCGGGCTCGAAGTCGGGCAGCCAGTTGCCCTCGTCGTCGCGCCGCGCGCCGACCTTGGTGACGATGCACAGCTCCCGGTCGTAGGGGTGCAGCGCCTCGCGGATCAGCTCGTTGGTGACGTGGGGGCCGTAGAAGTCGCTGGTGTCGATGTGGTCGATCCCCAGGTCCAGGGCGCGCACCAGGACACGCTGGGCCTCCTCGGGGTCGGCGGGCGGACCGAAGACGTGCGGGCCGGCGAGCTGCATGGCGCCGTAGCCCATGCGGGACACATCAGTCAGGTGCTTCACGGCGTACCGGTACCCGACGCGCCCCCGTCCTCCGCCTGCTCGCGCCGCCTCTCCGCCTGCTCGCGTCGCCGCTTGACCTCGCCCCGCGCGAGGACGAAGGCCAGCACCACCGGCCAGACGTACTTCACGTGCCCGAGCAGCCACTCGACCCACCCGGGCACCGGGACGACGGGCACGTCGGGCAGGGGTACGTCGGGCAGGTCCGGCCACGGGATCGCCGGCAGGTCCGGCCACGGCACGTCGGGGAGGTCGGGCAGGGGGATCGACGGCCACGGCAGGCTGACGGCGAACCGCACGACGAGCAGCGACAGCACGATCGGCACGACCACCTTGGCGACGCCTCCGAGCGTCGCGACCAGGGCGAAGCGGGTCGGGTGCGCGAGCACGCGGTCCTCGTGGGCGGCGGCCCGGCTGCCGGGCTCGGGCACCAGGTCGACCCCGCCGAGACCGGTGAGGGAGCGCAGGTCGGCCCCGGCCTGGTGGAGCGTCGCGCTGCGGGGCGAGCCGAGGGCCGAGAAGCGCACGACGAGGCGGGTCTCGACCTCGCTGCCGTCGTCCGGGGTGACCCGCACGGTGTCGTCCACCGTCGAGCGGGTCGCCACGAGCGTGTCGTCGACCCACCACCGCACCCGGTGGGTCACCGAGCCGTGCGCGACGACCCGGTGGTGCCGGCCCTCGTGGGTCAGCTCCCACACCTGGGCGTCGGAGGGCTCGCTCATGCCGTCGACGCTAGGGACCGGGGCGGCCGCTCGCATCGGCCCGGGGTCGTGAGCACCCCCGACTTTCGTCAGGGGGTCGTGGCGAGCAGCGCCACGATGCGCTCCCCGAGCTCGCGGTCGCCCTCGATGCGCACGGCGCCCGCTTCGGGCGCGCAGCGGCCACCGGCGAGCCGGACGAACGACTCGCGGTCCATCCGCAGCGCCACGTCCGGCGAGGAGGGGACCTCGGGCAGGCGTCGCCCGCGACCGTCGTCGCCGATCCCGACGGCGTGCGCCGCGCTGCCGGCGACGTCGAGGACCGCGGTGGTGCCGGCGGGTGCGCCGACCCGCTTGGCGAGCACGTAGCCGAACCCCTCGATCAGGTAGTCCGCGGTGTGGCGCGCGGCCGGGGTGTCCATGCCGCCGGGGCGGCCGACGGCGCGGCGCACGTCCTGCTCGTGCATCCAGACGTCGAGGGGGCGGTTGCGCAGCAGGGTGCGCCAGTCCCACGGCACTGCGCCGAAGACCACCGGGGGCCGGGCGGAGCCGTCGGTCGGCGGGTCGGCGAGCAGCGCCGCGTGCCGGCGGGCCGCGGCGCCGCGCAGCTCGGCCACGATCTCCGCGGGCGGGGTCGAGCGGCGGTTGACGACGCCGATCTCGGTGTAGGCGCCCATGACGCCGGTGACGTGGGCGGGGGTGCCGACCTCGGCGGTCTCCTCCCCGTCGCCGGCGAGCACCGCCTCGAGGTGGGCGGTGTGGGCGGCGCAGGCCCGGACGTCCCAGCCGGGCAGGTCGGTGGGGGTCGCCCAGGCCTGGTCGGGCAGCTCCTGGAGCAGGCCCGCGAAGTCGCCGACAGCCTGCCACCAGACCTCGACGTAGCCGGCCAGCTCCTCGCGGTCGCTCACCCGGTCACCGTAGAGGGGGACGGCTCAGCCGTCGACGCTCGCCACGTCGCGGAAGCTCCGCGTCACCTGGGCGGCGTACGACAGCGAGATGTCGGCGGTGTCCCAGCGCAGGAAGACCGCCCGCTCCTCGCCGACCCACGCGCACGAGATGCGCGGCAGCCCCTGGGCCGAGGTGGTGTTGCACCCGAGCCAGCCGTCGGCCGCGGGCGGGAACGTCGTGACGGTGGAGCCCGAGGCGCTCACCAGCGCCGCACGGCCCGCCGCCTCCGGCGAGGACGTGTCGGCGATGGGACCGTTGACGCCCACGTAGCGGAAGACCACGCCCGGCGAGGCGTCGAGCTGGTAGCTGCCGACCACGACGTCGTCCACGCCGTAGAGGTCGGCCGTCCACTGGGCGAGCTGCGCGTCGGCCACCTGGTCCTCGGGGCGCTCGACCCGCGTCCAGCCGCCGCCGGTCGCCGGTGCCACGAGGGTGGCCGTCGAGACCGCGGGCTCGGGCGGTGCCGTGACCTGGGCCAGGGTCTCGGACTGGGGCGTGCCGGCCGTCAGCTCGGCGACCGATCGCGGCTCGGCGGTGGCCTCGCGGGCGTCCGACGGCGGCGAGACCTGCAGCACCCCGCCCACGACGGCGGTCAGCGCGAGCACCGTCACCGGCGCCGTGGCGGCGTAGGTGCGGATGTCCCAGCGACGCTCGGTGCTCGTGGCGACCAGCACCAGCAGGCCGGTGGCGAGCACCACCGGCAGCAGCAGCCACCCGGCGACGGCGACCCGGCTGCCGCCGGTCATCGGCAGCACGACGGCCAGCAGCACGACGTAGCCGATCGCGGCGCACAGCGGCACCTTGACCCAGGCGTCGTCGTTCGGCGTGGTGGACACGTCCGGACAACTTCCCACCCCGGTTGGTGGTTACGCCTTCAACCAGGTCCTGTCTGGTCGCAGGCCACCGGGCAGGATGGAGCCATGGCACGTGTGAGGGCTCCGGAGCTGCGTGGACGGGGCTGGCTCGGCACCGGTGGGGCGGCGTACTCGATCGGCGAGCTGCGCGGACGGTTCGTCCTGCTCGACTTCTGGACCTTCTGCTGCGTCAACTGCCTGCACGTCCTCGACGAGCTGCGCCCGGTGGAGGAGAAGCACGCCGAGCACCTCGTCGTCATCGGCGTGCACTCGCCGAAGTTCGTCCACGAGGCCGACCCCGACGCGCTCGCCGCGGCGGTCGAGCGCTACGGCGTGCGCCACCCGGTCCTCGACGACCCCGAGCTCGTCACCTGGCAGGCCTACACCGCCCGCGCCTGGCCGACCCTGGTGCTGGTCGACCCCGAGGGCTACGTCGTCGCGCAGTACGCCGGGGAGGGTCACGCCCACGCCGTTGACCGGCTCCTCGACGAGCTCGTCGAGGAGCACCGCGCCAAGGGCACGCTCCAGCCCGGTGACTCGCCGTACGTCGCTCCGCCGGTCGAGCCCACGACGCTGCGCTTCCCGGCCGCGGCCGCACCCCTCGACGGCGGCCACGTGCTGGTCGCCGACACCGGCCACGACCGGGTCGTCGAGCTCGACGGCGACGGCCCCGACGCGGCCGTCGTGCGCGCGTGGGACGGCTTCGCCGAGCCCAACGGCCTGTGCGTCGTCGGGCGCACGGCGTACGTCGCCGACACGGTGCACCACCAGCTGAAGGGCATCGACCTCGACTCCGGCGAGGTCAGCGTGCTGGCCGGCGACGGGCAGCAGTGGATGCAGGGCGACGGCACGGGGCGGCTGACGAGCCCGTGGGACGTCGCCGGGTGGGGCGAGCGGGTCTGGATCGCGATGGCCGGCAACCACCAGCTCTGGACCTTCGACCCGGCGACCGGCGAGGTCGCGGTCGCCGCTGGCACGGCCAACGAGGGGCTGCTCGACGGGCCGCTGCCCGAGGCGTGGTTCGCCCAGACGTCGGGGCTGGCGCCCGCCGGTGACCGCCTGTGGCTGGCCGACTCCGAGACGTCCTCCCTGCGCTGGGTCGAGGCGGGCGAGGCGCACACGGCGATCGGCACCGGGCTCTTCGACTTCGGCTTCCGCGACGGCCCGGCCGACCAGGCGCTGCTGCAGCACCCGCTCGGCGTCACCGTGCTGCCCGACGGCAGTGTCGCCGTCTGCGACACCTACAACGGCGCCGTCCGTCGCTTCGACCCCGCCACCGGCGAGGTCGCCACGCTCGCGAGCGGGCTGGCGGAGCCGAGCGCGGCGTACGTCGACGGCAGCGAGCTGGTCGTCGTCGAGACCAACGCCCACCGCCTCACGCGGGTGCCTCTCGGCGGCGCCGCGACCCGCACCGACGGGTTCGCCCACACCACGCAGCGCCCGGTGACCGAGGTCGCCGCCGACCTCGACCTCGACGTCGCCTTCACCCCGCCGCCGGGCCAGAAGGTCGACGACCGGTTCGGCCCGTCGACGCAGCTCTACGTCGAGGCCACCCCGCCCGCGCTCATCCGCGACGGCGGCGGCCGCGGCACCGACCTGCGACGCCGCCTCGTGCTCGACCCCGCGGTCGGCGAGGGCGTCCTGCACGTCGCCGCCCGCGCGGCCTCGTGCGACGCCGACGAGGGTGAGGGCGCGGCCTGCCACGTGCACCAGCAGGACTGGGGTGTCCCCGTCCGCATCGGGGCCGGTGCCCCCGCCGTCCTCGAGCTCCCGCTGGGCGGCGAGAGCTGAGACGCCGGGAGTGGTTTCGAGACAGGACTTCGTCCTTCCTCAACCACCGACAGCGCCGGCCCCGGTGGTTGAGGAGGCCGGCTACGGCCGTCTCGAAACCACCCTGGATGTCACCCCAGCGCGAGCTTCACCGCGATGGCGAGCATCGTGATCCCGATCAGCACGTCGAGCACCTGCCAGGCGCGCGGCCGGGCGAGCAGCGGCGAGAAGACCCGTGCCCCGAACCCCAGCCCGGAGAACCACAGCACCGACGCCACCGACGCCCCGGCCGCGAACCACCACCGCCCCGGGTGACCGTGGGTGTTGGCGATCGAGCCGACCAGCAGCACGGTGTCGAGGTAGACGTGCGGGTTGAGCCAGGTGAGGGCCACGACGCGCAGCACCGCCGAGCGGAGCGTCATCGGCTCCGGTGCGGCGGCCGCGAGCCCGGACGAGCGGCGCGCCTGCAGGAGCGTGCGCACGCCGTACCACGTCAGGAAGGCCACCCCGAGCCACCGCACCACCTCGACCAGCCACCCGGCCTGCCGCACGACGGTGCCGATGCCGGCCACGCCGGCCAGGATCAGCAGCAGGTCGGACACGGCGCAGATCGCCACCACCGGCAGCACGTGCTCGCGGGCGAGGCCCTGGCGCAGCACGAAGGCGTTCTGCGCGCCGATGGCGATGATGAGGGTGAGGCCGGTGAGCAGTCCGGCGACCGTGGAGTCGAGCACGAGGACGACGCTAGGGTCCGCACCGGGTGAAGACCAGCGAAAGAATCTGCACGGTCATTAGCATCGCTTCATGGCTCTGAACGCCGCCGCCGTGGAGACGCTCGTCGCGATCGTCGACCACGGCACCTTCGAGGCCGCGGCTCGTGCGCTCCACCTGTCCCCGAGCGCGGTGAGCCAGCGCGTGCGGGCGCTCGAGCACGAGGTCGGCCGGGTCGTCGTGCGCCGCGGCACACCGTGCGTCCCGACCGACGCCGGGGCGGCGCTGGTGCGGTGGGGCCGTCAGGTGCGGCTGCTGGAGGACGAGGCGCGCGCCAGCATCGGCGAGGAGACCGGGCCGGTCGCGCTCGCCGTGGCGGTCAACGCCGACTCGCTGGCCACGTGGTTCCGCGACGTGCTGAGGGAGGTGGGCCGGCGCGGTGACCTGGCCCTGCGGCTGGTCGTGGAGGACCAGGCGCACTCGGCCGACCTGCTCCGCGCCGGCGACACCCTCGCCGCGGTGACCAGCGACCCGCACCCGGTCCAGGGCTGCCGCTCCGAGCCGCTCGGCACGCTGCGCTACCGCCCCGCCGCGACCCCGGAGCTCGCCGACCGCCACCGCCGGGGCCGGGGCACGGACTGGCAGCGGATGCCCGTCGTCGTCTTCAACGCCAAGGACGACCTCCAGCACGACTTCCTGCGCGAGCGGGGGGTCGTCGAGCCCGACGTGGTGCACGTCGTGCCGACGGGCGCCGACTTCCACGAGGCGGTGCGCTGCGGGCTCGGCTGGGGGATGCTGCCGACGCCACAGCTCGACCCCGACCTGGCCTCCGGACTGCTCCGCACCCTCGCCGGACGGGCCCACCAGGACGTGGCGCTGCACTGGCAGCGCTGGCGCATCGAGTCGTCGGCGCTGGCGGCGCTGACCGACCTCGTCCGCGCGGCGGCGGGGGCGCACCTGCGCCCTGCTGCCATGATCCAGCGGTGAGCCGCACCGGATCAGCCGAGGAACGCCGCGCCGAGAAGATCGACACCGCGATCGGCTGGCTCGAGGACGCGCTGTACGTCGTCATCGCGGCCGTCCTCGCGATCTGCGCGGCCGCGCTGGTGGTGAGCCTGGCCCGGGGGATCCCGGACCTGTTCACCAAGGGCGGTCAGAACCCGGTGCTGGAGGCGCTCGACGCCATCCTGCTGGTGTTCATCGTCGTCGAGCTGCTCTTCGCCGTCCGCGCCACCGTCGCGCGCCGAGAGCTCGTGGCGGAGCCGTTCCTCATCGTCGGCATCATCGCCTCGATCAAGGAGATCGTCGTGCTGTCGGTCAAGGCCGCCGACGCCGCCGGCAAGGGCGAGGTCTTCGACGACGAGGTCACCCTGATCGCCGTACTGGGGGCGTTGACGCTGCTGCTCTCGCTCGCGGCGTTCCTGCTGCGCCGCAAGGAGCGCGAGCCCGACGAGGGCCGAGAGGACGACGAAGCCGTCCAGGAGAGCACCGCCGCCCCCGACGGCCAGTGACCCGCGGCGGACGGTGGACTCTCGCGCCGCTGGTTGAGGAGGTCGCGCTAGCGACCGTCTCGAAACCACCCGCCGAGGGACGAGTGGTTTCGAGACAGGACTTCGTCCTTCCTCAACCACCGGAAGGGTCAGCTCAGAAGGACTCCTCCGCGAGGTCCATGACCGAGAGGTCGGTGGCCTTCGCGATGGCCAGCTCGGCGCTGATCTTCGGCAGGTTGTACTGGGCGAAGAACTGAGCGGCGGCGACCTTGCCCTCGTAGAAGGCCTGGTCGCGACCGGCGTCGCCGCCGAGCTTCTGCAGGGCGACCTCAGCCTGGCGCAGCAGCAGCCAGGCGCAGACGACGTCGCCGAGCACCATCAGCAGGCGGGAGGTGTTGAGCCCGACCTTGTAGATGTTGCGGATCTCGTCCTGGGCCGACATCAGGTCGTTGATCATGTGGCCGACCAGCGCGTTGGCGTCCTCGAGGGCGGTGGCGAGCAGCTCGCGCTCCACCTTGAGGCGACCGTTGCCGGCCTCGCTGTCGATGAAGCCCTGGATCTGGGCGGCGAGGTGGCCGAGCGCGGCGCCCTGGTCCTTGACGATCTTGCGGAAGAAGAAGTCCTGGCCCTGGATCGCGGTGGTGCCCTCGTAGAGGGTGTCGATCTTGGCGTCGCGGACGTACTGCTCGACCGGGTAGTCGGCGAGGAAGCCCGAGCCGCCGAAGGTCTGCAGCGACTCGGTGCCGAGCAGCACCCACGAGCGCTCCGAGCCGTAGCCCTTGACGATCGGGAGCAGCAGGTCGTTGACCGCGGCGGCGAGCCTGGCCTCGTCGGAGGCCGTGGTGCCCTCGTGCTCGAAGACCTGCACCTGGTCCTGCCAGGAGGCGGTGTAGAGCACCAGCGCGCGCATCGCCTCGGCGAAGGACTTCTGCACCATCAGCGAACGGCGCACGTCGGGGTGGTGGGTGATGGTGACGCGCGGGGCGGTCTTGTCGCCCGACTGGGTCAGGTCGGCGCCCTGGACGCGGGTCTTGGCGTAGTCGAGGGCGGCGAGGTAGCCGGCCGACAGGGTCGCGATGGCCTTGGTGCCGACCATCATGCGGGCGTTCTCGATGACCTGGAACATCTGGGCGATGCCGTGGTGGACCTCGCCGAGCAGCCAGCCGCGGGCGGGCTCGCCGCCGCCGACGGACGGGTCGCCGAAGGTCACCTCGCAGGTGTTGGAGACCTTGATGCCCATCTTGTGCTCGACGTTGGTGACGTAGGCGCCGTTGCGCTCTCCCGTGAGCTCGCCGGTCTCGAGGTCGAAGTGGTGCTTGGGCACGATGAAGAGCGAGAGGCCCTTGGTGCCGGGACCGCCGACGCCCTCGACGCCGACCGGGCGGGCCAGCACGAGGTGGACGATGTTCTCCTGCAGGTCGGACTCGGCCGACGTGATGAAACGCTTGACGCCCTCGATGTTCCAGGTGCCGTCCTCGTTGGGGGTGGCCCTGGCGCGGCCCGCGCCCACGTCGGAGCCGGCGTCGGGCTCGGTGAGCACCATGGTGGTGCCCCACTCGCGGTCCACGACGTACTGCGCGATCTTCAGGTCGCGCTCGTTGCCGTTGCGCTCGATGACGCCGGCGAACGCCGGGCCGCAGCCGTACATCCAGATCGGGGCGTTGGCGCCGAGCACCATCTCCGCGATGGCCCAGTTGAGGGTGGAGGGGGCGAGGGTGCCGCCGAGCTCCTCCTTGATCTGCAGGCGCCAGTACTCCGCGTCCATCCAGGCGCGGTAGCTCTTCTTGAACGACTCCGGCAGCGGCGCGGTGTGCGTCGCGGGGTCGAAGACGGGCGGGTTGCGGTCGCTGTCCTCGTAGGAGGCGGCGAGCTCCTCGCGCGACATGCGCTCGACCTCGGCGAGGATCGAGCGGGCGGTCTCGCCGTCGACCTCGGCGAACGGGCCAGTGCCGAGGACCTCGTCGCGGCCCAGGACCTCGAAGAGGTTGAACTCGATGTCACGCAGGTTGGTCTTGTAGTGGCTCACGGTGCGTCCTCAGGTGATCGGGTGGTGGTGCTGCTACCGGTCAGTTCTACCGGTCGGTAACTTCATGGTAGGCACCGGTCGGGCGAGCTCGCAAGGAATCGGTGGCTCCGGTCACACGGGTCCCATTGCTTGCCATAGTCGACCGAATCGATAGGGTTAGTGCGTGCGTCGACTCGTGCTGCTGGCTCTCGTGGGCCTCGCCGCTCAGCTCGTCGACGGCTCGCTCGGGATGGGGTACGGCGTCACCTCGGCCACGCTGCTGGTCTCGGCGGGGATCGCCCCCGCTGCCGCGTCGGCCGCCATCCACCTCTCCGAGATCGGCACCTCCCTCGCGTCGGGCGTCTCACACCACGCCCTGGGCAACGTCGACCGGCGCACCGTGCTGGTGCTCGCCGGCCCCGGCTCCGTCGGTGCCTTCGCCGGGGCGACCCTGCTCGTCTCGCTCGACGCGCGGGTCGCCGTACCGGTCGTC
>Ga0325401_1003807_pt1 | contig 13989 bp, 5 predicted proteins | sample PopdelMetagenome_FD_205666 | JGI IMG/M metagenome (GOLD analysis project Ga0325401, IMG submission 205666) | Populus deltoides microbial communities from Bellville, Georgia, United States - Xylem-PdKOR-R2 | ecosystem: Host-associated > Plants > Phyllosphere > Stem > Wood/Secondary xylem | place...
GGTGTAATTTAATTAGTCAGATTTTAAATTTAGTTTTTAAAAATTATTAATTTAAGTTTTATAAATTTTAAAATTATAAAAAATTTATATAGTTATTAATTTTATAATCTATAAAATTAATCAAGATACATACAAGTTAATTAAAATATCTAATAAAAAGAATTCAACTAGCTCACGTACACTTGTATAGTCAAACATTTTGTCAATCTATCTCTCAATCAAAGACCTAACACCAAGAATTTTCTTACCTTGCGTAACCACATCCAAAACGTCAACATTTCTTGTGTCAAATTTCCACAATTTGTTTTAGCATACGTAGTTAGTTTGATCTCTATAGCATCAAAGATGATTAAATAATTTTTTTTACTAGTATTTATCAAACTCAGCATTTATTTTCTTTTCAAAATTGTCTCTTTTCTCTCATCAAATTCTTCTCATCTAATTACTTTTTTCCATATTTACCAAAATAAAAAAGTAAAAATAAATAAATTGAAAAGGATATAAAATTGATAAAAATATTATGTTATATTATATTTAAAATACAAGTTAACGAGACTAGGTTATTTTTTTTAACAAAAACAATATTATTTTAAGTAAAAATATCTAGTGTAATATTAAATTTAGTCAAGATTTTAATTAATAAATTATTGAATTGATTTCTAGAACGGCAAATATGATTAAATTAAAACATTCTTAAAACATTAAGCAAAATCTATTTCATTTTTTGTGCTTCTCTTTTCCTTTATATATTCATTATAATATCACTCTCATCAAGAACCCATTTCCAAGATTTTCACGAAATGGCAAACCAACTTCCCCAGATATCCGTTCTTGGAGCTGGCATCTTTGTCAAGACTCAATACATTCCAAGACTAGCTGAGATCTCTCATCTTTTTGTTCTTAAATCCATCTGGAGTCGCTCTGAGGTGATTCATTGCTCATTACTCATTTCATTTCTTGATTATCTTTCTTGCTTATATATTTATGTACATGTTCAGGAATCTGCAAGAGAAGCAGTGGAGGTAGCAAAGGAGCATTTTCCTGGTGTGGAATGCAAGTGGGGTGATAAGGGTCTTGATGAGATCATTCAAGATGAGTCAATTCTTGGTGTTGCTGTGGTTCTTGCTGCACAATATCAGGTGTGTCATCAATTTTGTTTCTTTATTCAAATGTTGATTATTTTATGGTGATAAGGTGTGTCATCAATTTTGTTTCTTTATTCAAATGTTGATTATTTTATGGTGATAAGGCTTAGAATCTTTCTTGATATGACTGTCACTAAGCGATCTTAGATTTTTCTTAACAATTTTAACAAGAAACTGTAAAATCATAGCTACCATGGTGCTCTTGTTTGATGCGTTTCCATGCGTTGGTTGCTGAATTTTCTAGTTCTGAATCAAGAATTTGACTCTTAATGATCGAATTCATTGCTGGCTATAAAGAATTTCGAGAAGGAGCCTATCTGTTAGTCATTTTGTCAGTATAAGCTTAGTGCAAAGCTAAAATGTAATTCAGAAATTGGGCAGGCAACATGGCAAATGATAAATGTATGTACTGGAGTCTGGCGATGAGCTTTGGCCGTGTTTAGAGAAATTTTCTCGACAGACTATCCTGTGATTTCAGTTTGGATGTCATCTTATATGTTCCATCTCTTTTAAGGAATTTGCTTTGCTTTGACATGTTATGTTTTCAGTAAATTTTTCACTTACATAAACTAATTCATGCAGGTTGATATGTCACTAAAGCTACTAAAGGCAGGGAAGCATGTCCTCCAAGGTAATATAAGCTCTTAGTCGCAAAATGAAGGCATTTTTTTGTTCAGATTGATGTGGGTTGTTTCCTAAGACATTCCCAAATTTTAACCAAAAACAATCTAAAAAATGTTGAATAATAAATAAAGATGGATAATTTACTGGTGAATTTTTTGTTGATGTTGCTGTTGTATTTATATTTCTCATTTGTGCAATGTTCTTAATCTTCTTTTATTTTGGCATGTCATCTGCAATTCTTGAATAACTTGGATGACCTGAAGAGAAACCAGCGGCATCTTGTAAGTAAACTACAACGTTTTCTGGTTGTTTGTAGCCTCTCCGTGATATTTAGGAATAGAAATCATCCCACTAGATTAAATTTATGTGGAATATTTGCAGGTTTAAAAACTCTTGCACATATAGATTCTCTTGCATAGAAACTCTTTTCATGCTATTGAATTTAATTTACATATTACAAATTGATATAGTGGCACTAGGAATAGTTCTTCATTTTTTTAGTCAGTAGTGAAACAGTACGAAGAATAGATAAAATGTAACTGTGAATTTTGCAATGAGCAGGTGATAAAAGAGATATGAAGTCATTTATTGTTGAGATTGATGTGTGAGATCATTGTCTGATCATACCAATAATCGATCTAGATTATTGTGTTATTTTTTTTTATAAGAATATATACAGGGGCCATCCTTGCTTCAAACCACAAAGGCCAATCATGTCTTGAGAGCAGAAAGTTCACACAAATAGATTTGTCCAAACAGAGTCATTATTTGATTATATTCAGTTTGGCAGGATCATAACTGGATAGTGGCATTGTTTTGGACAAGAAAATATGCTTCTATTATTAATGTGACTCTCTTTTCCTTCTGAACTATACATAATTAGTATCTTATCTGCCCACCATAGATTGATGAAGAAGACTGCTAGAACTTTTGTTTGCAAGAAAGTTAACTCCAGTCAAACAAAGTCCCATATTCACCCATCGCACTAGGATTGCTTGCATCTATCAGTAGTAAGCTTTTCCACTGTTGAAAGAAATCTCCGGCCCAAAACATATTCATTAGCAGTCCCTGTTCAAGATGAACACTTTTATGCATACAATATGCTCATAAAGTTTGAGTTTGTGTGCATTCGGATAATGGTTGGATAATGCAGCTATTAGTGAAATAGAAACCAGCCTGTCAAGCTACAAATCTATCTGTGCAAATTCACCTGGCTATCCAATTTGGGCTGTGGCAGAGAACTATAGGTTTGAACCTGCACTTGTAGAGGTAATTGTTTCAAATATCTGATTTGAGTTGATGTTCAAGATAGTAAGATACTGTACGTTCCAATATACTTGCTATTGCTTTCACAGAGCAAGAAATTATTGGCTGATATTGGGAAAATGATGAGCGTCCAACTTATAATTGAAGCATCAATGAATAGTGCAAACCCTTACTTCTCAAGCTCTTGGCGGCGGAATTACACGGTTTGTGCTGATAATATAACTGAGTTATATTACTCAGAATTTTTTACTGATTCTTAAAAGCATTTGGTAATGTGCATATGTTTTCAACTTCTATGGCCCAAGCTACTTATCTATGTTATAATCGAGAAATATACCCTGAAATATGAGAGTAGTTTTATCTTTCTAGATATCAGATGCTCCTTTACTAGTTGATTTATCATGCTTAAGCCATCTACCGTTGCTATTATTGACCAGTGCATCTTCTGTTTTGGCAGGGGGGTTTCATTCTAGATATGGGAGTGCACTTCATTGCAGGACTGAGAATGGTAATCTCTCATTTTAAATATACCTTATTGATAAATAGTGACATTGGTTCCTGCTATCCTTATTAAAAAATGATGTTCTGCTACTACAATATCACAGACTTCCTAAGTGTGTATTTTTTATAAAATATCACAGACTTCATATGGTCTTCTGAACTTGTTCTCCTTTCACTTCTTTATCTCTAACTTCTCATTCCTCCATTTTAACACTGTTGTAATTAATTTTGTCGTAGAGTTAAGTCATTCACACAATTATAGTTTTCCAAAATCTTGTTCCTATATCAAGAATAAGTTCTTATATCCTTTGCATGCTTTTAATTCTGGACACACCACAAATGTTATATCAGTAGTGTTTTTCTGTGTAAATAAAGCTTGTATAATTGAGGCCACCTAAGCCTTGTTAAATGGGTATTATGCTTGCATGTGAATCAGAACTTGTATAATTGAGGCCACCTAAGCTTTTTAAAATGGGTATTAGGCTTGCATGTTAATCACTATTTATTGCTCTCTGAGATCCAGCTTTGACCGCTAAATTATGCATTTCAATTCAATTGAACAGCTTGTTGGTTGTGAGGTGACATCAGTGTCAGCTATGACCTCTCATGTGGATACAACTTTGCCTCCACCTGATAACATATCCTCAGTTTTGTAAGTTTCTTATGCATGAAGTTGATTTTCAACCAAATCATTTCCTGATACTGTTGGAAGCATAAAAGTCACCGCATGAACTTTTCCTATTTTAGTCACCTGGAGAATGGATGTTCTGGAGTTTTTGCAATGGTTGTATCCTCCAAAACACCCAAGGCAAGTGGTAAATTGATGGTTTTACTTCAAACTTCTTGATAAATAAATTATTCTTTCTCATTTCTTTTAATTCGTTTAGATATTATGGAGAATTGTTGGCATAAACGGAACAGTGGAAATTGGGCATGGAAACCAAGGTGGACAGCATGGTTACATGGTATGCCAAAACCCAATATGTTGTGGTCAATTAGATCTTCATCGGCTGCAATAGTCTTGGGAACTTTGTCTGAGCTATCTAGCTAAATTTTAATTTTCAAAATAATTGATTTCTTACCTTTAACTTGTAGCATTTATATTTGAGAAGTAACCTTCATTTGATATCTTACAATGCCGTGGCAGATTTCTTTTTATGGAGCTGGTGGACACTGTAAAAGCAACTTCTACCCATTTAGTGGAGTGACCGCTGAACTGAAGGCATTTTTACATGACATTTCACAGGCCAACCTTAAGGTAATATAAGATGACAAGCTCCTGTGTGCATTGTCACGGTTCGCTTCAAACATAAACCATAAGCATGGTAGTCTTCACATTTAGCTTTTTATTATTAGTCTTAATGTGCTTTGAGTGGAGATTACCTTCAGTTCGGTTGTTTTGTTCGACATTAGAGGAATTTGACTCATTTGATTGACAACAAAACATTCTGTTAGTTGGAAATTCAGAGCTTACTGTTCATTTATTAACCCTCGTTGCCTTCTTTCGTCAACAACAGCCTGATCTCTCGGGTAACTGTTGTTGGATTACTAAAACTTCCATTTCATTAACTGAACAGGAATTAAAATTTAATGATTCTGCTAGAATGCTACTTGCTTTAACTGATGATCTCTTGGGTAACTGTTGTTGGATTACTAAAACTTCCATTTCTTTAACTAAACAGGAATTAAAATTTAATGATTCTGCTAGAAGGCTAGTTGCTTTAACTGATGCGTTCAATTAAATACCTTTTTATCTGTCACAGAAGGGAAGTAGCTACGAAGTTGAGCCTCGACTCTCTTTTATTGAAGGAGCCAGAGATGTTGCAGTTTTAGACGCAATGCTTGAATCTGGAAACAAGAATGGAGCACTAGTTCAGGTGAAAAAGTTTTAAGGACCAATTTCATCATGTTTCACGCAGCTAAAAACACTTCTGAGACCTAGCAAACAGAAGGGTAGGGAAAGGAGATATTGTTGAAATGCTATGGAGAAATTTACAATTTTTAAGATGAATGTATCCTTATTATGATAATACATATTTCTTAAGAATAATTAGTGCGTATGCTAGAGAGGGGAAAATTGCATGAGTACTGTTTAAACTGATGTATTGAATCAAAATAATGCTGCAGACTCGTTTACATGTGTATTTGGGAGCTTCCCTCAGATTAGGCTACGAGCGGGTTTGCTCTTTACTTTATCAACTAGGGTTCAAATCTAAAATGAGGCCTCGAGAAAGAAATTTACTGTAAAATGCACTAGTATGAGCATGGATAGCTTGTCTAGAACCTTATTGGGAAGAGACTTGTCTCAGTATGCGAAGATTAATCCGAAGATGCCAAGACTTCAACCGAGAAAGAAGATAGTTTCTATCATGGTGTGGAAGTTGAATCCCCCCAACTGCACTCTGTAGGGTTTTTTTTTGTCTTCTATCAGTCTTTTGACAGACCACCTTCAATTACTGAACTAATAACTAGGGGAACCACAACCACATTGAATTGGTGTCTAGCGCTTTTGTAAGGAAATTGCGTTTAGTTTGCTGGACTGATGCTGCTAGACTCTTTGGTATAAGAAAAGTGCATGTCTATATCTAGTGGCGTAGTTTCTGTACTGTTGCTTTCTTTCATGTTGATATATGACAAACTGGCAATAAAAGTGTATATTTGTATTTGGAAACATGAAAATCTGTAAGTTTACAAAAAGGGTGTCTATATATTTCTACCTTGAGTTACACCTTTATGGAATCTTTTTATAGTATAGTTGTAAAACCTGGTTTGACCTAACGAGTTGATTTGAAAAACTCGAAACCTAGAGCCCCACTCAAGCCGGGTTGCTAGTTGAACTGTTGACCTGTCCAAACCAAGCCAGATTACCGCTGTTTTAATAAAAATAGTTTATCTAGTGACCTTACAACACAAACCCTTTTCCAGGTCAGTTCTTGAATAGGCTAGCACAAATAATGACGGGGTACAATGTAGCATGTTAGCACAATGGCCATGTCTATAGCATTGAATTGTTGGATGGCTTCTCAGAGGTGGTAGCAGCAATTCATTATTGCAATTCTACAACTGCACAAAGTGCAAGTTGCCAGACAGCAACTTAGCCTAGCTGTAGTGTCCAGTGAAGGAGAGATTATAAGAAGAGAAGGGGGAAAAAAAAAACAAGTTATATTTTGTCTGGTCTATATTTTCATGAAGGAAACCATATATTAATGGCAAAGAAAGGGTTACATTATGAATGGAATTTTTGCTTAATAGTAGTAGTGTTCATATCTACAAAGCTAGGAAAAGACAAAATGCTTTTGAATTCAGTCTTAGTCCAGTTGCCCTAGCCAGTAGCCACCACAACAACAACTAAGAAGAGAGAGAGTAGCACCGAGGGTCTTGGCCTGGCGGTGGGAGGGGCTTGTCTCCTCCTGCTGCTCCTGGGTTCGAGTCCTCATGTGCATGCCTGTTATTCTCGTAGTGGTTTACATGCCTACTGGGTTTGCAGGATGTTCAGTGGATCGTGGGATTAATCGTGGTACGCGCAAGCTGACCCGAACACCCATATAAATTAAAAAAAAAAGAAGAGAGAGAGTAACATCAAACTTCAAGATTTTGTATTTTGTTCTTTGTATCATGATTAAATTCTTTTTTGATTGGATTTTAGAATTTTAAACAATGAAAGATAAATCGTTTTCAATTCTAAACCATCCTTTCCCCCAATCTCCACCTAATGGAAATCCAAATTTGACATTCCCAAGTGTCAAGATCAAAACATTCAAGATTAAGTTGCAAAACCTAATCAACTCAACTTCTTGGCAAGTTTTTTCCTTTTTTGTCGTCACAGAACAGTTTGTTCAACTAAACCTGGGTATCGAATCATTTTCACAAAACTCTTAATATGTACAAACATATAAAGTCTTACAAGTTTTGTGAAATTGTAATCTTCAACATCAGAGTTCCTGCCTTTTCCAGTACAGGTGAGGAGCAAAACCTAACATGACGGCAACAAACTAGAGACGATATTGGGTTGAATGCGCACATAATACAGAGATAGGAAGGCATGCAGCAGCTCAGCTCCCTTTTCAAAACCAACTTCACCTAACTCCATTTCTTTCTCATTATTTTCTCAACTGTGAATGAAAAAGATTGGACATACCATTTCCCATATTCTTATCAAAATCATGCACAAAACATTGATGACATTGGGTACAATAATAGGTTACAGGTTACTGTCAAGAATTCAATTCTGGCCCCATGAAGCTAGCCTATCATAGAAATGGTAATTTTGGGTGTGGACAATCTACAAGGTGACAACACAAAATCGATTCCCTCTTCTGCTTCCAGCTCTTGCATCATAAATGCTGTCCTCCATGTAATCTGAGGGTACCCTTCTTGGCTAGAAAATCTAATCATGTACGTCTCAACTAATTATATTGCTTATGGACTAACCTTTTTTCATATTTTGTAAGGAAATAGATACATAAAGCTTAGGTTAAAATAACTTTCACTGTTTAGGAAAAAGTTTTTCAACAATGTTAATAATCTTGGCTTGTCCCCCGATGTGTCGAAGACTTAGTTCTAATTAGATTAGATATGAGAGCTAATCTGATTAAACCTGGTAGATCTAATAAATTTACTTGTAATTCTAGTTAATCCAGTTAAAACTTGATTTGATTTTTAAAAAAAATCATGTTGTTTTAGATTTAGTTTTATTATTTAAAATTAATGTAATTATATCTTAAATGCTGAAATTAAAAAACAAAAACTCATGAAATAATAACCATGGTGAATTTCATACACTTGATTACACCATAAACCTTAGCCTTAGTTAGAGCTTATAAATTATTCTAATATTATAAATTTTACCTCACATACCGAACCTTCTTTTTTTTTCAATGAGCAACATCTAGCATCCTAGACTATCAAAAAAAAAAATACAAAAAAGATAAAATGTATTTTATTAGGGGTACAGAGACGGAGATATAATAATAAAAATATTTACAAAATAATTTTAAAATAAATTTTTATCATTTCAAAATATAAAAGCAATAAAATATATCCTTTTCATCCGAAATATTAACCAAATATTACTAGAATGAAAATGATTTAAATATTATGATTTCATACACAATTACTATTTTTCTTATGGGCTCTATTAATGAAATTATTATTATAATTATATATATATATAAATGTACAATCACAAAAAGCACGCAAGGTGTTTGGGTAGAATATTCCAGGTATCCGTTTCGCGCGTGTTTTTGGCTGAGAAGAAACGACACTGCAGACACCCGGTAAAGGTCGGAAATCCTGCAACTGACCGCACTCATCCTTCCAGGTGCCAAAAGATTATGAGACACCGATTTTCATAGGATTTTTTTTATGATCTATTTTCATTAAATAAAGTACACAAATAAAAAAAAAATTATATTTATCATTTTAGATAATAAATAACACACACATCAAATCAAATGATATCATCTCCACCTCCATACCCGAATAGGTCGGGTTTTTTTACCCGTCTCTTTTCAAGTAAATGAAAGCAGACTTTTATCAAAACATATTTAATTAATTTTAAAATATCAAAACTATTAAAAAACTCTAATTAATTTCACCGAATTACACGCCAAAGACTTAATTACATGTTTTGCCGCAAAATGATATGCAACTTGCACCAATGCCTGCCCATCAAGGATAGATTTGGAGGGCGATTGAAAGCGTTGTGATTTTTGTTTTTTATATGTTTTAAAAGTATATTTTATTTGAAAAAAATATTAAATTGTTTTTTATACATCATATCATATATGGATGCTATTTTTATCAAATCCCACATCAAATCTCAATTATATTCCCTCCGTACAATTTAATCTACTCGACCAAACCTTATTTTATAAGTAGTTTTATTCTTGAAAACTAATTTTTAAGTGTTTTTAATATGAAAAACATTAAAATAATGATTGTTTTATGTGATTTTAAATGATTTTGATACTAGAAAGTTAAAATTATAGAAAAAAATTAAAAATTAATATAGATAAAAAAATACTTTGAAAAATCAATATTAATCACATTACTGAACACAGGTAACAAATTATAACGATCTTAAAATACACAGAATGCCTACATTGAAGCAGTAAATCTAACGAGAAAACCAAGAAAATGAAAAGAAGAGTTTTTCTCATCTCCCAAGTCCAAGAAATAAACAACAATTCCAACCCCAAGTAGTCCCTTCATGTGCCTATACCGACCATCCTCTTCGCCTGTGCTCTATTAAGATTTCCTAGTTCATGTGCGAATTTTTGTAACTATGCACACAATTGCTCTTAGCAATAAATGATGTAATAAGTATGAATCTTTTTCTTGAGTAATAAAATATGAATGAAGGATAAAAACTATAGTAAAAAAGGTTTAAAGAAAGTTGGTAGTGAGTAGGTTCCATCCTTTCTCTTTCTTTTTCTCAGTAGATTCAGTCTTTGATAGATATCACCCCACATGCTCAATATTTCTACATTAGCTCGCTCCCTCTTCAACCCCTCTTAGCTCCATTATTGTTCTCTTAAGAAGGGTTCTTGGCTTCAACAGTAGCTAGTGGCTGACCACTAAGGTACTGCATTTTTCTACTTTCTTGTTTTCTTGATAATGCAATGTGGACACTCAAAGGGTAGTGTAATTTGAAGTTGGTTGGAGTAGTTGTTGAGACCCTAAGCTGTTTTTGTTCACTCTTTTAAGTAATGGGAATGGTGGGTGCATATGATGCTTACATGTTTTTCTTGTAGCTATGGGAAAAGTTGGTGTTTTGTAGTGCTTGTTTGCTTAAGGTTGCTTGTTGTATATGGTTACTTAGGTTGCCCAACTATTGAAGTAGATCTGTTGTGTTAATATTACCAACTCCACTTTCTTTATTACTGAGAGTCTAACAAGGCCACGGTGATTAATGTGTGATTTATACTGTTTGATTGTTGTGAAAATGTGAAAGGAACTTTCGTTTTGGGCCTTTTGAAGCTTGAAGTATGCATCAAGGGGTCTTAATCGAGTAAAATGTTTACTTTGAGGCTGAATGAAAGAGTATTTTAATTTCATTTCCCATATCATGACACCCCATGTGGTATTGCAATGCCATTTTCTTTGATTTTCTTTCATTTTCTCAGCAGTTGAAGTTGTTCTATGAGTGTAAATGTTGACCCGGTGGTTTTCTTGCTGCTTTTGCAGATATTCGTGGTTTCTGGTCTAGAGCTTCCAATTGAAGTGCCTGGTGTTGCTCTATAACTGTGTCATGGATGAGGAATTATAAGGTTCTTTATTCTTTTGTTTCCCTGCCTTCATCTTTACCCTTTTAGAGGAAGAATTCAATAAAGTCCATGACTGAGAGAAGTGGTGACTCGTAATTGTGGTCAAAATAACCCTTAGATTTCTTGTATTCCACCATCAACTTTAGTGACTCAAATTTGTCCAAATAGCCTTGAAATCACTAGAACAAAGTTGGTTTCTTACCATTCGAATCATTTTCGTTTCCTGAATTTCCATTCACTTCTGTTGAATCTTTATCCTGTTTCAATATCCTTAGTTTGAAAGCCTCCTTGTCTTCCTGTGTGATTGTTGAGTGCTCCTTGCATAACTCTGGTTTTGTCAGTGTAAACTAAAAAAAATGCAGAAGCCACCACAATCAGTCGACTTTGCTCTAAAGGAGACCTCACCAAACATTGGTGCGGGATCTGTCACAGGAGATAAGCTTTCCTGCACCTATGACCTTGTTGAGCAAATGCAATATCTTTATGTTCGTGTAGTGAAAGCTAAAGATTTGCCTCCCAAAGATATTACTGGTAGTTGTGATCCCTATGTTGAAGTAAAGCTTGGAAATTACAAGGGTGTTACGAAACATTTTGAGAAGAAAAGCAACCCAGAATGGAATCAGGTTTTTGCTTTCTCAAAAGATAGAATTCAAGCTTCAGTTTTGGAGGTGTTTGTGAAGGATAAGGATGTTGTCTTAGATGATTTGATTGGTAGGATGATGTTTGATCTCAATGATGTGCCAAAACGTGTTCCGCCGGATAGTCCTTTGGCACCACAGTGGTATAGACTGGAAGATAGGAAGGGAGATAAGATTAAGGCTGGGGAGCTGATGCTGGCTGTTTGGATGGGAACTCAAGCAGATGAGGCATTCCCCGACGCTTGGCATTCAGATGCAGCCAGCGTTGGTCCTGATGGTGTTAACAAAATCCGATCCAAGGTATATATTTCACCCAAGCTTTGGTATGTTAGGGTCAATGTGATTGAAGCTCAGGACTTGGTGCCTGGTGACAAAAGTCGGTTCCCAGAAGTATTTGTGAGGGGCACCCTTGGAAATCAAGCATTGAGAACTAGGACATCTCAAACTAAGACTGTCAATCCAATGTGGAATGAGGACTTGATATTTGTAGTTGCTGAACCTTTCGAGGAGCCTTTGATTTTGACTGCCGAAGATAGATTGGGACCAAATAAAGATGAAGTTCTGGGGAAGTGCGTGATCCCTTTGCAACTTGTGCAGAGGAGGCTAGACCACAAGCCAGTTAACACTCGGTGGTTTAATCTTGAGAAGCATGTGGTTGTAGATGGAGAACAAAAGAAAGAAACCAAGTTTGCCAGCAGGATTCATTTGAGGATCTGTTTAGATGGAGGGTATCATGTTTTGGATGAATCAACTCACTACAGCAGTGACCTTAGGCCAACAGCAAAGCAGTTATGGAGGTCTAGCATTGGGATTTTGGAACTTGGGGTTATAAGTGCTGTGGGGCTGATGCCAATGAAGAAAAAGGATGACCGAGGTACGACAGATGCCTACTGTGTAGCTAAATATGGGCAGAAATGGATCCGGACAAGGACAATTGTCGACAGCTTTAATCCAAGGTGGAATGAGCAGTACACATGGGAGGTTTTCGACCCGTGTACTGTCATTACAATTGGGGTTTTTGATAATGGTCACATACATGGTGGTGGAGGGGGGAAAGACTCCAGAATTGGGAAAGTCAGAATTCGTCTATCCACACTCGAAACTGATAGAGTTTATACACACTCCTATCCTCTTCTGGCCATACAGTCTTCTGGGGTGAGGAAAACAGGTGAAGTTCAGTTAGCTGTGAGGTTCACATGCTCATCTCTGGTTAATATGTTGCACATGTATTCACATCCATTGTTACCAAAAATGCACTACGTCCATCCATTGTCAGTAATGCAGCTTGATAGCTTGAGGCACCAAGCTATGCACATTGTCTCCGTGAGGCTGAGCAGGTCCGAGCCACCTTTGAGGAAAGAGGTTGTGGAATATATGCTAGATGTAGATTCACATATGTGGAGCATGAGGAGGAGCAAGGCCAACTTTTTCAGAATTATGGCTGTTCTAAGTGGCTTGATTGCTGTTGGGAAATGGTTTGATCAAATCTGCAACTGGAAGAACTCTCTTACCACCATTTTAATTCACATCCTCTTCATAATCTTGGTCCTTTATCCAGAGCTAATACTTCCCACAATTTTCCTCTACCTTTTCCTGATCGGACTCTGGAACTATCGATTGAGACCAAGACACCCTCCTCACATGGACACCCGACTCTCTCATGCTGATGCTGCTCATCCTGATGAACTTGATGAAGAATTCGATTCATTCCCTACTTCCAGACCATCAGATATCGTCAGAATGCGATACGATCGTCTAAGAAGTATCGCAGGGAGGGTTCAGACCGTGGTCGGTGACCTTGCAACTCAAGGGGAAAGATTTCAGTCTCTGATAAGTTGGAGAGACCCGAGGGCTACCACTTTGTTTGTGACATTCTGTTTAATTGCTGCCATAGTTCTCTATGTCACTCCTTTCCAGGTTCTAGCCCTTCTCATTGGCCTTTATGTGTTGAGACATCCAAGGTTCCGCCACAAGCTCCCTTCCGTCCCCGTCAACTTCTTTAGGAGGTTGCCTGCAAGGTCTGACAGCATGCTATAAGCTCCGTTCTGCCCCCAGCTTAGCTCCTACCAGCCATATATTCTTATGATATATCATGTCTTCCTGTTATTTTTTTCTTCATGTAACTGGACCCTCTTGTGCACAACTATAAAGTGTAAAGCCCAACATGGCAACAACTTTCACCATTTTTTTTATTTAAGTATTTTTTATGAGTTAGCTATAACTTAATCCCTATAATTTGGCAAAAATAATTAATTAGTCCTCTTGGTTTTATGAACTATATATATATACTTAAATTCATTTATAACTTGATCCTTATATTCCATTTCATTTTCCTTTTCAATTTATTTTGTTTTTTTTATTTTATTTTAAGAAATAGAAAAAGAAGGAAAAAGTCGGTAGGATGAAAATATTCATGAGAAAAAATCACTTTTTGAAACAAAAATATATCTCTATTAGCATGGAGTTATTGACAATTATACCAATATCAAGACATAATAAATACTTGCATAATTATCAAAGCAAACAATTACCATATCGAATAGAATT
>Ga0325401_1003808_pt1 | contig 13988 bp, 15 predicted proteins | sample PopdelMetagenome_FD_205666 | JGI IMG/M metagenome (GOLD analysis project Ga0325401, IMG submission 205666) | Populus deltoides microbial communities from Bellville, Georgia, United States - Xylem-PdKOR-R2 | ecosystem: Host-associated > Plants > Phyllosphere > Stem > Wood/Secondary xylem | place...
TGTCCTCTGTTGGAAATTTGCAAGTTTTACCATACCCTGTAAACTTCATGTTTTCTGATAGCTTGTTGGATGCAGACTGCTAACGGGTGCTATTCTTGCTCACGAGTTGATGCATGGGTGGTTACGCCTCAAAGGTAGAAAGCTGTCGGCTTGAATTTTGCTTGAAAAGGCTTTTGTAAATTTTGCTGTCGCACTCTTCATTTCTATTTTCATAATGTAGGATACCGCAATCTTAATCCTGAGGTAGAGGAAGGAATCTGTCAAGTGCTCTCATACATGTGGCTCGAATCAGAATTGCCCGGATCTAAAGGCATGCCATCCACATCCACATCAGCAGCTTCCTCTTCCTCTTCCTCTTCCTCTTCAAAGAAGGGCGAGAAGTCCCAAGTAGAAAAAAAACTGGGTGATTTTTTCATGCATCAAATCGCCCATGATGCCACTCCATCTTACGGGGAAGGATTCAGGTCTGCTAATGCTGCTGTCAGCAAGTATGGTTTACGTCGCACCCTGGACCACATACGCCTTACTGGCAATTTCCCATTATAATTCTAAAGCTCATGTATGCTTCTTTTCTTTTCCATAGTCCCCTATGATCACACTGTTTTGCTGCTCCTCAAGAAAGATCGAGCTCATAACAGAAGATTGGACAGCACCCCCTAAATTTTCACGGGGTCCAGTGACGATGCGTGTCCCACAAAAAATAGATTCCGAGTTCAATAAATAATTGTATCCTATTCTTATTTAACGGAAACAGGCGCAGAGTGAATCTTCTGGTTCAGCTTTTAGATTCTCATGACCACTGCATCAATAGAATTGTTTTTTCGATGTAAATATCAATAAAAGATATAATGCGTGACAGTGTTATATTCAATTTGCTATTAAAAAAAATCAAAACCAAGGAAGAAAACTAACATTAGAATTGCAAGTTTACTCAATCTCAAAGAAAATTACAACATCATTATTTTTCTTTTAGGGATTTAATGTTTTTTTTTTTCAGGAAAAGGAAATTAAAGTTCACTACATTGATTAAACCATCAATCACCCTTTAAGCAGAAGTCAGAACGCTTAATTTAAGTTGTTTTCAAGATCATGTCGGGAGTATTCGAAGAAAAGAGGCATTATAAGAAAATTAACGAAAATAGTATTCTGAATATATCATTTCATCAACACACAAAAAACCTATTTATTATATATGTTTCATGCGGAGCAAGATTATCTCATTCAAAACCTACTTAACTACGAAAACGATAGCTATTATTTGTTTCTTCACTTACAGGAGGATGTGTGTAAAAATTAAAAATCTTGAAGAATCGGATGAAATATTTATAAAATATATGGGTCTACAGAGACTCTGCAACAATTTTGATGGGTCTAAAGTAGAATGCCCGGAGTTTACCACGTTGTAGTAAACTTGGTACAATGGAAGGGGATGTATTGAAGGTTCATTCCCCACGTACTCTGTATTTCTGATGGAAAGACTGAAGGACGCTGTCTTTCCCCACCATTTTCTGTGCTCAGCACCTATTAAGTGTGTATTTCGGTTAGCTGTTGTGCTTGAGATTAGTGATGGGGCTCATCATTAAAAGTAAAAAAGCAACAATAAAAGCATAAAAATAATGCTTTTGATGCGCCTATGTTTTGTGCTGTCGAGCAACCGTCCTCAAGTCTGGTAAAATCCTGTTGAGGGGGCATTGCTGATGAAAGAATGGGCAGGTGAAAATGCTTGAAAAATGACAGAAATATATTAGCTGTTTGGCGCAGTGCAATCCAATAACATTACATGAAAACTGGCATGATGGTTACAATGACTGACAAAAATGCCTGAACACAACATTGGGTAAACATATATAGCAACTATCAGCTAAAACTGACTGATTTGACCAATACTCTCGTTGCAAAATACAACCTGCAGTTAGACAGGCAGAAAGAGCAGCTGCATAAAAGGCGACAGGAGCTGTGATAACCGCAACGCCATAAAATCCCTCAAGCTAGTGACATGAAAACAGCAAATGTCCCCAGCCTAATCCGTTAAAAATAGCAGCGAATGAATGCACGGAAAAAAAAAAGGCAATGACAAATTAGACTAACTGAACTGAAAAAAAATATTGATCACCATTAGTATTACTTTCTTTGAGAATTGTGTGAGCTATGGTGAGTACACTTGAAATCAGATTTAGGTTTGGTCTATCTACATGGGAAAATGTACCCTAATGATAGCATAACAAAATTATGCACCAAGAGGAAATCCATGAAATAAGATGAACAATTTTGCTACATGACAATTCAACAGCTCATTCCTTCAGCTGCAAGGCAAACACCCTTAGGCGTTCACAGAAACTATAATTTGGGAGTAACATCTGCTAAAAGCAATTTTAGAGTCTCATACGTCATAAAACAGATACCAACACCAGGCACAACCTTGTAGTATTCAGGCATAATGCCTCTGTATAGACCCCGAAAGCCCTCAGTCTGGATTATTTGCTTGAATATACCAAGAAGACCTGTGGTATAAACAGGAGCCCGTCCACCTGCTCCTTCCAATTGCTTCCGGCGTCTCACAAGATCAAGAGGAAATGTTGCTGCATATTCCAAGGACAACAGAAAAAAATTATTCTTACACCACAGGACATGCTTTGCTTGCACAGGTTACCAAACATCATGAGAACCTCTTGTGTCTCATCTGTTCATAGATTTTTTTTGGCTTCATTTAATGCACACTAGGAAAAATCAATCATGCAAAAAAAAGCAAGCCTGAAAGAAAATAGAAGCATCAGAAAGGCCAATAATGTGTAGAATGGTATTTGATAAAAGAAACATCTAAATTCTAAATTCAAACAGCAGCAGTTAAAACTTTCATCATGCATGAGCATGACCACTGTTTTAAAAAAACTTTCTCCGGTCATTGTTGATAAATTAAAGGGGAAAAGAAAATCTGTGACATATCCAAATCTGACAGAAACCAATAGACAGCATCCTGACAACTGCATCACGAGGCTTAAGGATAAAAATACCCATTGTACAGTCGGCAAAGGAAGCCTAGGTGAGAAGCATACCTCAAAGAGGATAGCTCTCACAAATGGTAACTGAGAGAACAGCACTAGTTCACCTGGGAGTAGTGCCACCCTATTATGGAATCAACTGCAATGCTTGGGGACACAAGTAGTCAAAGAATTGCTGGAGGAATTAGGTCAATGCAAGAAAGATTCTCACGTAGAAAATAAAGTTAGATGAATGACAAAAGAAGATTATTTTATTGACTTCCTTACTAAAATTCTCAAATGCAAGATATAAAACAACTCCTGTCTGGTTTCTGGCTCTACAGGTCAGTCTGTTTAGATACTTAATGCAGAGCCTGCACCACACCCTGCTTCTCTGCATCAAGAGCGTAGTAAACAGCTGCACATATTAACTTCTTTGATTAGATAGTGCCCTAACCTAATCAAAAAATGGTGAGCAGTCCAACGTTCAACCAAACTCTCATTCAACACTGCTTATCTGCTAATTAAAATTTGGTTTAGTCAGGAAAGTTCTGGGAGAAGTGAAATTATGGGGTGACCTAAACAACTCCTGTTCCTGTGTCTTATGGTAATATATGAAGCACAAACTTTACTACAATGCCAATCAATCAAAGATTATGCACAACTACAAGGACAACTACATGAGGAATATCTGTAATTACAGCACAGGAGAGAATACTAAAACCATGCATCAGAATTAACAATACAGCTGGGGTTTAACCAAAAAAATATGCTTCATTTGTGGAACCAAAAAAAATAGCTCTAAATTTTGAAAGACCCTTCATTTAACAGGTTTCAGATCACTCACCAGTTGAGGATGCAATGCCTGAAAGACTACCACAAGCCAGACTCACGGCAATAGTAGCATCATGGGGCCTGGTATGAAGTAGAAAGTACAAAAAAAAAAAAAAGTCTAAGAATTGCACATACAAATGGCACATAAAAAGGCCTGAAGAAATTTTCATATTGCTGAATCAACTAGTGAGCTTACCTGTGCAACTGCCAAAACGATCGTAAGCTCTCGTACACTGAGAAGCTGATAGCTATACTGGGTCCAACGCCCTACATTAGTGTTCAATGACAATTAAGCACAAATCAAAATGATTGAACCATCTAACATAAACCCTGATATGAGCATAACCAATAAAACATACCAAAAGTGTGGCTCCAAGTCCCTTGTAGAGGCCAAAAACACTTTCTTCTCTGCTAATTGTTTGTAATGCATGCCAAATACCTCTATAGTAGATCACATTTGTCTGCAAAATTGGAAACTAATTGAGTTAAAAGAAGCAGCTTGAACATGTAATAAACAGTTACTAAACATACTACAAGTTTAAAAGCAGATAACAAGGGGAGAATAACATCACACAACAGATTTAAATTAATCATGAAAATCATAAATCATTAACACCGGTCATAACTAAGATCACCTGCTAAAGGGAAGAAATCCATGGGCAACAACTACAATCCTAGCCAACAGATGAATTACCATAAATCACAGACTAAGTAATATAGAACTGAATAAAACAAACCAACAGATTGATCTTTTATATTATCCAGCAAATAAGAGCTAACATTGATGGAATTTTGACCAGGCATAGCCCCAAAGGCAGCCCCTCATCATCTGGCACACACTAAATCAACACTTTGTAGTGCCCACTACACTTTATTGTGCAACCAGTACCAGTGGAGTAAACAACAATCTTCAAACGACCACTTGTTTTGGTTACTTAAGTTGATGACAAGTAAAATTGACTGTAGTTTAAAAATTGGAAACTGTTTGATCTTTACAGAAAGTCAACATCAAATTCCTTTGCATTCTACTAATTAAATTACAAGCTGGGATGCTTAAAGACGAGAGTGAATGAGGAGAATATAAACTCCAATAATGGAAGACTAAAATGGCAAATTCATCTCTGAAAGGCTATACCTGAGCTGCTAGGCGTGTCCTTACAAGATCCAATGGATATGTAGCAGATGCTGCTGTTATTCCTGCCAAACCACCACCAACAAAATGTACAAGCAGGTCTCTGCCCATGTTTTCTCTATTGCTTTCAAGGCCAGGAATCATGTGTAGCAACTACATAGCAAATACTCGTAATCAAAATCAAGCTACTAGGATAAAGGCATAAAATCTAAATTGGAAATGGTTTTGAACTACAGAACAGTAATTATTCCTGCAATGTTTTTGCCAACCTCTTTATAGCGCTCATATGCATAGAAGTTGACAGACGAGTAAGGTAGCCTATGAACAATTGTAACAAGATTCCCTTTCCAAAAAGCTCTAAATCCTTCCTCTCGATTAATTCGAGAAGCCTCATGCCATATACTAGCTTTCCTAAATGTTGCAACATCTGAGTGCATGCCTTGCACCTGAAAAGATTAAGCCACATTAAAATGATGTCTACCGCAATGTACAGAGTCACCCCACCGATTTCATCGTTCCATAGATGCTAATCTAAATATCCCAGTTCCTTGATTAGTATTAGTCCAATAAGAATATCATAATAGTTTCCTTTATTTGTTCAATTAGAGCATATGCAACCACGAAAGAACAAATCCCCTCAACATTTTTTAAACACAAATATAATCAAACACACAAAACAATAATACAAAAACCCAATTAACAACATCAAACAGCTAAAAAACCAACACAAACAAAAGCCAGGAAAACAAAGAAAATACTCAAATGGGAGAAACTAACCTGAAAGAGTATGGTGAGGCGTGCAAGAGGTGCAGTACAAGTCTTGCTTAGTGCACCCGCAACTCCACCAGCTACAAGTTGCGAAACTGTTCCGATCTGCGATTGCTGATGCTGTTGCTGCAATGGCTTGTGCTGCTTCGGCTGTGAATTAAGAGCCCTTGGCCCTCCCTCTACCACCACTCCTACTCTTGCCTCTGTCTGCATCTCTCTAATAACTCCCTCTCTCCCTTCAAAATTGGATCTTTACTTCAAACATCAAAATGTCAAAACCCCACTTTTCTTTTTCCTCAAAAAGAACCCAACTTTATCTCACTAGTCAGAACAGAAATTAAAACCTCGACTTATTTCTTGAAGAATACAAGAAAATCAGCCCCGTAACCCCGACAAAACTTCTTCTTGTTGCTGCAGTTGTTTTTCTTCAAGGGCTTCTTTAGCTTTAGCTTTAGCTTTGCTTTGATCTCAGTTTTTGAGGAAGTTAAGGACCCCTTTTCCAACAAGAACACTCGAAACTACCTCGTTTTTGTATTAAAGAGTCACCGCGACGCCAAAGCTAAGGCTAAGTCGTTTTGGCTTGCTTTACCAGTCTGCGGTCTTTTAATGGTAGCAGAGTAGTTTCAGCCGTTGATTAATTAAAGCACCATAATCAACGTTCGACTGTGGACTTTTAATGTAATGATGCAATTTAATAGGCTAATCTAAATAGATTTTATTTTGATATGGTAGAGTAGAAAATGTTCCACTGTTTTGTAAGAGTATTGGGTGATGGAATATTCTTGCAAGTTGAAGTTTCCATGTCTTTGGTTGCAACAGTAACATTTGACAGATGTTAAGTCCTAACGTGGGGGTTTAGTCAGACTGATCGCGTCGCTTTATTTGGAAGTTGAAGTTTCCATGTCTTTGGTTGCAACAGTAACATTTGACAGATGTTAAGTCCTAACGTGGGGGTTTAGTCAGACAAAGTTCGTGTTCTCCGAGAGGCATTTTACAGGCAGACAAATTCCTGCAAGTTGAAGTTAATCCTCGATCCATTAAAAGACTGACGCGTCGCTTTATTTTCTATTTACTGGTTTATTCCTCGCGCTACACTATGTATTACGTTATTAAACTCTTTCTTTTTTTTTCTATTCTCGATGCAGAAAAAGATGTGGACATTGTTGATGGTTTTTTTAACTAAAAACAAATTATTTTTACACTAAATTAAAATATATATATACATTCTTAATAAAATAAATTGAGAATTATATATATATATACACATCAATAAATAATAATAAATTTAATATATAATAATAAATTTGTTAATTTAAGTTAAATATTAAATTAAAAAGTTGAGATAAAGATGTTATTAATTAAAAAAACTGAATATTTATTTCATTTTAAAATTAGGTTTCTAAAATTTTATTTGATTTAAATCAATAAATTAAAATTTATTTTGTCACGTCAAGTATTAATTTAATGTCAAAACTTATTTTTAACGCTACGAGAGTCCCATAAAAAATTAATCAAAATAAACACATCAAACTCAAATTTAATGTAAAAGAATTAAATCGCAAATAAAAAAGTCAAGTAAAAATAAATAAAAATAAAAATAAAAAATTAATGGTAATTATTGCAACGTAGTGGATTTATGACTTTCATATATGTTGTATTTCCATTGTTTTTTTTTTATATTTTTCTATCTTGCATTGTATTGTGTGTACATAATCTCAAATATTTTTTTTATGATTTATTCATTGTTAATTGGTAAATAAAAAGTAAGAAGACTCAATAAAAAAAATACAAATAAAAAGTTTGAGTTGCTTCATTGGTATTTCCACCCCTTTTTTTTAATGTTTTTTATAATTTGTTTTTTCTTGTTTTTGAAGCACTGATGTACATAAAATAACTTGCCGTATCATATTAGTTATTTTTTAAAACTTATTTTGCTACTTCTAAAAAAAAATAAAAACTTCTGTAATTAGAATTTTTCTCTCGTTTTTTTTATTTTTTAAAAATAAAATTATAAAATAATTAATAAAATATTACTAATTTCTCATACCAAACTAACCAACTTCCTCGTATTTTATTTATGGTGCATGTTAGTTTGTTCCTCCAACCTTTACAATTCAATAAATCAGTCACAAGTTTTTTTTCTAATTAATTCAGTTTATGCCTTGGACTATTTTCGAGACGTTCAACAAAACCAAGTCAATGTCATCCACACTTAGATTAGATCATTGTGTTCATTAATAGATTCTCTCTCACAATCTTACCGTATAAATGACTGAATTTAATGACAGGAGTGCTTTGATTCATTAAATAATCCATAAATTAATCAAACTGTTTTAGTTCACATCAATTAACAACTTGTTCATGAGACTCTGTATCTTCTTTCACGAATTTTGACCCTAAGAGAACACATTTAGCAGATGTTCTTAATGATCAATTGTGTTAGTCATTTACTAGTTAAAAGTATTTTTAATTTCCCAAGAAAGTTACAAGTCCCATACATAATTCATACATTTATCTATAGATTATCATCAAAAAAAAAAAAAAAACCCAATCATTCATTATAGTTCATCAATTACAGCGTGCTTAAGAGGAAGCCAAAAACGCCTCCCATATCAAGTTCGGGATTCATTATAGCTCATGAGTTCCAAATCACAGATATTTAAATGAAGTTGAAGTTGCAATTTGGGGAGTGGAAATCAGCGTCCTGTCATGAAAATGACCCGTGGAATCAAGTTCGTTTTCTTTTATCATTCGCTTTCGCTATCCAAATCAACTATCTCTTTTTTAACTTTCATTCGAACATATCAGGAAGGCAAATCATGTGCTGGTTCTGGGGTCGTGATGGATACATGTCGCCTTAATCATCGTCATCCACTAATGATGGCGGCACAGAGCTACATAGGAACTGGGAAAATGACTGAAAGTACAAAGAAATCTAATGCCAAATCTCATAAAGCACCAATTAATCTTGTGTTCCGACCATTTACTACATTTCTTCATCTCTACCACTCCAATGATCATTGACAAAGAGGCTGCCTACTTGATATTACATTACAGACAGTCCTTTTTATTCAGGCAACATGAAGCAAATTGAGCTTGCAGATTATAGAATTATGCAGTATCCGGCTCCTTTACTCTTTCCCAAAATGCTGCTTTTCTAGTTCAAAACCTGTTGCCGGTGCTGAATCCATCATGCCAATCATTTCCACGTTGACGTGGTGAGGTATGCTCATAGGGAGAGGCCATGATAGATCAATGCCATTATTCTGGGGAAGACCCAGTGCCAATGAAACACCTTTGCTTCCACTAACACCTGCAGAGTGGTAATTACCTGACAAATTGTTGCCATAAATATTTACTGGGTCCTGTCTCTGCTTAGACACATCAGGAAGTTCATTTCGCGAGTGGGTGCGTGTCATTTGATTTGTATTCTGGTGCGGGGTTGATCGGGGCTGTTTCTTAAGAGGCAAATCAGATGGCGTGTTGGCACCCTGGTTGACCGTTTCAGATGGGGCTTGAGTTTGCTGTGATTCAAGCATGTGCACTTCTTCCACCATTGGCTTCCAAAGTCTAACTCTTGCGTTAATAAACCAATTAGAAACCTGCATGGAGCCATGGAAAGAGATTTTGAAACTCTATTAAATAGCATCATTGTCTCTTAGGACAGAAGTGTCCACGACAACAATTAAGTGGTAATATGAACACCTATCCAGCTTAAATAGACATTCATGCATATCCATAGACATTCCCTCTCAGGGTGTAAAGATCCAGCCATAAGAACAATGTTAGAGAACGACAAGAAGATATGAAGTGGAGAAGGCACACCTGAGTCCTTGATAGACCTGTCTGCTGAGCCAAGGCTTGCTTTTCCGAGTCTGTAGGGTAGCTGGTAAGTATAAAAACTAGTTATATAAACATCAGTGTTAATAAGTCAGGATAACATGGCATAGCGATGAGGTTTAGAAGTTCCACCAAACACTTACGGGTGTAAGAAGTGTTCAAACAACCATGTCTTAAGCACAGCTACAGCATGATCAGGAAGTCCCCTTTGAGATCGCCAAACAGAATGTTGAATAAAGTTTAGGTTCAGAGTTGGATTTTGGTTTCCAATGCCTCGTTCAGTTTTCCCATATCTAGGACTTTTTTCCTTGGTAGCAATACTATCAGCCAAGGTTCTTCCTGTGAACTGAATTTTATCCAAAAGGGCATTCTTCAAGCTAGTAAAGTGCTTCAAAACAATTTTGATTGCATGACAGACATAAGGAGCTGCATTTCCAAGACCAGCAACAGTTTCAAATGATGCAACAACTGACTGCATTTGTTGGCAATATAGTTTGTATCTCCTGTATACCTAATACAGATTGACAAGGAGCAAAACAAGTTTCAAATCTGAAATTCATAAAGATTCTTAAGTGGTACTTGCATTCAAAGAAAAATTAAAAAAGAGCCGGTGGCTAATGAGCATCTTAGAACATATCTGACAAGGACAGAGGAAACTTCAAAGGATTATGAGCCTTTCCACAACTGATTGGCAGGCTTTGTAGATACAGTCGTTGAAGGCCTCATAAGCACTTGCAAAACAAGTCCTATATAGGCTAAGTGGACCCTCGTGACTGAAAATGTTACTTTGATCATTTTGTACGAGGATATATTGTCTTTCATACTCACAAAAGGATCACATGTATTTGCAATGTAGGGATTCACAGACTTTTTGTCTAATCTACCTACAAGAGTAATCATAATGAATTATTGTTTCATCGTGAAAGACCTAAATTGTTCACAAAGATGCTTACCCTGTTAACTTGTAAAAACACGATATTTAGTTAGGCATTGCTGTGATACTTGTAATGCAAGGCATTTAGGTTTGGTTACATGAGCATGATTAAATATAGCTTGGTGTGTTACGAGTAGATTTGCCCAGAACATCGAAGGGACGAGGGGAATTAATTTAAACCCATTTTCCAGGCTCGTTTTTGTAGCTATGTTTTTTCGGGCTTTGATAGACTTCTTTTTACCTCTTTGGTTTGGGCCCTTTTTTTGTTCCCTTTTTTTCTTCTTTCCCATCCTCCTCGGTTAGACCTCCTTTTCATCTCCTGGGTTGGGCCTATTGGAAAAGGAAGAAAGAAAAACGAGGACCAGAACCGAGATAACAACAGGCTTATCCAAGCCAACACCAAGAAGAACATGGCTGTAAAACCGGACTAACTCAATAGTTGAAAAATGAGTTCAAATCTAAGCCCATCAATCCTTTGCGTTTAGGGTCAATCTCTTCATGGCACACCAAATGATGTTTAGTCATTCTCGCATAAGTTCATAACAACAACTATCTCTTAAATGCCTCGCATTGCATGTTATCAGCGCGAGGTACTTGAATGCCTTGTTTTACAATTTAAAAAGGTTGACGTTTCCATGACCAATTCATTCTACAGGGTAGTCGAGTGGTCGTTCACAATGAAGCAATCATTCTATTGGTTGGTTAGGTTGAATGTCAGCAACTTCATTGTCTACGGTGCAAATACATGTGATATGATCATTAAGTGTATAAATATTCAAGGATCAACATGTATAAAAAACAACGTATCCTCACATATAATGAACAAAATAACAAGGCAAATTGCGTTTCAAAACTTTATTTTGTACTATTTGGTTAGTCAAATGACTCGTTTTTTTTTTTTTTGGCAACAGACCCACATATAATTGTGTTTTAAAATTTGATTTCGTATAAGCTAAATGGCCTATTTAAAAGTGGTAAATATTATTTTTAAAAATGTTTTTTATTTGAAAATACATCAAAATAATACCTTTTATTTATTTTTAACATAAAAATAATCCAAAAACACACAAAAAAATATTTAAAACTAAAAATAATCAAAAATTTTTAATATCATGATTGGCCCGCAATCCCAAGCGAAGCCTAAATAAACTACTTTTCATTCACAAAGACATGTTATTTATTTATTTTGAATGCAAAAATCGAACTCACAGCAGTTTTTACTAAATATAATTTTTAAAACCACATAGGTAAAAGGTATCATAATATTAAACACCAAGTAAGGTGCATGTTTGAGATTATAACAGAAATTATTTTTAAAAGTGTTTTTGGATTGTAAATATTTTTTTTATTTTAAAAACTTTATTTTCAACATCAAAATAATTTAAAAAAAAAAAAGTGTAATTAAACCGAAAAAACAACGACAGCCTAAATCAACCCCATTTTGGTCCATCTGCAACGATTCCAGTGAAGGAAGCGCAAAGACAGCAGACCAAAAAAATCAGAAAGAAAACAAAGCAAGCAAAAAAGAACAGGAAAAGAAACAGTAACTTGATTCAATATGACAAGACAGGACATCTTTTTGCCATGACTACTTACAATTACTCAAATATCTTTTCCCGAGATACTGATTCCTTCACAGCAATAATCAAATCAATTACAGAAGACAGTCACACCAACGCAATATTCACATGCAGCATCCTCCACCATCTTTACCCAAATTGATAGTTTTTATTTAACCTCAAGAATGTCCTTTATATGAATGACCTCAACATAAAGAAGACATGAAATATAAATTGAAAGGGGGCTTGGCCTATCTACTTACTGATACTGATACATTACTGGGTAACTTTTCTATTTTTAGGTACTGTTTCAAGTCTCTCACATGGGTCATACACGTAAAATTAATACTTTCTCTGACATCTATTATTAAAAAAAAATTGAAAGTCTGTAATCTCCGATCTATGGATTTTTTTTTCCGAAACATATTAAAATTTATAATTAATCTTCACAATGAGAACGTAATGAGCTTAGTTACTAATGGAGTCTACGCGAGACCTTCAAACGGAATAACACACGAAGGGGGTTCTCCATATGTCCTGAAGATTGTTTTCTCTATATTTATGACTTTGAATCTTATTTTTTATATTTCTGTTCATTAACCTAAGATCTCTTGCAAACCCTGCCAAGCAAATAAAGAAAATAAATGAAGATGAATCAAATATATATACCTCATCCAGCATCAATATTAGCTTCGAATTCTTCCATTGATGCTCCACCCCGCCACTTAAAAAAGCAATACTTTCTCTCGTAATTTCACTTTCACCCAAACCATCCAGAGGGAAGTTTGCATTCGCACAATTAATTACACCACAAATTTCGTCCAAAATCTGCTGTGCAGGTTTCAAGAACCTTGAACTCGTCAAGATTGAAGCGTAGCCAGTAAAGGGACCAAGGGGGACGACAGAGCTTCTCATTTCACCATTCTGCTTAGTGTAATCGCCTGAAACTGAAACGGCATTGTATCTTTGGTTATCGAGTTGAAAAGAAAGACACAAAGATAAACCCTGACTTGCTAAAGGCTGGTAGTTCATGTCTTCGAGGGTTTTAAGTGAAGAGAACGAAGAAGATTGTGAAGGGTTCATGGGAGCTTGTCTAGAGAATAGTGGGGTTGGTGGGTTTTGTTGTTCCTGGTTGGTTTGAGTGGTGACACGAAGCTTGTTTTTTCTGTTCTGTTGTGGGACATGAAAGGGTTCAAAGTTTTGTGCCATGAATATATACACTCTGTGAAATGGTTTTGAGCTTGAGAGAGAGAGCTCACCGAAAGTGAAAACGAAGTGGTGATGATGATGATTGATGAAGAGCAGGACGGGTTATGATGTAATAAAGGTATTGTTTGCTATTAAGTAGTGTTTGTTTTTCCTACATGATTTTTATTTAAAAATATACTTTTAATTTTTAATAAAATTATTTTTAATATTAAAATAATTTTAAAAAATAAAAAATAAATATAATTTTTTTTTTCTAAAACACATTGCCCCTGTAAAAACAAACACTGACTAGCTAATAGGATTGCGTTTGTCCACATGCCAGCTAATTTCTTTTAGCGCGACACAATGCAGGCACTTTTTTTGTATTTTTCTAAAAAAATAAAAAATATAATCACAAATAAAAAATTCTACACATATATTTAATTAACAAAATTAAGAATATTTGTGATAATAAATATAAAAAATTGATTGGTGATAGCTAAACACTAAATTAATAAATTAAGAGATATATATGTATCAAAATATATATGAATTTGTAATATAAACATAGAGGCATGCATAAATCTTTTTATACCTCTAAACAACTTCAAAATTAATATAAAAACAAAAAAAATATTTTAAAAACCAAAAATTACCAATGTAAGATATACTCTTTTCAACCAATCTTACAGTGATAGAATATCCAAGTAAAATTCCGTTGTTGAATTATTTGAAATTAAAATTAATTTTTTTCA
>Ga0325401_1003810_pt1 | contig 13986 bp, 8 predicted proteins | sample PopdelMetagenome_FD_205666 | JGI IMG/M metagenome (GOLD analysis project Ga0325401, IMG submission 205666) | Populus deltoides microbial communities from Bellville, Georgia, United States - Xylem-PdKOR-R2 | ecosystem: Host-associated > Plants > Phyllosphere > Stem > Wood/Secondary xylem | place...
ATTGACTTGGTCACAAGTCACAACAATGGCCATTTCTCTTTCTTTCATGGTTAGTACTGTTAACTGAAACCTTAAGAAGTAAGAGTTTAACATAGAAGTCCCAAGGATCTTTGAGGATAAATAGAAGCATCCTGATATTCACAATGAAGAGTAATTTGGAGCCCTTTCATCCCATTAATTAACTAAAAATACTCTGCGCCTGTTGCTTTTATGAGGAGGGAGGATGATGAGGAACCAAGGAAATACAAGTTTATTTTGAGAGGAGAGAGAAATCACCCTAGCTTCAACACACATCACACATAAGGCATCTTCTTTAACAATATACTGAGTTACTGCTAGCCATAAAAAAGGGTTGGTGTAGTGCACAGAAATGCACAAACAAGTGTTAAAGGGAAATAAATACAAATTTAGAAACATAATATATTCATTGGGTGCTAGCATGGAGAAAATGGACAACAGCTCAGAGATATAGGACAAAATAGAAGAGTTTTTTTTTTTTTTTTTTTTTTTTTTTATGAAATACAGTTTTATGACAAACACCAACAGCAAGAAAGGAAACTAACCTGAAAATTCGTTATTAAGTTCTTCGAACATTATAGGTCTTATGTGGTAAAACGAAAATGGAACTATTTATTCAAAGAAATCATAGTCAGCAAGATCAAAGAACTCAATAAATTAAAGAGACAACAAAGATTTTCTCAGGAAATTAAAACCTCTACAGAACCACCACACAAAAAGAAAGAGAACTAGAAAAAAAATCAGGCACTTCCACAGCATGCTGCTACTCTGTCTGCCACGTAACAAAAGACAACCTAATGTTTATTCCAACTTTAGCAGAATCTAATTACAACAAACCTGGAAGTGAGATAGCATGGTCCCACACAGCACACCTCACATATAGGAAAGAGAACAAAAATTAGCCTCGCTATAATTAACCATGTAAATCACTCACGAAATTCAGAATACAAACAAAAATCAATAGCTGGTAAAGTCACTCCACAAGTGTTGTACATGGACTTTACACCATCCTTTAAAGAATAACTCTCTTAATAGAAACCCCATTACGTACCGTTGATCAAAATCAATGACTATCAGGAGAGAGAGAAAACTGTCTCTAAGCCTAAACAGAGCCTTTGTTTGACAAGGGACAATCCTCATTCTTTGATCCTTCCTCTAAGACAGACATTCTAATCAAAATGATTTACATTGCACTCATACTAATAATAATAATAAAAAAACAACTTGAGCTTTTATAAATGATCATTTGACGGCTACATGGCATGTCTCCATTTGTCTCAAACCCGAACACTTCCCATGGAAACCATCAATGTCTACAGGCTTCTTAAGTTGCAGGTAGTATCCATTTGCTGTAGCCTAGAAGAGATTTAGGCGACTATAACACAACTATGACAGACTATTGTAAACTTTCTAGGCCCAGTCCTAGCAGCTAATCTCTAAATTTATTTAAAAGTATCCACCAAAGCTGCCCATTATCATAGACTGCAACCAACATAAATGAACAAAAGCAGCCAACAAGAAGCAACACCCTTATGTCCATGAGAAACAAATCATTGAAACAATGTCGATGAAAAATCAAATATCATTTGGACAAAAATCAACTGCATTACACTCGGATAGGATAAAAAAATTGCTTCTTTACCATAGCCAATAAAAGATCAAAGAGCCATTACACCACTATTCTCCTGCATGTACGAGGGTTTTATCCATTATGAATCACCAACCCACTAAAGATCACTTTTTTTCTGAGTTCATCTACAATATATTGATGATAACCAAAAACAGCTTAACAAGACACAAAATTCAAACTGCATAAGATGAAACCCAATAAAACATTGCCCTCAAATGACCCCAAAACATGATACAAAAGATTTTCTCTAAAAGAAACAGCCACAAAGACAGGTTTTTCTAGTTCATTAGAATGCACAAGCGTTTGTCAAAAGAAAAGAAATATACATGCCAGGAAATTTAAGTGCAAGCATGCGAAAGGTAAAAAGAAGTTCATAAACAGACCACATTTATTAATACTATGGTTTGGTTGGGTGATCTACGATGGGAATAAAATGGAACAACTGTTCAAAGATAGGACAAAATTGAGGACTGTCAACAAAATCCAATTTTCAAGCAAACACCAATGGCAAGAGAGGCAACAATTTAAGACAAATTTGAGAAATTTTCTCATCTAATTCTTCATACATGAATAACATAATCTATGGTAAGAAGTAAATGTAACCGATTATCCAGAAAAATCATAGTAGGACAACATTGTAGATTTTATGAACCAAAAAAGACAAGAAAAATTCTTTGAAGATTTTCTAAGGAAAATAAAATTTTCATGCAACCAAAGAAGATAGACAAAAAACAGGCATTTTTGTCTTACATAACTTGAGCAAGCTCCTGCTCGGACTCGGTGTGCCAAATAGCAAAAGACAGCCTAAAGTTTATTCCTTTTATAGAAATCCAAATAAAAAATTTACACGTGAAATGACATGGTCCCACAACAAGCACCACACATATAGCATAAAAGATAAGGATTAACCTCACTGATTTTAGAACAAGCATATACACTAGTCAAATTTTAGAGTACAAATGAAAAACTAATTGCTGGTATAGTTATTCCCACGTGTTAGCATACACCATACACCACCCGTATTTAAGAAAAACTCTTTCGATGGAAATGTCCTTAAGCAGTGTGATCAAAATTAATGACAATCTGAACAAGCTTGTCTCTTTTTAATGTGTCAGCTCAGAGCTACATTAGATCAGGTAGGTTTTTTCATCCTTATAAAACATATAGAGTTTTTTCCTTTTTGACAAGGGGCACAATCCTCATTCTTCGACACTCTTCTAAGACACCCATTGCAATCAAAATGATTGACAGCGTACCTGCATTGAGAATCAAACAACTCAAGCTCTCATCCCCATCAGTCCTATGACACGTTCTCCATTGTTACCTTGACCTCAAACAATTCCTCATGGAGACCATTAATATGAATGGGATACTTAATAAATTGCAAACAAAGTCCATCTGTTGTGCCTACAGTGTATTTAGAAGATAACAACACAACTGTGATTGCTACTATATGCCTTTTCAGGCTCTAAAGGTTAACCTCTATTTATTAGAAACGATCCATCAAAAGTTTTCCATTGTCGTATGCTTGAACCAGCATAAACGAACAAAATCGCCTAGGTGCCCTCATGAAGCAAACTTTGTAAGCACGAGCATGCAAAAGAAATCCTCAAAACAGCCAATGAAACTGCATAAACCCGGACTGCTTGAGCGAAAATCAACAGCATTCAACTCACATAGGCTAAAAGATTGCTTCTTTACCATAAAAGCGGAGATCAAACAGCCATTGAACCACTGCTTACACAAATCTACTATATTCTAAACCACTAATGTTGCTTGTTTTCTAGGTTTCACTATCTCATATTCAAAAATAACTTAAAACAACAACCAGAGACATAACATTTAAAAAACGGAATTTAACACCCCATAAAAGATTTGCCCAAATGACCCAGAAGCATCCCCTTCGCACAAAACCAGAAATCATCTCACACAACAACCTCGCTACAACAAAACTCACGCTCCAAATCGACAAAATAAGTACCAAAAAAAATGAGAAACCTGTCACCAAAACAAGAAAAATAAGAAAACAAGACATTAAAAAAGAAGAAGAAAGAGACATACCCTTGTCCACCACTGGCACCACCACTCCCATAAGAACCATCCTCGGCGGCAGCTGTCTGCCAAACAGATTGCCATGCCTGAGAAGGTGGCTGAACATAAACCCCAGTGGCAGGATCCACAGCTGGCCTTCCAATCATCATCCCTCCAGCGGCAGCGGCAGGCTGTCCCATCGGAGGGTAATAATAAGGTACCCCACTAGCCGTAGCGCCGACAATTCCACCAAGACCAGCAGCTTCCTCTTTGATCTCATCTCTAGGTACAATATCAACCAAGAAATCAAAAATGTCAGTTCTGGTAATAGCAGCAGCAATGTCATTCTTCTGTAAAGTTCTTCTCTTGTTTTCCTCAGCATGAAGCCAAGAACGAATTGTCAGTTCTAAAATGAAAAGCTCACATGCTTTCGCAAACAAAATAGGTGCTTCAGCAGAGATCATGCGCACATCTTCATCAGCTTTCATGATTTTCTTGATTCTTGCTAGAGGGAGTTGATGGTTCTTGAAATCACTAACTTGTTCAATTTCTTGACGCTGGTAAGACCAAAACATTTGAAGTTGCTGCTGTTGTTGTTGAAGGAGGTGGTGGAATGGGGCTGAGGATGGTGCCCCTGGTGGTGGTGGTGGTGGTGGTGGCGTGGTGGTGGTGGTGGAGTGTGGCGGGTATGCGGTGGATTGAGGCTGGTGATTGTTGTTGGTGGTGTCCATTGTTTTGTTGATCGGAGACAAAAGTAGTTTTGTTTTGTTTTGTTTTCGAGGGTTGGAGATGAAATGAATGGGGGAGATGATGAGATAAGGTGAAAGGGTTCAGTGTTTTGGGGCCGTGTGATTTGCTGATTTTTAGTGACCTTTTCTTATGTTCTTGCTTGGATTCCCTTCTTTTTATTAATCACATAGATTATACCAATCAAATCCGGCCTAGTACAGCCGGTCGATTTATAATTTTTCCACGTGATTCATTTATTATTCTTATTTTAAATTAAATATAAAAGTTTTTTCTGTTTTATTAAATAGTTAAATACCTTTAATCAAAATCTTAAATTTGTTAATTTTTTAAAATTTATCCTCATTATTTCTTCCTAAATTCTTTTATGAAACTGATTTATCTTTTTAATTTAGTTTTTTAATCCAAAATTATGTTTTTTTATTTTTTTAAATTCAATTTCTATTCTTTTTATTATTATTACTTTTTTTTTATTACTATTCCAAAATTAATTACTTTTAAAAAAATTAATCATTTTATTTCACCTTACTAATTTGTTTTATTGATTATATTTGATTAGATTAATTTTATCATATATTTAGAGAGCGTTTGGAAACGCGGATCAACCAATGTTTCTAAAAAATTTAATTTTTTTATTGTTTTGATGTGCCAATCTAAAAAATAATTTAAAAAAATAAAAAAAAATCATTTTGATACATTTCAGCATAAAAAATATTTTAAAAAACAACCATAACCACACTCCCTGTCTTAATTCAAACCCAACCTAAATCAAATAATCAAATCACAAAAACAACATGTGAAATTATACTGATTTTAATAAAAACAATGGCCAATGGGATTTATGGACGAAACCACCATTGACTATAGCTATATTTCATTTTTTTTTTATCATAAAGTATGAGGATCGCTTATGTGATCATTCTCTTTACGATTACGAGCACAATAACAAAGTCAAACTAAGCAAGTGAAGTGAGGATGCAATCAAGTCAGGTCAATTTTCAGTTTACGTGTTGGCATGACCAATCACAGTGCTCTGACACAACGCAGGCAGCAGAGCTACTTAGCTATCAGGTAGGTTTAATTTTTATTTTTTTTCACGTGTACAAAGGGGAATGACCATTCTAGCCTTGCCCAAAAGAATCATAATTAAATGTCCGTCGCTGTCATCTTCATCTTATAATAGTAAGTTTTGTTATATAGTTATGACATGAAAAAATATAGAGTTATTTCTGGCAGTCCAACTCCAATCTTTGAAGGAAGAATAAAAATAAAAGGTGATGTGTACGTGCCTTTATCTTATCAGCCAATGACACAACATAGTGCCATCACATGATGCTGCTTTGCATCTTTGAAGAGACCTTCCTGCTGTTCCTCTAATGGCTCCACAGTTTGACTGCTTTTCCTCTCCAATGCCTCTAGAAGAAAACCCTTTTTTAACCTAACTCTTCTTGAGATTCCTCCATTAACACCAAGATTCTATCTTCCTGAGATCATCTGCAAGAGAAAAAGACTTTCATGTTATGGATTTGTATTAGGGTATGACGGTTTTTTTTTCAACGACTTTCACTCTTCTCCTTTAATATTAAGGAACGTCGTGATAAAAATAAAGTTTTAATAAAAATTTTAAACAACAAGGACGAAATAGTGGTTATGAACAGTGAAATTTGAAAGAACAACTCTGTTTACTTATTTATCATCCTTGTTTATTCAATTCTTTGTTTAAAAATAATCTAAAATTCCATTTCATAAAGTCTAAATATTCTATGATATATCAAACATGTAAGAACATGCAATGTGAGAAGGTTAACAGTGTACAAATCTATCCACGGTAAAATGCCACTCTCTTTTAAACTACAATATTGTGTATAATGGGTGCTCGAACTATTCGCCGCGGGGGAAGTGAGAAAGGGAAGATATTACAAACCTAACCATGGCGTCTCCGAGTAGATTTGGAGGGTTTTTTCAGGGCTACCAACACTAGTTTAGCTTCTGCAACCATACTAGTAATGACTGAAGAAACAAAATGGCATCCTGCCAACCTTTCCATGAGAATAGGTAAATGATTAAAAGCAAACACCTGGTTTGCGGATAGTTAAAATGCAAGATATTGGAGTCATAAGCTAAATGAGAATAAATTGATCAGACACACCTAACACAGGAGAAGGAAGATGTTGAAATTCTTTGCATTTTTGTGTATCATAATAATAGATTCTGAAGCCTTTCTCAGGTATACAAGAATTATGGGGTGCAGTTCCTGTAACACAAAATTGACGAGCTGCAGAACACCAGTCCTTCGGAGAGTAACCAAAAACATTATTAAAATTATCAGTGGGCAGCAAAAAAAAAAGAGAGAGAGCTTAGCCTATTGGGTGGTAAGCTATAAATTCTGCTACCCTGTGTGTAAATTCAGCCTTCCAAACTGTCTTCAAGTTGCAAACACAGCTAGGATAAAGTCTCAAAGGCATCCTGTAACTTCAAACAAAACTGTAATCCCACCAATGTATAGAAAAGGAAAGAATTGCTGAACCAGTTTCTGTAAAACCACGCCCCAGTAGTCTTTGAAGAAATGCTAAAAAGAAAGTTTTCTGAGACTTTGGCCTGCAATGATCTCTAACTTCAATTTTCTAACACGTCAACTACTTGGCAAAAACTGTAAGTGAGCCCTTCAGTTTAAGTCAAGCCTAACAGAGAAACTTCTAGCTTTTTTTCCCTAGTTCTTTCGGCGCATCCGTTTATACACAATTACCATGTCTTCATTTGTTTCCTTACCCTTTTTCTTCCTACCATCAGTCACATCTTCTCTAACAGCCTCTCCCACCAGCCCTTTTTCCTTGACTGTGTTGACATTTTCAACAAACTCTTCTTCGCTGGATTTTTTCATATCCCCAGATGAATATTTTTCCTTGTCTTTTTCAGCAGTCTCCATCATTGCATCCAGCTGAACTTCTGTTAACACCTGAAGTAGCTCCAAAGGAGTTGATGCAGGATCAAGCTCCCAGCAACCTTTAGGAGCATATTGACCTTCTTGACCTGTGAGCAGAACTGAAGGCACCTGGTGAGAAAACCTAAACATCTCTTCCCTTGGAATTGTCCTGGTTTTGCTTGGATCAGGATGCTTGTGAAACACTGTCTTGAAACCAGCAACTTTAACAAGAGGGGCGACAGCAACTCCTCTCTCCTCTTTGTAGTCCTCAAGCACTTCAACCATGTCGTATTTGTGTATGACTTCATCTGGGGTATGCTCATTCCAATTAGGGGACCAGTTTTTATAAACGGCCCAAACATCTCCCTTTCCAGGATATACTTGAATGGCTCCTCTTGCGCCCTTCACCCACTTCACCTTGTGAGAGAAAGAATTAAGAGACCTATTGATTTCATGCTTACCTATCCAGAATTCTCCACTGGTCTTGTAAAAGCCAGAACCAATCCAGTTTAATGGGCCCAATTCACGGTTGCTTTTGGTGTTAAGCCAACTGATCCGCATTTTGAAAGGTTTCCGTGATATCACACTGTGAATCATCGCATAATACCGAGGCATCCCATCATCATTATCATAAGCAGCCCAAACCTGGTTATCACCAAATGATTTCTCCATGCGATCCTTGTCAAAATCATGAAAATCTGGATCCAGAACACTCAGTGCTAGCTGATCACTGATGTTTGTATCTGGATCATCATTAGCATTAATTGGTGAAGGGTCAGTGGAGTGAGCTCTGCTCTTGGAAACTAGATACTCTGGACATTCCCTTGCATCAGCTTTTGTGCCATTCATAGTAGCCTTCTGCTTTCCTCTCTCCTTGTTTATATACTTTCCTGATGTCTTTAGAACATTAGCCACACTGCTCCATTCCTTCACCTTCTTGGAAATGTCCCTCTTAGCCTTCTCCATCATCATCTTTCGAGTTTCTGCTTGTGTCAACTCCTTTGTGCTATTAACTTTATGGTTGCCAGAAATGTTCCTCCTCCCTGCTCCAAAACTACTCTTTCGAGAACCAGATTCAACAACTCCATTTCTGTTAGCCACCTCCTTTGCTTTCTCTTTTCCATTACTGTTTGCCCTTTGCTCATCAGAGCACCTTCTCTTCTTCAGCCTATCTCCTTTCAGTACAGAACTGGAACCAGACTTGCTGAATCCAGAAGCTCCTCCAGCAACTGCTTTTGTTTGCTGGTGAAGGAATTCTTCATGCTTTTTTTTCAATTTCTCAGATTGAGCAGCTGACAATGCTGATGCTGCACTTCCAACACTGCCATCTTTACAAAATACCCCTGACTGAAACTTAGACGATGCAGGTGATTTTTCAGCCCTTGTATGCCAAGTAGAATTCTCTTCTTTGCTGTAAGATGTCCACATACGGGATGGGCCATTTTCATCCATGGATGAGGGTGGCGTCTCAAAAGCCAAGAAGGACTGACAGCAGTTCTGACAAAGAAGGTTGTGGTTGAGATAAGTTGTAAGGTACTCAAATTGTGTTTTGCATGCATTACAGATTGTCCAAAAGGTATTGGGTTTGGAAAACAGGGGAGGAGGAGCAGGCTTCGGGTGCATAGCACTCTTCTGGCTCCGTGCATTAGAATTTTTATTGTTGGAGAGATCATGGGAACCATTCTGACCAGCTGGCACTGATGATTTCCAATTTGGAACTTTTTGATCCATACCTTTTACATTCCGCTTCTGGTCAAAGGAAATTCTCTTCGCTTTATCAGACAACAGATTCCAGGCTTCAGATATAATCTTAAAAGCCCCATCAGTGCCTATTGCTTTATTTTTATCAGGATGCAGAATGAGTGCCAGTTTCCTGTAATGTCTCCGGATTGTGTCGTCATCTGCTGACGGTTCAACATCAAGGACTCTGTACCAGTCTACATCTCCATTTGTTCTGTTATCAGCAGCCATGTACACATCAAGAGCTGCTAAAAGTCGAGGAAGACCATCAAGTGCAGGATACAAGTTTTGAGCCTTCACTGCAAATCTTCTTGCCCCAGCAATGTCCCTCTCTGCAAACTTCTTCTCTGCAATCTCTTTGACTCTAGATGCCTCCTCTTTATTAAATTCCATTTCAAGAGGTCTCACTATTGGCTGTTCTTCTTTGTAAGTACAAGCCAAAGCAATGTTGTTGAGATCTTAATCACAAATATCTAAATCCAAAACCTGAATTTCCCATATGCATCATCAAGAAACCATCTTCAAAAAAAAAAAAAAATCAACAATAAGGAAACTATGTCTGCAAAGAAGAAAAAAATAAAGTCCGAATTCCCAACATGCATCATCAAGTTACTGCCTTCAAATGGCAAGTCCCGACACACCAAAAATGAAATCCAAAACAAGGAATCTATCTGGAAAGAAGGAAAATAAAGACCTTGATTTGCGCCGAACAACACGGCCATGATTAATCAGAATAACAAATGATTGTTTATTGCGATCCATCAATTACATTAATATAACACTTGTTGATCTTACTTCCTATAAATGATCCAACGGAATTACCGGAAAAAATCCATGAAGTTCCAACGAATTTCCAAGACGAGCATAACGGATTTTGAAAATACAGCATTCCAAATAAGTCTAATCACAATGCCATGCACAATTCTCACTTATGGTGATTCAAAACTAAAGAACCATGATACAATCAACAGTAGGTGATCTAACAACAAGACCAACAATCTACTTGATCACTAAGAAACAACAAGAAATGAAAGAGAAAAACTCAAAGTCTCAACAAGTATCCCATTCAAATAACTCTCTCAAAAACTCCAAGTTTTCTTTACCTCCCTAGCATAATGTCAGTCACCATCCATTTCAAATGAAAAAAAAAACATCAATCCATAACTGAACACAAAACAAGTACCTAACAAAAAATAAGACAAGCAAGAACTATCCACTTCTCAGATTGACATGAATTTATGAAAAAGAAAACATCCCCGATACTTAACACACAATGAGGTATGTAAATCCCAACAACAACAAGTAACTCATGTTCAAAGTTAAATTATTTACTAGAAACCCACATGGTATTTATCATTAAGACACGATATAAAATACAAGAGAAATTATTAAAATTCCAAATGAAACATATTGTAAGAGTAAATAAGCAAAAATATTGAAAACAGAGAAAAATAAAAATTACCCATTTGCATAAACTTGAATCAAAGAGCCCCCATTGATGAATTAGCTTCTCAATTATTGAATTTTGGCCACTGGATCAAATAGAACCAAGAGGAGGGTTTTGTTTTGTTTTGTTTTTTTAATTTCCGAGAGGCTATGAGAAATAGAATTCTCAAAGAAAATAAAACACTACTTGTTTTATATTATATATTTTTTTTAATGAAAAAGTAGCATGGGTTTTCTGTTTATTTATATAGAAAAATGGCAAATTTTGTGCATGTTAAACCCTAACTATGGTTTGTTTTTTACTCCGGTTAACAGGATTGGCAGCCAGCTAAATATGGGAAAACAATTATTCCAGTGTCCAAGACAGAAAAATAAAAATTAATAGTGGAAATGTTAGGTCCAATATTTATTTTATATATATATATATATATTACATATCTATTTTCATAATTTACTTATATTTCTGAATTTTTTATATATATATTACATATCTATTTTGATAATTTACTTATATTTCTATTTTTATTTCAGCCTCGATTAAAATAATTTTATTCGTGAGTCTGGATGTAATTTTTTTTTTCATTATTTATATCTCTATTTATAAAATAGTTAAGTGAAGGAAATATTAGCAATTATTCTCGTAGCATTAATCTAAAATTTTATGATGGGTAAGTAATATCTCAAGTAATAAATACAGGATAGCATGCATGCATGAATTTGCTTAACCAATTCTTGAGTTGGAAATGCACTAATTAGTCATCGAAATATGGTAGCTGTGCTTGACTTCACTGGCAGGTTCCAAAGATCTCAGTCTCACTTTTTTTTTTTTTTTTTTAATGTTTGCAAGGTAAATTGGCAATTTCCTTTTGGAAATTTCACGTTTAAGCATAATGTGATAAGGTAGATGCATTGGATTTTGAAGGATTATCATGTTTTATTTTTGCCTCAATTTTTATTTAAAAAAATTATAGAAATTATGATAACTTAATATCTTTAAGCTTAGTTAAATATTGAAATTAAACATATATGGATCGTGTGAGTTATCAGATCCAATATCTTCGGCTTTAGTGAAGCGCTAAGCCTAAGCATATACGGATATAATGACCTGTCAGACCCAGCATTCTCAGGCTGAATCAAACGCTAAACCCATATATATACGAGTCTAACGAATTGCTAACTCATCATCTCTGGATTCAGTCAAGCACTGAGCTCAAGTACAAGTGGCACTGGCAATCTTATCAACCTCTGCATTGAACCATGAGATTTTAACAAGTCAGTTTTTTATGATAAATTAGATAATTTTCTCTTTATAAGCTATCATTTTTTTTTCTATTTGCCATATAAGAGATGTTTTAATGCTATTAGAGTAAAGATGATAGGCTATAAAAACTCATTCAATTCTTAAAAAAAAAAAACTCAATCTTCATTCTCAATTGTATATTTATTTTGTGAGTTTCTTTTTAAATTATTATTATATTTTTTTTTACTTAAACATCGGAGAATCTTTAAATTCATCAAATAGATCTTTTACAAATATCAAACACCAACCACCAATCATCTTGAGTAGAGAAAATGAATTAGATTGTCAGAATCAAGATATTAACTGAATATCCAACACATTAGCGAATTGGATTGATAATTTTGTGGATATAGCTTGTATTTATACATTATTGCGTTGCCAACACAGATAAGATTTTGCTCAACAATGAGAATCCAATTCTAGATATCATTGTGATTGCCTGAAGGATAAAGCAAGGTTAACGCTTGGTAGGACTTACCATGTAGGGTCGGGAAGATTCATGAGGTTCAATCTGTATATCATCACAAGTGCATTGCATTTTTCTTCTATCCATTTTAGGAAAATGCAATCCAGCAATTACTGGCACCGCTACGCTGGTAATAAAGCGATCGAGCTTATTAAGAAAATAGTGGTTATTTGCTGCTGAAATCAGACATGTTGGTTCTTGAGGCAAGTCCATGAAAATCTCACAGCCTCTGACACTAATCTTCATCAACCGATGGGTTTCTTCTCATCAAAGCAATCTGCAGAGGCTGAGGGGCAACTAGAAAGAGATACTAGAGAGTGCAGAATTCACATAATGTTTATGGAAACATACAATTAGCTAGGAACATGAGGCTAAACTTAATGGATTTTAATGCAAAACCTTTATGCATAGATTGCAGTAGATCAATGTCCTGTAACCTGCAGGTTCAGTATTCAGAATTTGGAATGGCTAACGAACTGTAAGGACATTAACAAAAGGTGCTGACGAACTGTAAGGACAGCAAAAGGTGACAAGAGTTGTCATATTTTGTGTATATAGTGGATATGGAGGGTTGAGTTTTAATTCATAATTATATCTAATTTAATGTTTGATATTTAAAATAAATATAAACTCGATCCATTTTAAACTTAAGCGGGTTGGATAAACTTAAGCGGGTTGGATATACTAATTATATCCAATTTCATAATTATATCTATCCTTTATTGTATGACTTTGAAGTTTGATATACAATTCTATTTTTTTTGTTTTTTCATGCTCTTTTGATAACCAAATAGAAAAAATTAAAATTGTATATCAAACTCCAAATTCATTACTTGCCATGACATCATAAAAGATAAAAAAATAAAATTAATGAGTAATTTAAATATATAAAGTTTAAAGGAAAGGATAGAAGGGAAATAGATTAAGAGAATGAGAGACGGTTGTGGGTGTAAATGTGAGAAATAAAAAAAATAAAAAGAGAATGAAAAATATTATTTATATGAAGGATTATGTTATTTATATTGAGTTATACGGGCCGGATCGAGTTGAGTGAGTTTCAAAAATCTCAACCCACATCTAACTCATGATATCCATTTACTATGTTTTTTTACCTATTATTATTAGTAATATTTATATTATCTTACTTGATAGGTTAAATCAAGTCAGATAATACAAATATTATAGACGAGTTGATTTATTTTAACACCCCAAGTTTCTAGAAAATAAAAAACATTAATAAGTAGGGGTATTAAAAACAATCGACCAACCGATAAAACAAAAAAAAATAAAAACATTGAACCGAGAGAAAAGACCAAAGAAATTAATTTAAAAACAAGAAAATTCACTTGATTTGGTCGAGTTTCGGTGATGAAAAAATGAAATCATTAAAACCAAACCGAATCAATCTAAACTTAAAAAAAAAGGTGTAATTATATATTGAGAGTCTCCCCCTCCTATCTCTCTCTCTCTCGTTCCCCTCCTAAAACTTGAAACATAACCTTTGTAACTCTGTTTATTTTTTTTATATTTAGCTTGTAAGGTCTGAAATTTGGGGTCTAGATTGAGCTTGTAAGGTATAAAATTCTATTACAAGACCGAGCTTGTTTCTTCCTTCCTGTTGTTGTTATAACTTATAAGGCTTATTTTCTTGTGAAATGATTTGTTGTCATTGTTGGGTCTAGTTT
>Ga0325401_1003813_pt1 | contig 13979 bp, 9 predicted proteins | sample PopdelMetagenome_FD_205666 | JGI IMG/M metagenome (GOLD analysis project Ga0325401, IMG submission 205666) | Populus deltoides microbial communities from Bellville, Georgia, United States - Xylem-PdKOR-R2 | ecosystem: Host-associated > Plants > Phyllosphere > Stem > Wood/Secondary xylem | place...
TTACATAATAATATGAGAGAGACAATGTCGTGTGTTTGAACCAATCTTCTATCTTTTAAAATTTTAATTATTAATGCGCTTATGAAACCTGTTATTTTAAGCTGCCGCGTGATATTTAGTGGATATCATTTTCAGAAGCATAATAAGATTAAACCATGCCATTTCACCGAATTGTTTTCAAATGTATCATTACCTTTCCAGCTAGAAAAAAAAAAAACCATTAGAAAACAAAAAAAAATTGCACACGGGGACAGGCAAAATTCTCCAGTGTACATAGATTCGAGCGCAAGATATGCGCAATCCACCGCCCTTGAAGGATGCAAAAACAGACACAAATCTGCAACTTGCAACCAAGACAGCAAGGCATATACTAGCAGCACCGGAAATTTGTAAAAAGCATCAACTTTCAAGATCTGACTCCTTTTGATGCCCCCGAGCACTCCCGCAGCACACCCTTTTCACCTTCCCAGAAAAGAAAAAGAAAAGATAAAAGAGAAAAGGCACGTTCCCTTGAACACTGCAATTTCAGCAAAGACCAGGCATGGGCTTATTGGGGATTTTACCATCATCTACCAAAACGTTCCAGAACTTTTGAATTCGGTCCAATGATGACCAAAAAAACTGGACAGTAATAAAATAATTCAAAGATTGGGTAAAAGTCAGAAAACAAGTGAAAAACCCACCAGCGGCAGCATCTTAATTTCACGAGAAATAAGATAAATAAAACCTTTTTTTTTAAAAATTTGATCATAAAGATATTCTTTGTTCACTTTATTCGTAAATCACAATTAAGTCTCCTTTAAACAATCTTCAAAATATCCTAGTTATAAATATAGTGCGTTGAGAAAGTTTAGTAAATTACATTAATAATATGTCTAGGATCGCGGTGCAAACCACGTTTCTAAAAAATTCAATTTTTTTTGGTTAAAATTTAATATGTTTTGAATTGTTTTGATGTGTTGATGTTAAAAATAATTTTTATAAAATAAAAAAATATTATTAATATATATTTCAATATAAAAAATTATTTAAAAAATAACCACAACTATACTATTAAATATTATCTAAATAACAAACATTAAACTCAAAATATTGAGAAGAATATGGTGTCAATCTTAACCACTGTTAGCAAGGTAGAGGTGTCTTCAGTGCTTGTAGTTACGTGGTGATATTGACAGGCAACCATGCACAGGCCTGAATTTATACCCAAGCATAGCGTTAGACAGCAAAGACTGGGTCACGGGGGCCTTTCATGGTAAATAAAACTAGACACGTGTCCAAAAAGAGAAGCTTCTTAGGACGCAATCATGTGTTGCGTCCGAAGTTATTGAAGACGTCACATCAGGAGGAGGGAGCTCGGGCTCTTCTCTTTTTTGGCACCGCAGGATGATAAACGAGTTCGAGCATGGCATGTTTAATTTTTTAAAATTATTATAATGTGTATATGATAAAAATAAATTTTAAAAAATAAAAATATAATATTTTAAAATAAAAATATTTTTAAAAACAATCACTTTTATAAAAATAAATTCTATTGGTATTTTCATTGGTTTTTTTTAAAGCAACAGACAAGACAAGAATAATGGAAACGGAATAAAAAAATATGCCTTGAGAGATGGAAAAAATAAGAGACTTTTGTGGCTGCGTTTAGTGTGTAATAATTATATTGAAGTGTTTGATTATAAAATCAATTGTGATTTTTGTATGTAAATTTTACTATTATTTGTGTTGAAAACACTATTTTTTTGAATATGAAATTTCATGTTTCTCGCTACGTTACTGCCTTTCTCATGTTTCTTGCGTTCCTTCCTGTTGTTGGTACACTATTAATTAGCATGAACATTGTAGTATGAATTAATCAGCATGAATACCAGCTTGAACTCGTGCGGTGTTCATAGAATGAATTAATCAGCATGAATAGGGTAGCTACACTGTTCATGTTAATTAATTCATTCTACGGACACTGCACAAGATGAACAGTGCAGTATATTGTTATGGCCGGACTGGGTCCAGTTTAAAATTTAAAATGTATTGAACCGGGTCCGACCTAATAAAAAATAAAAATTTTTTTTATTTTTTAATTGTATTTTATTTGAAAAAAATGTAGTTCTTGTCAGATGTATTTCATACGTGATGGAAATGTAAATAGTTTAATGAACCAATAAAAAATATTTTATATAAAGTATTATTTATTTTATGATGTAATAATAATAGTTAAATCTACAATATTTAAATTAAAAACCATCAATATTAATATAAATTTTTAAAAATTATTTTATAACCTCAATTTTAAAAGCATTATTAACCAAACACTTTAAACTACTTTTTGTTTAATTTTGATTTTAAGCATAGTTTTAATCAAATATCTATTTTTTAAACTAACCTCAACTAAAAATATTTTTTATAAAATAATTTTTTTAAATCATAACTACAATAACTAATACAAACATGCTTAAGTAAATTGGTAAGAAAGTAATATGGTCGAATCAGTGCTTCGAAGTTTGGAAAAGGAGTGGCCCTACCGAATCGGGAACCATCAATTTTCTTCGATAGTTATTGATATTTGCAGGGAGGTTATTTCTCTCGTATAAATGTGTGTTTGACTGGGGGATATGATTGATTTTTTTTTTAAAATAAAATCCTTTTAAAATATTAATTAAAGTATTAAAATCCTTTCTAGTAAAAGCAACAGCATAATATGAAAATGTTATTTTTTATTTAAAAATATATATTAAAGTAATTTTATTTAATTTTCAATATCAATACATTAAAATAATTAAATTTTAACCTAAAAAAACCTAAATTTTTTTAAAAGCGTGGTACTGTAATGCAAAACAATCCCTAAGTATGGGAAATAAATTCTGTTGTTTTTCTTTTTCTCTTTTAACTAAAAACCGTATCATTTGCTAATTAAAAAATAATTAAAGTCACGAATTGAACAAATCTCTAACTTGTTTTTTTAAATAATTCTTATTTTTTTTTGCAACAGTCTTTTTGTCGACAATTTCTACTCGGGAATCATGCCCTCCTTCATACTCCTTTATATCTATGAAATGAAACTTTATATATATATATATATATATATATATATATATATATATATCAAGTGAAAAGTATCTTCAATCGGAAGAGTTGCATTTCCATGTTGTTGGACCAAATAAATATAAATTCCACGAGCTCAATTACCATATCATCCTTCCATGCCACTTCCCATTTTTAGTTTTAAAACTTTGAAAACATTCTATAACCGCAGATAAATCCATGCTTTATCTCCCCTTTCACACGAGTGAAAAAACTTAATTTATGCTCTCTCCCTCTTTCTCTCTCTTCCAGGGCGGGAGATAAATCCATGCTTTTAATTTTTTCCTCTTTCCTAGAATCTGCACCCAAACCTAGCTGCTCTCCAAAAAATAAATAAAATAAAAAAATTCTCCAAATCCCTCTCGGTATCGCCATTCCCAACGGTACAATATTTTAAGCTTTTTTATTTTCATATCAAACAATTTCTGTTCAGATCTGTTGTTGTTTTTCTCAATTACAACAAGAAAAATCATCCCAGTTTCAGATCCATTTTTTCTTTCTCAGGTTAGCTTGAAAACCCCTGTCTGCCTTTCCTTATTAATCCTGTAGAGACTGACGCGATCATATTAGCTTTTTGATGATTTGCTCTGTGTGCGTTTGTGTTTGTTTTTGAGCAGCTAGGCCAGAAAAAATGGGATATATAGGATCACATGGAATAGCAGCACTTCACAGGTACAAATACAGTGGAGTAGATCACTCTTATGTTGCTAAATATGTTTTGCAACCCTTTTGGAGCCGTTGTGTTAACTTCTTCCCTCTTTGGATGCCGTAAGTTCTTTCTTTCTTTTCTGCTCTTGTAATTTGATTTCAATTAGAATATTCACTAATATTTACTTGTTTGTTTTTGTATCGAAATGGGTTCTTTTATGTACTCATGGATGTACCTCAGACCGAACATGGTACGGTGAACCCAACTTTATGCTTTGATCAGTGATGTTAAATTGCTGGGCTATGTTTTCTTGCTTGTTTGCTTTTTTTTTTTGTCTAATTTGTTTTTTTTCTCTTCTAATTTTTTAGATTACGCTTATGGGATTTATGTTCTTAGTGACTTCTGCTTTGCTCGGATATGTAAGTGGGGGATTTCTAGAAAATGTTGTTTATGTGATGATTTTTCTGTTCTAACGTTTGTGGTTTATGTTTGTTTTTCTAGATATATTCACCTCGCTTGGATACGCCTCCACCAAGATGGGTTCATTTTGCGCATGGATTGCTTCTATTTTTATATCAGGTTTGATTCTAATTCTCACGGCTGGTGTTGTCAGTTTTTTTTTTTAATATTTTTTAATGGCGTGCCTGGTTGTAGACAGGGTTTAACGTGTTTGTGACATTTTTTTATGGGTTTTTATTTCTATTTTCATTTGATAGACTTTTGATGCTGTTGATGGAAAGCAAGCGCGGCGGACAAACTCGTCCAGTCCATTGGGGGAGCTTTTTGACCATGGTGATTTATGTTGTTGGATCTGTTTGTCTACTTTTACTATTTGATATTTTTAACTGTTGCTGAAATTTGCTTTTGGTGTTTTCAATGTACTGCAGGATGTGATGCGCTCGCTTGTGCAGTATGTGCTTTTCCGTCTCTGCTTATTAAGTCTAGCATATTCAGTTTCAATATCTGTTTTTGTTGTTTTTCAGTTTGAAAGCTTGGCTTTTGGTAGCACTGCCATGTGTGGAAGAGATTCTTTCTGGTTCTGGCTTATTTCAGCTGTGCCATTTTACGGTGCAACATGGGAACAGTAAGTGATATAAACTTGCTTGTTATTTGTTTTGTATGGGTTTGAATGATGTAATATGACTTCATAAGTGTCATTTAAATTTCTCTTCCTTTTGCTCAGACCTACTGCCACCATTTTTTCTTGACTGAAGTCTTCTGTTCCATTATTTTTCTTGAGTTCTCACTTGTGTGGCTTCTGTATGTTATTGACAATTTGAATATTTGGTTCCTTGCATCCAGCTTTTTCACCAACACTCTCATTCTTCCAGCAGTTAATGGACCCACAGAGGGTCTGATGCTAATATATGTGGCACATTTGTTTACAGCCTTAGTTGGTAAGTTCTTCCTACTTGCAATACCACTGCTTATTTTGCTTGTGATATTTTTGTTATAGCACATCATGGTAATCTTTTGTTGGTCCTTTTTGCTTCTCTCTATCGTCTCTTTCTCTTCCACTTTGATATTTTCAGTTTGGTATTAACTCAAGTTCTTTTCTTTTAAGGTGCTGAGTGGTGGGTTCAACACTTTGGGATGTCTTTCCCATTCTTGAGTTGGGTGCCATTTGTAAGTGGTAAGAATCACAAATTCCTCGATATACTTGGTGATGAATGCATCATTCCAATCTTGTGTTATTTTTCCCTTTTTACAGATAATTGATGACTTTGTCAATGGTTTTATTCCACCTTATATGTCACCGACTGAAATGAGCTTTTTTGGATATCTTTAGCGGAAACTTTTGTGCACAAGATCAAATCATGTGTGCATATCTAAGACTAGAATGCTTTGCAATCTACCTTTTTTGTTCAAGTCCAATGCAAACAATTTGATGGCAATTGGAATAAAATGTCTTCACTCTTGGTTTAAAAATGTTTTGTGCTTGTTTGACATTTGAACTGCTTTCCATTTAAGATATGACATACTCATCATGTTGCTGTACTGCTGTTTTTTTTTTTCCTTCTGACTGATCAACTGTTCAGCATGATAATGGCTCAATAAACACACAATCACATGTTTTAAACACTTGTCTCGATTGCTTATGCAATTCAGATCAAGTACTTATTCAATTTATTCTTAGTTGCTTATATATTGTCTTGTGTTCACTGTTTGTTCTTTTTATTTGTGCTCTTCGATTCTCTCTGATGTATCAGCATTCACTATTTTCATGGAGCAATTTGCTGATCTCATCTTTCTGAATTTTTTTTTTAATAATACATGTTTTATGAACTGATGTTTGAGTTGCCAGATTATATCTTCTAATTGGCGGGACTTTACTATGGTTTTCGTCATTCGTATTATCTGCTTGTGAAATTACACCCAATACTACAATGTCTATGCTAATTGATTTGTCATTATCTCAATCCTGGTGGCAGAAAGACTAGTTAAAATAGGCAATGATGCTTGTCTTATTCCCTTCTTAATTTCCATTTGCTCATTGTCCTACTGTACTTAATTTCATAGTTTTCTTTTATAGTTGCAACTCACCTTTTCATTTACCCTCTCTGCTTTCTCTCTTTTGACTTCAGAAATCCAAACTTACAGAGTCGTGCTGTTATTAATGACAGCTTTTGCTGTTATACCCACAGTGGCATTCAAGTAAGCAATTCTATATATCTAAAATGGCTGAAAATTTACATCTAATGTTCTTAGTTTTGGTCTTTTCCTTTCTTATCCAATTGCATCTCTGCTGATCTTCCCTGTTGAAACTTTGTATGGCTACCTATTTAATTATGAAGAAAGACAGATAGATGAGGGTTATTTCTTGCACATGCTGAGAAAATGACATCATCATCATCATTTTTTTCTTTTGAAGGGGTGGCGGGGGTAGTAGGGGTGGTTTTTTTTACTGTTGCAGATGTGCTTGATTTTGCTTCAATGGGGTCATTTGTGCCAAATGGTTCGAGTGAATGGTTCATTTTAGATTTCCTTAGAGGTCACATGTTGGCCAAGATTGCAGCTGTTTGGTGAAGTTTAGCTGGGATCTCAGTTACATAATGTGATATATTTGTGCCATATGACCTTTTTCTGCAGTGTGTCCAACGTCTACAAGGTTGTTCAAGCAAGAAAGAGCAGCATGTTACTGGCTTTAGCAATGGTAAATCTAACCTGGACATACCTTTCTTAATTGTATGAATGCTATTTAGTTGTCTCATTATTCTTTATTGCTGTCAGCTTTACCCTTTTCTTGTGCTCGTTGGTGGGGTCCTAGTGTGGTATGACTCAACCTGCAATATTTTTATTAATGTTGTTCTTGATGTTCTTATTTGGTTTGACGTGAGGATCTTGGTCTTCATGTGGATCTTTCTTCTCATGCAGGGATTATTTGTCTCCATCTGATCTCATGGCGAACTATCCTCATTTGGTTGTATTGGGAACTGGACTTGCATTTGGGTTTCTTGTGGTAAGTTATGCAATGTTTACATGAGCATCTTTTGAGGAATTATGTGTCTCCCATCTAGTTTGTCTAAATTGCTGTTCTGTTGCCATTTCAAAGTGAAATTCATTAGTTTAGTCGTGCTAAGCAGATGGTTGATTGAGTTGTACTAGGAGCCTGTGGTCCTGGAGTTCTGCTTGAAAGTTTGCCAGCTGCAGGCATTTGTATCAAATTGGTGGTACTGGTTCCAAATAGATTGACTATGTTATTGACGGGATTTATTCCAATTTAAACTTCCTTTTACAAAATGATTTCTGAATATGCGATTTCGAAACCTTGTGTCTGAAAGCACACTCAAATGTTGGTGGGACACTGCAAAATGCAGTCTTACATGGTTGCTAATTTTTTGAACATGGTGCAAATTAGTTTCACCATTGACCATGCAGATGCACCACCTCCCATTCATGGCTGTAATGTGCACTTTTGAAGTGGATTTAGCACATTATCGGGGATCTTACAAAATTTGAAATTTTACCATGATATTTCTAGGAACGCTGATAAAAGTTTGTCACATGGTGGTGCTGCAAATTGGCAGCCGTTGAATTCTGGCAAAAAAAAAAAAAGAGAAAAGGAAAGGGAAATCATTTTGTAGATCCCAAAAGGAATTAGATTCATTCAAGTCCACAGTTAGTATATGTTATCATGACAGCTTCTTACCACTGGCTGAAATCGCATTGGAAAACCACGTGCAAATAACAGTTTTGTATATCTTCACGATGTGTTTACAGTGGGTGTTGGGGAGCTGGGATCTAATTGTATTCTTTTGCGTGTGCTGCTGTGGTAGAAGTTTTAAATATCTTTCTAAATTATACAAGTGCTGCTGACAATTGACTTGTATTGCACCATTTCTGAGAGGAAGTTTCATTTGACAGGGAAGGATGATTCTGTCTCACCTGTGTGATGAACCAAAGGGATTGAAAACCAACATGTGCTTGGTATGATTTGTTCCGTTCTTTACTACTGAAATCATATGTAGTCTTAAAAGTTTATTCTTATGCTTTGGTAGAAAGAGTGTATTTTGTGATTTTGCTGTATGTCACCAGGTTGCAGAAATATTTTGATCTCTTATATATCAAATTTTTAAATGATTCACTGAAATCCAACAAATGTTTCTGCCTTACCTGAGTTGTTTCACTGACACTTGTGAGATACACCAACAGCTCACTTGTTGGAGTTAATTTGCTCCTACTAATGAAAAAAATGCACACTTGTTCTCCTTGAAGAATTCATATCTATGTTCTGGAAGGAATATTTGTGGGAGGAGTGTTTGGTGTTCTCCAGTATCAAACTGGTTATTGTTGAATTTCCTTTCCCACAGAAGTTTCTGTTTCTTCCCTTTTCAGTTCTCAAATTTATTCCTGTGAGATTTATATTATTACATGTGAACTTAATTATAAACGTAGTGTTGAACAACTAAGTTCCATGTTTTCTTCCTGCAGTCTCTGTTATATCTACCATTTGCCATCGCAAATGCACTCGCAGCCAGACTGAATGATGGGTAAGTGGTAACTGGTAGTGTTGTTTTTTATTCTGATTTTAAACAATGAGAATTTGATTTGATATATTTTTTATTGTGGTGTTAATTTTATGAGAAACTTTTATTGCAGAGTTGCTTTAGTGGATGAGTTCTGGGTTCTTCTTGGTTATTGTGTATTCACAAGTATGTTCTGGTTACCTTGCTTTGTTAATTCACCTGTATTGTTGATATGTTTTTACTTGTTTTACACTAGAAACTGTTCTGTACATGTTAATCAATGTTTTGTTTTCTGATTTTGCATTTCTTGGTTTCGAGTTGGTGTAATAATTCCTATTGCTCTTACCATGTGTTGTTACAGTTTTATTTAATGTCTTACAATTCCTTTTCTGAACTCAGTGCTACTCTACTTGCACTTCACCACATCTGTCATCCATGAAATTACAACAGCTCTGGGAATATGCTGCTTCAGGTGAGAATCTGGATGTATAAAGGATTGTACATGATTTTATTTGGTTCAGTTCAGTTTGCGAGGAAAATTCAGATAAAAAAAGTCATAAAGGTTTCAGCATAACCCAACCACGCTGAAAGCTCATTAGACCTAACTGAAAACCAAGTAGATCTGGTCTCTTGAATTCAAATCTGAACAATACCAAAGGCTACTATCAAAAAACCAAACCAAATTAAATTATGTGAGCTAGGCCAGATTAAAATATGTTAAAGCAAAGATATTTTGCACAATCAGCCTAGAGACATCTGTTCTGTTTTTTCAATTACATGCGGTCAAATCATGTCTGGTTCAAGGTTTAGTATATTGGGTGATCTTGGCATTTGATTCTCCTAAGTCTAATGAGTGTACTTAAGTAGTCATGGATCAATCTGATTGTGATCTGCTTGTAGCATCGATGGATCAATCTTATTGTGATCTTGGTATTTGGTTGCTTTTACAACAAAATTGATTCTTAAATGTGCTTATTGTCTAGGAAATTCCTGCAAACAGGATCTTGGTTGCTAACTGCCTCCATTCTTAATTTACAGGATAACTAGGAAGAAAGCATGAAAACAACTGTTCTGTTTCGGTATGTCCTTCCTTACTCATGTTCTGATTGTTGTCTACTGTACCCAGATTTTTGGAGTGAATCCAATACGGTTTTTGATTATGGTTCTATCTTGTATTTTGTGGTCTATTGATTTCATGTTACATTATGAAATTTTTTCAGCTGGCAATTCTGGTGCAGCGGGGCAAACAATTTGGAATGTTTTTTTTGGTTCAACATTGATGAGTAGTGTTGTAACTGGATCTAGTGGCACTGGGTCTGGTTCAACCTCTGTTACAAACTATTTCATTAATGTGACAATAGAGTTGGGCGATTTGGGGAATGCACGCTTTTTTTAAGCACCGTTGTGTATTGAAATTTATGATGGATGCCTGGACTATAGATGTTGGGGATCTTTTTGGATGAACACCGTTCAGTACTTCAGTTCAGGGACAGTCAATGGTAGGCTGTTGCCACATTAGTGAAGCGTATAATTGCTGAATCCTGTGCCTGGTTAACGCCACCTTCATGGTTGAGACCTTGCAGTTTCATCTGGTGCTTTTAATAGGTATCATCATTGTTTTATGCTGAAGTTATGGTAGTGGTGAAGACAGTTGCCACGAATCTCTTAGAATAATGGTCTTGTAACTGAAGTGTTTTTTTTGTTCCTCTTCTTTTGAGAGGCGGGTCTTTTGAATGCTTTACAGAAGCGAAAACCATAGCCGTATGATACGCTACTGTCTTGAGTTTTTTTTTTTTTTGCCTGCATATTATTTTGGCTCACCCTGTACCCTCTACTACGACCACCAAAGTTTGATGTAGAAAACTGCTAAGATTACCAATAATCGACTCAAATTAAGGTGATGAATTATGCAACATGTAAGGCCGAGATTAAAAATAATTATCTTGCTGTTATTTTTTAAATTGTTTTTTATTTTAAAACTTGTTAAAATAATATTTTTTTTTATTTTTTAAGAATTATTTAAAATATATAAAAATATATATTAATTTAAAGTAAAAATAAATAAAATATTTTTAAAAATATTTTTGAAACGCAATCTTATTCCCATATTACTAAATAATTTTTCTGTAATTAATTGAGTGCAAAAATTCAATAAGTATGCCAAGCATATTAATAGCAACTATATATTTTTTGACAGATTAATCAACCACGACTGTCTTTTATAAAACTCTACCAATTATCCCTTACTCAGAGGAGAAAATCACCCTTCAATTAGGGCAGCCATGTCTCGCGTGCGTTTGGCTAGCCTCTTTCTGAGATTGAAGCTAAAATAGTCAGAATTTATTTATTTTTATTTAAAATTAGTTTTTTATATTTTTTTGAATGTTTTTATATGTTAATATTAAAAATAAATTTTAAAAATTTAAAAATTATTTTAATATATTATAAACTAAAAACTATTTAAAAAACAACCATTATTACAATTTCAAATACCCCTCCTCCTCTTCCTTCTTCCGTACCAAAGCCTAACGTATTAGTAAATGACTAAAAGGGCACTGTATATTGGTTACTTGACACGACTGATCTGTCGTCGTCAAATCCGATGGTAGTGAAATTTAACGTGTTGCAGAGGAGCAGCTTAGATGATTTGTTAGAAAAATATTTTTAGATAAAAATTAATAAATCTTAGAATATTATACTCCAACTCTCTCTCTCTCTCTCTCTCTCTCTCTCTCTTCAATTAAGCACTAACAGTAAAATCAAATATTGAGAATTTCGGCTGATTCTATACTCGTTTTGTTATGTAATAAAAATTTGTGTTTTAACGTGTTTTTTTTTAATATATTAAAATAACATTATTTTTTGTTTTTTAAATTTATTTTTAATATTAACACATCAAAATAATAAAAAAATATTAAAAAAATTAATTTTAAAAAAACTTTTAAATTTTAGATAAATAATATTTTAGTCGCAAAATCAAACACACTGAAATTCAAAAAAATCTGAATGTTAGAAGAAGAATTAGGTTAGTAATGTTATTAAACTTGGTATAAAAAGCTAACCATGAAATCTTTCAATCTAATTTTTTATTGTATTTAAAAATTAAATTATACTGAAATTGTTTCAATATGACCAATCAACTTAACATGTTTGGCAGCATGAATATCCAGTAAAAAAACATGATCGACTTTATTCCTCTCTTTTTTATATCAATGACTGAATCGCATCGTTGTTATTTTTCGAGGGAAGCTACCTTGATCCGTCCTCGGCTTCAATTCGTTATGCTCGGAAGCTCCAACAAGCCCTAAAGTGGGATGATAACACATAGCAACAGTGAATGAGGTGGTTGTTTTTTTTTTTAATGAAAAACAAAGTTTATTTATTTATTTATTTATTTTTGTTTAGACATGACAAAAATGAATCCTTGTCTTTCCATTCAACTCTCTCCTGTATTATGCTTGGATTTTAGCTAGACTTGAAAGATTCACCAAAATTAACTAAAACAACACTTATCAAAAATCAAGTTTATTACAAGTATGGCAAAGAGACAACATGCATGGCATTGCAGGACTGTTATTAGAGATTCCGAGAGGGAGATGGCTTCACCCTTTCAGGTAAATTAGCTGATGATGCAATATAGTAAGAAGAAAAAAAGACATTACATTCTAACAATGAACCTTCAGCTTAATTAGTCTGTCACATGCTCAGGAATTAACAATCACTTCATGCTTGAGAAGTTTGCATCAATAGCAACTTGTTAACGAACATGCCATGACATTCTGAAGGGGGGTGGGGGGAGGTAGTTACTCCGTTGTGCTTTCTCCTGAGCGAGGTACTAAAATCTTGAAGACTTGATTCATCGTAGCCACCATGTATCACGTTCATCGGTGGATGTGAAAGAACAGAACTTGAACGTCAATACTTCTGTTCGGTGCTGATCAAGGATCAATGTTCTCTGGGGAACAAGACTTCCTCGGCAAAGAGGGCAAGTCGATTGCCGGAAGTCAAGCAATCTGTATAAGCATGCTCTATGAAAGACATGCCCACATCTCAGCTCTCTGATTTCTTCGCCTTCTTCAACGTCACTTAGACACACAGCACATTCCGCAGGAGCTTCATTGATCACCGTGTTTAGTTCTTCACCAATTGTAGGCACACCAAACAATTCGTGTTCTTGGAAGCTGAACGGATAATAACACAAGAAATTAAATGTCCATCTGAGATGGACACTATTAAGATTTAAGTACTTGATGAACATGATTGATTGAGTTTAGAGGTTAATTTTGTTGCAAAAACAAAAATTAGAAAAGGAGACAAGGAGTTGGGAGGGATTAACGAGGAGCAAATGGTTCTGTATGAAAATAGACGGGGTAATGGGCTATCTTTATAGACTTCAATGGTGAACAATCAATCATGTCTAGCAATTTTTCTCTGACTCAACAGACTTAAATGACAGTACTGTTACTAATTACACTAGATTGAGTGAATAGATAGATTTCTAATTAAAATTCTTCTATTTTATATTTGTTAAACTAGAATCATATCAAAGTTTTTTTTCATCCATTGATCACATATGGAAACTTCATTCTTGTCGTGTTTTTTATTTTTATTTTGTTTTTATTTTCAAGAAACATCTCACAAAATCACCCTAATAATTTAGCATATAAAAATTTTCAGCGTATTTTTTTACACTAAAAAATTAATAAATTTAAATTAAAAAACTTATACATACATCAAATTAAATAAATCATGAATTATTTTGTAAATAGATTTTACAAAAATTCATGAATGACAAATAAAAATGTAATTCAAACAAAAAATAAGAGACCAGTATCAATCAAGATATTTAATATCGTAACTCGGGTCATTTACCTGGTTGTGTCTAATAAATTTATTTATTAAAATTAATTTGTAATAAAAATGAACGCATAACAAATTTATTAAATAAAATAAAATAAAAACAAATATTATGCAAGGTTGCATATATTAAAAGTGGTATAAAAATACATATTTAATTTATATATAAATTATAGATGAATTATACTAATATTTTAAAAAAATTAAAACACACACAATATATATATATATATATATATATATATATATAAAGAGCACAATGACACTACTTGTTTGCTATTGGGTGGCAATTTGTTTCGGCTGATTTTAGGTTTTGGGGTAGTTTTTTTGTGTTTTTGAAGGTAAAAGATTGGTTTAATAAGATTGCTATTGTGTTTTTAATTCTTTATCTTTCAATTATTGTTTAAAATAATTTCTAAAAATAT
>Ga0325401_1003818_pt1 | contig 13974 bp, 5 predicted proteins | sample PopdelMetagenome_FD_205666 | JGI IMG/M metagenome (GOLD analysis project Ga0325401, IMG submission 205666) | Populus deltoides microbial communities from Bellville, Georgia, United States - Xylem-PdKOR-R2 | ecosystem: Host-associated > Plants > Phyllosphere > Stem > Wood/Secondary xylem | place...
AATAAGAGTTTATACTATACTTGTTTGAAATACCATTAGTGGATCCTCTAACCTTGACATTTGTTGTTATCATTGTTTAATCTTTGCGTTAATTTTTCATCTCAAAGTTCTCATCAACTTCTTCTTCTTCATCTTTATTATTATTGTTGTTGTTGTTGTTGTTGTTGTTGTTGTTGTTACTATTGTTGTTGTTATCTATAATTTATACAATTAACCTTCCTGTGGTTCGACCCCGGTCTTGCCGTGTGATTTATTACCTCGACACTCCTACACTTGGGAAAAGACATCAATCTTTTGGTCGTGTCAAAGATCAACTCTTAAACAAACTAAATGATGAAAGACTAAACGAAAAAAATCAATTTAAAAAATGTAAAAAAAAAACTTGGGTCAACTCGGGTTAACTTAACTAACCTGCGATCTAAAATCTAAGATCGGGATAACCCCTGATAAAAGAAATCAATGGCCTAAAAAAGACCGAAGTTAAACCAGGTTGATAATGTGGTTCAACCTGCTTTTTAAAGTGTTTTTCAGATTTTTTTATTTTTAAATATTTTTTAATAGTTTTGATGTGTTGATATATATATATATATATATAATAACTTTAAAAAATAACTTAGAGTTGATTACCAAACACATATAATGTGAATTCACTTGATTATTTAATCAAAGCTGGCCAAATATAATAATACAGTTTTGTAACTAGAATACAAAGTGTTGAACTACGTGGAGACATGAAGAACTCAAGAGGCCAAAAAGATGGACCATACTAGAAACCATGCTTGAGCTTGAAGGGGTCCCATTGACTTGTTTCTTGTCTCGATTTCAGAAGACACTGCCATAAATTTCATGAATGCCTTATCAAATGGATAAACTATTCATTATTTATTGGACATTGACAGCTATCGTTCGCTAACAGGTGAGATGGTATTGGTAGATATTGTGCACGTTCAATGGACCGACCAAGACTTGCATCATGGTAATTTCATTATGTTCTATTACTTTATTTAGAGGGAAAAAAACCGAAAAATCAAGAAAATAAAAAAAAACATTAACTGAATTAACTAATTACAAAAACAAAAAAAATTATTTTGATTTGGTTTTGATTTTAAAAATTTTAAACCAATTGAACTAGACCGAGCCAAGCCGGTTCAACAACGTTGAATCAAGTTGGAATTTTCATTGTATTCCAACGTTCAATGGCCTCCATGAGTTCCTGCTTTTTTCCATGAGCCGATCCTGAGTTTTTTTTAAAAAAAATAAAAGTTTTTATTTAGTTATTTTTTTAAAGTAAAAACCAAAATGTACCGAAAATATTTACCCCTAACTTTTTAATATAATCCATGTTTCATATTTTGATAAAACATCATAAAATCTTTGGCATACAGGACAAGAGGACCTTCTAGCATAATCTCTTTTCAATTCTTTTTATCATTTTGTTTTTTATGAAACTGGTACTTTTAACCATTCACTTGTAAGTTATAATTAATGAGGGGGAAAGAAAAAATGTGTTTAGAAATCTTTGGTTCCATGTAACATCAAAGCAAATCAAAGTCCCAACCAATACATTCCTAACGGGATAAATTCATGCTGAAATTAAATTAATCTAACAATTTGAATTGTAGGAATTTCAAATTGCATGATTGGGAGACTTTTAAATGAAAGTTTAAAACTTAAACAAATTAAGGCTGCGTTGGTTTTCTGAAAAGTGGTTTTTAGAAAATTACTTTCTAAATTTTCCTGTGTTTTTTTACTATTATGAAAGTTTGTCAACGGAAAACACTTTCAAGTCAAAGGAAAATTTGACTTGATTTCCAGAAAAGTGTTTTTCTTTTATTTTGGACGGAAACACTTTCCGGAAGTTGTGAAAAAATTAGAAATGTCATATTATTTACTGATTATATCAAATTTTGTCATCAAAATTTTAATTTCTATATATATATATATATATATATATATATATATATATATATATATATATAATTTTGGATATTTATTTTTCAATTTCATCCCTTAGAATTTAATTTTTATATTTACTTTTGATCCTTATTTTTATAATTGTTATTTGCTTTTTCCTTATCATTTTTTAATTGAAATTTTTTAACTATCAAATTTGGCTCTCATTCTTTTGATTGTTACTTATTTTATTTGAAATGATTTATGAAATGTTAATTATTATTATTTTAATTTTTTCATCTTTCAATTTTTTTATTTTTTAGATTTGATCTCTATTATTTTGATTATTATTTATTTTATTTGAGATAATTTATGAAATTAATTTTTTTTTCAATTTCATTCTCATTCAACTTTTTAATTTATAAGATTTGTTCCTCATTATTTTAATAAACTTGAAAAAAATAAAACATTAATAAGTTATTTTCCAGCTCATTTTCCATGACATAACCAAACACTGGAAAGTGTTTTCCAACTTATTTTCCATTACACTACCAAACATCGGAAAATAATTCACTTTTCCAGAATTTATTTTCCCAGAATTCCTTTTCTAAAAGAAAACTACTTTCCAGCAAACAAACGGGGCCTAAAGCAAAATCTAAATAAAAAAAACTAAAATACATTACAAACACGCTAATAATTTACCGTGGATCCTCACAATATAATTATTATTTCTCCCTTCACAATTTAAACCGTACAAGGCAAAATTATCTTCTTACATGACTTATTTGTCATTACAAGATTGAATGGAGTGGAACTATCTTTTAACATTTTATTTACATAGTGTAATGTTTAGAATAACTTTAAAAGTTAAATTTCATTAACTTTTTAGGCTAGAACATTTTTGGTTTTTTTATCTTTCTTATTAAGATATCCCTAGAAGCAAAAAAAACTATAGCTTATGTCAAGATACTTTTTTGTCCTTTTGTCATGGTTTTCTCATTAATATCATATAGGGTTAGGGGTGTTTAGATCTTTTGATAAATTATTTTTTTTGAAAAAAGAAAAATTATTAATGTGTGTTACGTATGTACTAGCGTATGGGAAACGTCTGCATCATTTGAGTGATGCGTGTGGTGCTTTTTAATAGCAAAAAATAAGCAAGCATCGTCTCTATCGATTGTGCACGTGAAGGTGCATCAACGAGGGTAACGCATGTAAGGCTTCTCGAGATGGTTAGACTACAATTGAATTTTTATTCTTCCCCCTCCTTTTCTCTCTCTTACCTTAAAAAAAAAACATGTCAACCCAACCAAAATTAAGAAATTGTCCTCTTTTTTCTTCTTATTTAAGTTTTGGCTCTTATTCTTTTTATTGCCATTTATTATTTTGAATCCTTTTTTATCATTTTCTTTTTCCATTCTATCCTTAAGAATTTTGTCCTATTTAGTATTTATATAAAATTTTATCATTATTCTTTTAATTGTTATTTTTTAATTGTTTTTCAATTTTATTCCTTATCATTTGATTTAATTTAATTTTTAAATCAGATTTGACTCTTGTTCTTTTAATTATTTTTTTATGTCTTGGTTATTTTTAAAAAATTTTTCTTTTTAATTCCATCATTGAATATTTGATTTGTTTATAATTGGATTTCATTAATTTAGTGTTGTGATCTCGGTCATATGATTTGAGTCATAGGTATAAAATTTTAAACTAGATTGATATCATTCTTTTTTTATGTTATTTTTTTTTTATCAATTTTATCATTCAACATTAGATTTATTGAATATTAAACATATTTTTTTTCATTTTCTTCCTATGACGATAACTCAACCTTGCAGTCTAGGCCACATATTTGCCATGTTAGCTCAAATTTGCTCGAGGCTTTTACATCATTTTATTTTTATATGTCAAATTTGTTCCTTATTTTTAATTTTTTTTTTATCATTTTAAAAAAATTCTTTTTTTTTTATTTTTAGCCTTTAGCATTGGATTGTTTAGGATTGAGCTTCATTATTGTTTTTTATGTGGTCAACCCCATTTCATGACATGGTTCATGGGTATGAGATGTTAGCCCATGTTGATATCAGTCTTTTTTATTAATTTTTTTTATTACACTTATTTTCTTTCTCGATTTTAGCCTTAGACTTTGAGTTTATTAAATATTGAGTTTCTTTATTTTTGTTTCTATATTCTTTCTATGAAGATATCGCAACCTCATGATCCGGGTCACAAGTTTATCATGCTAACTTGGATTGGATCAGGGTTTTTTTTTCATTTTTCAATTTTTTTTATCTTTACCCTTTAACTTTAAGGTCTATAACTTGAGTCACATAATTTTCTTTTATTTTAAAACATACTTGTAATGTTTTAATATTATATTTTAGGCTACTAAAGAAATCAACTCAACCCACAGTGAAATGTAAGTCATTTATCTAGTTGAAATCAAACTGGGAAGATTTCATAACATAAAACAAGAGAACTTGAATGGTTTCACCATGTACTTTAGCTTTGCACTAAATGATAATGACATTATCCAATAATAAATATAAAGGAAAAGGACAATAATAAATATGAGGGAAAATGACATATTTGTGCCCTTTACCTTTACATTTATGTGATTCTTAACAAATACCATTTTAAGACATATAAGTCCTAGTTTTATTATTTTTAAAGTAGAAAACTAAAAAAGAGTGATATCAAGGACTCAATTGAACCTTTTTTTTTCTTAGAATCTTATTATCCTTTGCCACAAATGATAACGAGTTGACTTGTTATAGGCCAAAAGTCAACTACTATGGAAAATTATAATTAAATTAAAATTAAAATTAACAAAAACTAATTTAGGAGGGAAAAACATTATTAATTATAACAATGTAATGATGATTTTGCCCTTCCTATAAAAAATCTTTAAACTGACTATTAGAGGTAATGTAGTCTTTTCACAAGGTCCACTAGTCATTATCAAATTGATCAGAAATAACTTGGTCATTTCATATTTTTAAAGTGCAATAAAATGACTGCAATACCTTTAAAAGCAAATATTTTAAAACTAGCATTTGAGGGCTTTTTAGAATTTTCAACTTAGTTTTTTTTAGTTATTATTAAGTTGAATGGGGGTAATTTGGTATTTTAATAAATATAAAATATAATAATAAAAAACATGGTTGGCATATAGGAGGTTCCCACGGTGTTCTAACGGTGCATACGGCGTATCCCAATAACAAAATATTTCCTTCTATGGTGTTTATTGAATCATCGTGATATCTTCTCCTTATTGGGGCCGTGTAAAACAGCAGTAGTGGGGCGGTTTGTTAACAATAATTCTTTCTTTTTATTTTTCTTTTTTCTCCCTCCTCTCCTTGAAATTCATGTTAAGCATTCAAAATTTCAGACTTGTCCTCTTACTTATTGAGACTTCAACTTTGGTTCGTATTCTTTTGATTTTTAATTTTTGTTCTTTGCCTTTTTGCAAAATTTTGATTTGTTTTCAATTTCATCCTTCAATCCTAATTTGTGATAAGCTATTTTTTTTTAATTTGATCCTCATTCTTTTAATTGTTTTGTGGTCCTTTTTGTTAAATTGATTTATCTTTTCAATTCCACCCTTCAATAAAAAAATTGTAGTTGTTTTCTAATTTATTTTATTTCAATCTAGTTCTTCATTGTTTAATTGTTACTGTCTATTTTGGATTCTTTTGTATAATTGATTTTTTTTTTTACAATTTTATTCTTTAATATTTGATTGGTTGAGAATCAGACATCATGGTTTTTTTAAGATAGGGTGCTTTTGATCTAATGATCTGGATCACGAGTTTGAGAAGTTAAAGTGGGTTGACATTTATTTATTTATTTATTTAATTTCATCATTCGACATTGTTTTCCTCTTAAAAAAATAGGCATTGTAATTTTTCTTCATTTTCTTTTCTATTAAGTTATCATAATCTCATAATTTATGCCAAGAGTTTGGCGGGTTAACCCGTGTTGACTTAGTCTATATTACTCGGGTTATAGGTTTGTCATGCTAACTTGAGTTGACTTATGCCAATTTTCTTTGTTCTATTTTTCACCTAATTTTATCATTTTGTATTTAATTGGTTGATAACTGAGCCATACCGTTTTTCATCTTTTTTTAAAAAAAAAAATTCTTCAAGTTATCGTGATAATGTTTTTCGATCCATTTGTTGCCATTGCCTTTTTTTTTATCATCTAATTAAAATAAAATCAATTTATTTAACCCAGTTGAGTCTATAACTCGTGTCACATATTTTTCTTCATTCTTTAAAATGTTTGCATCACCTGAACATCATTTTAAGCAATAATAATAATAATATGGCCATGTGGTGTAGTGCAAGTCCACATCTAGTTAAAAATTGAAAAGCATTATACAATCATTGTGGATTACAAGGCAAAACACCATAGATTCATACAATGTTGCTCCATTGTTTTTTGTTTTACACCTTTTTTTATCATTTTTTTAAATTTTATCCTTTAATGTTATGTCGATTGGGATTTAGGATTGATAATTTATTTTGATTCGCTTTTTATATGCTTAGCACAATCTTAGAAAAACATCCTCACATGGTGTTAGTGCTAAGATTCACAAAAAAAATATATATTTGATTTTATTATTTGCAAGAGATTAAAAATGAGGTACCAAAATTGAAAAAAAAAATAATATGAGGCATTAAAAAAAAACATATGGTTTTAGCTTTGGTCATCTTTATTTTTTTTATGCCTTTGATCATCAATTTTTTTTTCTTTTCAATTTGATGCTTCAATGTTGTGTTTATTGAGATTTGAGGTTAATAATTTGTTTCATTTTTTTTTTGTTATCTTGATTTTAAAAAAGTTTCGCCATTAGGTTGATGCTTAATTTCTTGAAAATGAATCTAATTTTATTATTTAAGAAAAATAAAAAAAAAATCAAGGGACCACAATTAAAAAAATAAAAAAGGATCTTCTATTAAAAAAATTATGTTAGTACCTTTGTGCCTTAGGATTTTGTTTAATTTTCTTTGTGGTCTATTTAGTTTGGGAATTGAGAGGTTTTGTTCTAAATTTTATTTTGTTCATATTTAGGCCTTGTGATTGTGAGAGAAGAGGGAAAGTTGCTGAAAACACTAAAAAGGAAAGAAGAAAAAGTTAGTGAATGATCAATTTTTGTTAACCAGTCTCATTTGACAATAAGAGTTCTCTTTAGATCTTTTTTATTTATTTATTTTGTTGAAAAAAAGTAGATCACATATAAAAAAAATGGATTAAAATGATTTTTCATTTTTAACTGATTAAATGCTAATTTAAGATTAAAAAAATGAATTTATTGAGATCCCTAGGGTGTTTCTTAAATGTTTATAATTGAAAACTATTTGAAATTGGTTTTTTTTTTTTACCTATAAGTTGGAAGCTTGACTTTCCAGCCACATGTGGTGGTCAGAATCTATAAAAACATACAACATATCGCCTACTATATATGTTTTCAAAAAACAAAGGGTGGATGATAAAAAAATAAATAAATAAAGAAGGTCGAGGCGTATTAGACCATGTAGTTCAGTCCATTTAGCCTTTTTTTTGTTTTTTTTCCTTTGATTTTTCCCAAAGTCATCATTCATTATTGGATATTTATTGACTTTTTTTTTAATTTCATCCTTCAACTTTCGGTTGATTTTGAATTGACATTCATAATTTATTTTGGTTTGCTTTTTGTATATTTATTGCGGTCTCAAACAAACACCATGATTTTTCCCAACATCAAGTTAGTGGTTGATTTTACAAACATTTATTTTTGTTATTATATAATTAGATAAAAAGTAGTTTAAATTTTTTTTATATTAAAAGTGGAGTCCATAACCCGGGTAGTGGGTTTGGTGGGTTAAGCCGCAAAACTCAGATCAATCTAATATATTATCGTATCAATATTTTTTTTTAAAAAAATATGTCATTTGAAATTTTTAAAAAAAGTTAAATTACACTTTTTACTGGTTATTTGGGTCACTTTAAACTCATTAGGTCAATTGAGTCATTCTGGGACAACTCTTATATGATTTAATTTAAAACCTGGACTAAGAGATGAGTTTGATGAGAAGATTTTAAAATTGACTTAGGCCAAATTTAATGGCACTGCCTAGAAATACTTTACAACCTTGACATTTTTTTAAGTTTAATTTTTCCCCCAACCAGTTATGTAATTTGAGTTAATTATCTAGTTACTGTCATTTTTCAGATAAAAACTGAAGTCTAACCCTCCAACTATCAATTTATCACTTTTCTTGACAATTTTATAATTCCCCAATAATCTAACTATAGGCAATGTAAATATACGAGCTTATGTCACACATTCTTGTTTTTATACATTTGCTTGCATTTCACTGTGGATCAGACTATTCTTTTTCTAAACTAAAAAAAATGTTAAGAGTAGGGTGATATTTTTTTGTAGTATCATTAAATCCAATCAAGCGGTTTGATTTTGAAACTTGACAACCTGACTTGAGTTTTGAATTAAATCACGTGGGAGTTTTTTTTGTAGTATCATTAAATCCAACCAAGCGGTTTGATCTTGAAACTTGCCAACCTGACTCGAGTTTTGAATTAAATCACATGGGAGTTTTTTTTGTAGTATCATTAAATCCAATCAAGCGGTTTGATCTTGAAACCTGCCAACCTGACTCGAGTTTTGAATTAAATCACGTGGGAGTTAATCCAAAGTGAATCATTCAATTTAATGGGTCTAAATACAACTTGGATGACCGGTAAAAATATGATATATTTTTTAAAAAAACTTTAAGACAATAATTTTTTTAAAATATTGAGACGATACCAAATGAAATCGACCTCAGTCGCCTTGTAACCTAGGTCATGGACTTCAATGAGTTTAATAAATTTGTTGTTTTTGTAAATTATTTTTATTTAATTTTATGATAACATTAGATACTTGCAAAATTGAGCATTAACCCTAAAAAAACATTTATTTGAGATCGTGATAACCTTCTAAAAAGTAGAAAAAAAAATAAACCATGAATTCCATTTCCCAAACAATCCAATATTAAAAAAGAGTGAAAACAAAAGACAATTAGAAAAATTAAAGGACCAAAATCTTAAAAACAAATATCAGGTTTGATGGGTAAACCTGCTAAACCCGTGAATCGGGTAACCCGGGTCAACATTTCAAACTCGCAAACTTGATAATGGACTCCATTGGGATTAATAACCTGTTTTTTTCCCTAAATTATTGTTTATTTAACTATATGATAACAAAAATAGATGATCGCAAAATTAAGCATCAAACCAATTCTAAGACTTTTTTTTAAGAACATTATAACCTCTTAAAAAGCAAAACAAAATAAATTATGAAACTCAATTCTCAATCAACCTAATATCAAAGGATGAAATAAAAAAATAATTTTTTTAAAAAGAAAAACAGGAAAGTTAAACCCGTCAACAGGTCTATGGACTTTCTAAAATATAGCAACATGTTTTTTTTTTCTGAAACTATTTTTTAACTATATGATAAAAAGAAAAATAGATGATTATATAATCAAGTTCAATTAGGAGAAAAAAAAGATACCCCACAAAACCCGCGAACCGGGACAATCAGGATTACCTCGCCAAACTCGCAAACAGGTTCATTAACTCCACAAAATTTACCATCCTAGTTTTTTTCTAAATCATTTTTTGTTTCACTAAACTTTTTTAAAAATAGATTATATTGCAATATCGAGATTTTTTTATACCAACTCGATGCTAGGATATTTTTTTAGTATTGCGATAACTATATAAAAAAAATTAAAATAAATTATTAACTCTAAATCTCTATAAACACATCATATAAGAAATAAATTAAAGAAAAACCAATACTTAAAAGGCAAAAAAAAAAGGGTCAAAATGCCCAAAAAAAAAAAAAACCCTATACTGTAAATTACTATTATTATCCATAATGTTAATGGATATACAGAAAAAGTGTATTCCAATACCTTTTAACTTTATATATTTAATGTCAAAAGCAGAAAAAATGTCAACTATTTTTCTCACTGCTGGTTAAAACCCACATACATGGATGAAGGTCAAAAAAGTCTCCAATCATCCAAAGAAAAATGTCAGCGACAAGGACCCACCTGACCAAATTGATAGATGAAAATGATATTAAAATCAGCATTACCCAAAAAAAAAAAATTTAATCATTGAAGGGCCAAATGATTATTCAACTCACTAAGATTAGGATCATGATTATTTTGAGTGGGGTCATCAGATGAGGGGCAAGTCCAATTCACCCACCTAACGATATTTATTATCAATTTATAAAAAGACTGATAAAAAGGCAAAAGGAAAAGAAAAGCCAGCAACCTTCTTCATTCAGCAAATCAATCCATCCTTTATTATCAAGTTTTCCCTGCAATTGTTGCCGTGTCCTAGCACATGATGTGATTCGTTAACAAAAAAAGTAGAGTATTTATTTTTTGGATTCATACACAAAAATAGTTTAATTTTGAATTATTTAATTCTAATTGAAGGTCAATTATTTTTAATTTCTTAGTCAGTGAAAAAATTAAAAGAACAAGGACCAGAATGAAAAAATATCAAACATAGATGACGTGCCAGAAGTTTCGAGAAGACACGTTAGCTACTACACCTGCTTTTTTTTTTCTATTTTTTTAAATTAATGCTTCTTTTTATATATTTTTTAAATATTTATATTTAGATGAGTACCCTTTTTTATTTTGTTTAGAGAGCCTCTTTTAATTGATGAATTTTTTTATTATGCATTTAATTTTTTACGAGGTTTTTCTTATTTATCTATTTTTTTTATCTTTTGTATAGATGAATTTTATTTTTTAAAATAAGTTTTTTTTTTTATTTTTAAATAATATTTCTAATATGTTCAGTCTAACATACTATTTTTTTTCTTTTTATTTTATTCAATCAATTTAATGTGTGTGTCTATTCTTATTATTGTTTAAGAAGCAAATGTTGCCAAATAGGGACACCATCATTTCTAGAGAGAGCAAAATCTCTTCAGTGTTATCGATCTCCTGCTAGGGCATCCAAAAAGAGCACTGAGAGATCAATTCATAATCGCCCAACATTCTTCGAGCTCCTGATCACACCTTTTATCACTACATAAATTAAAGTGTTGGCTACTAATCAAGGAAATGTTACCTACCCTGAAAAAGAGTGGCACAAATATAAAGAACCCTAATAAATCATGTTATTTTTACCATGACCACGATCCCAACATTGAGGAATATCATACCCTGAAAAAGAAGAGGGAAAATTGATCTTTAAAGGATACCTCTAATAATTTATGAAGAAAAAAAAAGAATTTGAACAAATTGAACAAAATTCATGTGATGGACTGTTTGATATTAAATAATTTTTAGAAATTGTATCCCCATTATTTTTTGAACTTTTGAATAAAAGTAGTAATATTTCTCCATGTTTCCATGTCTTTAATAAAAATCTCCAAAGTAAGATCTTCGTGTCTCCAAAATGTATCTCCATGTCTTTAATAAAAAAATCTTTATGATGAGATCTCCATATCTCTATTGAAATCTCCACATCTCTAAGCGAAGTCTCTATGTCTCTAAATGTGTTTCCGATGTCTCCAATAAAGATCTCCAAGTGAGATCTCTGATGAAATCTCCACTTCTCCAATATCTCTTTACACAATACTTTAAAGTTGTTTTCACATAAAATATTCTCCACTTTAAGTAATAATGTTCTCTATTCTAGGAGGAACACATAAAATTGACTAAATCTCTTCTCTTCGCAGAAATGATGAAAAGCAATTAAGAGAACTTTCATGCATGTACATTAACAAAAGCAAGTAACATCACTAATATAAAAACAATAAGTATTTTATATCCCCTACTTTTTTCGGTAAAGTCTTCCAAACATGTTTTTTAAAAGACAAATGATGACACGATAAATTTGTTAAAATTTAAAATAATAATAATTAAATAACTTGTTTAAGCCAGCAAACCAAAATGACTACCTTCAATCCCTTTGGGCCACAACCCAAACAAATTGCTTTTCAATTTATTTTGGCTGGCTCGACCTTGAAAAATTATTTAGGTCTCGATCTAGTAATCACAAGAAACCATCCAACCCAATAACCATGAGCAACCACCCAATACTTCCATAAACACACAAGCAACCAGACAACAATTTTAGAAACCACTAACAACCATTCAACAAGTTTACATAAAACACCCAATCCAACATTCACAAATATACTCTCCTACATTCTTTACTTTCATGTACATTGTCTTCCTCATGTATTTTATTAAGTATTAAAGGACCTCTTGTTTCGACATGAGACTTGTTTTGCAGGAAAATCTTATTGACCAGTAGTGAAGCCAGTTACTTCTCTGGCCTAAAATCGCAACCCGTGAAAAGCATAATCCAATATGAAGATTTCATGACTTCGTCAATTTCTATGTTTAAAAAAAATACTCAAATCACAAATACATTTGGTATATATTTGTTTAGGAAAATTTCTAAATATTAAGATTTGTTGGTTTTTAGAAATTTTGATAAAATAAAGAAAGTGATTGTTGCATAAATTTAGTAACTTTGAATAAAGGTGTTTGATCCATATTATTTTTAATTTTAATTTAAAAATAATTCAATAATAATAGATAAAAAAAAGTGTTATCTAAACAACGATAAACAACTATACATAGAAAGTGTACTAGTTCATTTGTTTACACTCCACCACGAGCCAAACCATGTTTTTAAAAATGCAGAAAAGAGTTATCAAGAGCACATAGATTTTTTTGCAATGCTATAAACCCGGACAAGAAGATGAATCTTGAAATCTCTTATCTTTGATCTTTGCCTGATACGAGTTTTCAATTAAACTTTTCAAACCAGTAATCCGAGATATTAGATCGAAAATACCATACATGAAAAAGTGGTAAAACTCAATTCCTAACAAATCTAATATCAAATGATGAATTATCACCATTAGTATTCCATCGTTATTATTATCATCACTACTACTGTCACTAGCATTACAGCTGTCATCATCACTGATATTATTAATAAGTAATATCATTATCGTTATTATTAGTATTATTATCGTGATTACTATCATTATCCTTGTTACTATTATTACTATTATTATTATCATTATTATTATTATGGTTAATACTATTTTCATAATTATTATCATCACCATTACAATTAATATTACTATTCTTATTATTATTATTATTATTATTATTACTATTACAATAATATTAATAGCAGTATCACCACCATCACCACCAATATCATTATTATAATAATTATTACTATTATTACCATCATCACCACAGTTATTGATATCATAACCACTATAACCATCATAATAAACTATTATTATTATTGTTGTTGTTATTATTACTATTATGATGATGATGATAATGATCATCATCATCATCATCATAAATATTATTATCACAATTATCACCATCATCATCACCTAAATGACACGAACGCCACCCACTCTCCAAAATGTTTGAAACACGCATCAACAGATTTTAGAATAAAAAATTGAAAAGAAAATATGAAAAATACCAAAACACCATCATGAATATGTTAATTACACAGAATACTCGTGTGAAAATATCAAAACACCCTCAAAGAAAAAACTTAATTTTCTTTTATCTCTTATAAGATTAAAACATGCTTTCACTGTATATAGATCATGAAAAAACCATAAACACCTTTGCCATAGTTTTTCTTTTAATAAAGCATGGACAAAAATGAAACACATAAATTTTACCATGGATGAAAACGGATACTGTGAAGCTCCAATACCATTATAAGATATGTTTTTATTATGAATATTGACTAGGGTTTAATTCATAAAACAACATTAATGTTGTATATTTGACACATATATTATATAATTATGTATTATCATAGTATTATATAAAATTGAGAAAATTTTATGATATACACAAGTTTTTTTAATTGAAAATAATACAGTAACGTTCAGTTTTTATTCGGTTAAACTACAAGTTAAATAAATTAATGAAATAGATTTTATTTTATTTTGTTAAATTATTCTATATAGTTTTTTTTTTACTTTATTCAGTC
>Ga0325401_1003819_pt1 | contig 13973 bp, 8 predicted proteins | sample PopdelMetagenome_FD_205666 | JGI IMG/M metagenome (GOLD analysis project Ga0325401, IMG submission 205666) | Populus deltoides microbial communities from Bellville, Georgia, United States - Xylem-PdKOR-R2 | ecosystem: Host-associated > Plants > Phyllosphere > Stem > Wood/Secondary xylem | place...
GCGTAACTGTTCAAAAGAATGCAATGTTTTACACACAAGAAAAAACCAAGGAAACCAAGACCATCTGGCACCGGATGGCTGATGTCATTTCTTCCATCGGAACGCAACTATGCAAGTGGTACCCACCTCAACAAATGGCCTGAGTCATGGATCACCCAGCCAGCACTCCCTGCTCTGTGCCGTGGAAGGCAAAAGGGCAAAGCAAACAGAGAAAGCGAAGAGACGGACAAGTCTTTGAGTTAGCAGCAAAATAGAGGATTGCTCAAGAAGGGGGTTCTAATAGCAACAAACCACCCTTGCGGATGGTCCCGGCTGGTCTATGACCTAAAAAAAGCGGCCCCCACTGGCAAGTGTCAAATACAATGCAATGCAAGGTAAGAAATTTTCTGCATCAGTTACTGTGTGGGCACATTATTCACCGGTCAAGATATGTAAATAATCAAAATTGCCTGTTGATCTCAGGCACAAAAGAAGCAAGCAGGAATGATCGAAAGGTACGCCATATATTACGAGTACTGATTTGCAAATGTAGTACAAGGAATTAGAAGTTTATCAAATTAGAGGAAAGAGAACTGAAATGTAAAATACATAAAATATATGTTCATTTCCAAATTCTATATATTTTTTATTTTAGTCTAAAAATTTATTTATTTTTTATTTGAAAAATAAAATAAAAATCATCAGAAAACAACTAAAGAGAGAGAAAGCTTTCGATTATCATGATTTTGATAACCAAAATGATAAAATTTTATGTAAAAGGATTTTATTTGATGAAAGAAGTTTGATGATAATGATTTTTAATCTTTTTAATTGATTATCATAAAAAGTAAATCGAACTTATAATTTTTATTATTATTTCAGGTTGTTTTTGCTTTTAGGCCTCAAATGAGATTATTGAGATTTATAGGTTATTTCTTATGTTGTCACATGAAAAATTGGTTCAAATGAATTTTTTGGGTTAAAAAATAAAAAAAACTTGATTTTCCAGCCACATGAGCTACCTCGAAACTTGATAATAGGTAACGCATTATCTGATTATTTTAATAAAAAAAGGTGTACCTTTTATTGCACAAAAAAATATACAAGTCCAAGCGCATGACCCTAGGTTTCTAGACTCAATCATGTCTAGGCTCGAGTGTTGCGAGGCACGTGAGCCTCACCTCTCTTTCTCTCTCTTATTTTTTTTCAAAATCATTAATTAATACCCTCACTTTTTTACATGTATTTTTTAATTTACATTTGTTTTTTTATTTCATTTTAAATTAATACTCACTGTCTATTTTTTTAACAAATATTTATAATATAGCCAAATTTTATGTGAACAGATTTCATTTAATAAGATGAGTTTGATGTTGATGATTTTTAGCTTTCATGGTTGTTTTGATGTTGCATTTCAACATGCGTCATGAAAAAAACATTAAACTTATGTTTTTAGTGCTTTGTGATATTTTAAAATGTTAATATAAAAAAATATTTTAATATATTTTTAAATAAAAATTATTTTTAATATTTTTAAAAAGTACTTTCCACCACAATATTAAATACACATTTCATCTTGTCATAAAAACTTAAACTTTCGTTTGAGTTTTTTCCTTTTTGTAGTATGATCCAAATTTTGTTGAAAAAGTTTAATTAGCAGCATGATATACCATGTTAGGTGAATCTAAATAATTAATTTTAAAAATAATAATTTGAATTTTCTTATAAAAAAACTAACTATAAAATCTAACGAAGTACTAATTAGATGAAATGAAATTTTAATCATTGAGATTCGCAATGGGTCGAAATGTTTCCTCCGCCTTCAGCTGGGTGCTTGTGGGTCCACAGAGCTCAACACTAGATGGGCCTCGTCAGGTCTTTCTGACTGTAGGGAGGTCAGATCTGCTGGTAGTGGGCTTGGCGACAATCTTGTTCATGATTGACGTCCGCTGCTATTACTGAGGCTGTTAGATTGGGGTTCCAAGCCTTCAGCTAACTCTTCTCGGACTCCTCCCGTGTGTGTCACCTTTTGCCTGAACGACAAAGCAGCCGACATGGATAGTGGATCTTCGGAGTCAATTGCTGGTGGAATCTTCCATGAAACAAAAACAACCAGGGAAGGCAGTCCCTGATCAATAAAATAATTAACAATATTTTATGCGTAGGAATTATGATTTTTCCATGAATATGCCTGCATGGATTTTTCCCGCGCCAGGATTTTTCACGTAGAAATTTATATATTGTATCGTGTATTTATTTAATTTTATAATTTATTTTTATTGATTGATTGATACTATTTTAATTGGATAAAGAGAGAAAAAAAAATTGAAATCTGTGAATAGTGAATTTGGTTATATTGGTCACTTTTTTTCAACACATTCATTCTAATGCTTGACTTTAGGATTAAATTAATGTAATATTATGATTAATACAATAATAATAATATTTATAATATCATGTAATTATATTCTAGAATTTTACGTGTGTATTTCATTAACTAACCGCCAGCACATTTGAAATTTAATTAACATGTTTCGTGCAAATTTGTTACTTGGGCTACGTAGATGAGTAATAGAGAAATTACTACCTGCTATAACCACGCACCCAAACCTAGAGCTAATAATAATAATTGAAAAAAACTCAATGTTTTATGGAAAACTTGTATAATATTATTATACAAGTTTATATCACTTTGTTTATCATCTCGTGGAATTTTTTTTAAAAAAATATATATGGTCCTGTTTATTTTTGTGTTTTAAAAGTATTTTTTTAAAAAAAATTTTTTACTTCAAATTAATATCTTTTGGTGTTTTTATATCTATTTTGATGCACTGATGTCAAAAATAATTTTTAAAAAATAAAAAAATATTATTTTGATATATTTCCAAATAAAAAACACTTTAAAAAACAACTGCAATTATACTTCTAAACACGCAAATAATTACATCGCCTAAATACTTCATAGGACCGCATAGTCATAATTGCTAAATTTATGACTATATTCTATGTAATAAAAAATATTATTCCTTGCATAAAAGTTAACTTATTTTACGAAATGAAATACAAATTTTTCTTTCTTATAGTTTTTTCCTCACAAGTTCGTAAATGAGCTCACTTGTTTTTTTAAAAAACTAGTTTGTTTTTTTTTGAAAAACAATGGTCTCGCTCATGAACACAATTAAAGAAGCTCATGAGCCATGGAAACTCGTTTGAAAATGAATTTTAAAAACGTAGTTTTGTTAAAATGAGCTTGAGTAATGACTCGATTCATCTACTGCTATGACAAGCAGCAACCCTCACGAGACTTGTTTTTGTTTAAAACGATGTTAGAAATTAGTTTTTAAAATAAATTTTAATTGAAAATGTATTCAAAAATAATTTTTTATTTTTTTAAGATTTATTTTTTATATCAAAACAATAAAAAAATTAAAAAAAATAATTTAAAATAATAAAAAAAAAATTAATTTTTTTAAAAAGCCGACTCTAAACATCCTAAAAAATGTTAGGATTGATGGATTTTGAAGAGTTTAGTAACTCAGAATAAGAAAAAAGTAAGCTAAAATAGGAACTTTTAGAAAAGTTCAGGTACTGAAATTATGATTATATCCGCCAAAATACATTCGCGTGACAAACACTGATCTAAAACCATGGTCCCACAAAACTAGAACAATCCTAAGCCGTTGGATGTAAAACACGTGCCCGAGTCCGCGCATTGCCTTCTTTCCGAATTTTTCTCTTCCTCTCTCTCGAAACCCGTCTCTCTCTCTTTCTCCATCTAAAACTAAACCCTCTGTCCCTCGAGTATCCACCACCATTTCCAGCTCAGTAAGCTCTCCATCTCTCTTTATTGTACTTCAGTAGCTGTTCTTTACTGGGCAGACAATTTCTGTTTGGTTGATCTTTATTACATCCATAAAAAAAGGGGATAAAACTATTTCAAGGGAAATTAGGTCAAATAAATCAACCAACTTATATCTTCTGAAAAGCACGTAAGAACCCTTTGGAAATTTCATTTCTGTTCGAATTTCTTTTAATTGGGAATTTGTTTTTCAATTTTATCTTATACCGATGTTGCTTATTTTTTAATTTGATATCTCAAGTGTTTGTACACAGGAGGAAATCTTCCTGGTGACAAATTCCAAGAGCTTGTGTGTTGAAGAGAATAGCAATGGTGGACCCATGGTGGTCTCTATTAGGGGCAGCAATTCCAGCTATAATTGCAGGGCAAGCATTAAGGATGAAGAAAAGAAGAGCTGATGAGCAGAGGTTAAAGAGCGCCAGAGGCCGTGAAAAGAGCTCCGATGAAATATTTGTTTGCGAGAGGGTATGCACTTCGAAGAGGATGCTAAAGAAGGTTGGTGCATTATCTAAAGACCCAACTATTGATACTTGTGTTACCGTTTGCGGTGTTTCTGAGCTTGATGCTTGTGCTGATGCATGTGCGAGAACTGTTTGTGTCAATCAACACCAGGTGCCCAACTGGAATGATATTTGCCTTAGGAGGTGCCAAAGTGAGTGTCTTAGGCTATCCAACTCCTCTGCAACTTCCTGAGAGGCTCTTTTGCCGTGTCTGTTATTAGTCTTGGATTGTGTTTTTACATTTCCTTGAGAAATTTCATGGTATACTTTGTTCAAAATGGATTTCATATTTTCTTTGGTTTTGGACATGCTCATAAACTGTTCGACCAATGTCCACCTAGTTTTGCCTTTCCCATTCTGTTTCATGCGAGGAAAAATTAGGTCCATTCTTTTACCGTCTAGCGCTTCTCTTCTTTCTATCTTCTGTTAGTTTTCAAGCAACCCGTGTACTTTTAAAGGACCTTGCCTGTAAATGATACGCGCACACGCATTGGGTCTATTCTGGAAGCTCAACATGGATAAAAAAAACCAATCAACGACTCTTTCATCTACAGGCAAGGGTTTTGCCACCGGGCATGTTTGATGTGATGACCAACCGAACTTGCCATCCTACCATGGTTGAACCACCAGACTCTTGTGCTTCAGTGAGCATCTCGGGTGGATTATAGGCAGTTTCTATGCATGCTTATTTGATGCTAGTTCCAATCAAAGAGGCATTGAGCCTGAGATTTGGAGGCCTAGCTGGTTTTCCTTGCCTCCTGTGGTATGCAACAATTGGCTGGGAAATTGGCATTTGCACCAATGGGAAAATAGCATGCAGCTGAATGGCGAATTATTGAAGTTAAAAGCATCACAATAAGCGTGTGTACTTAACCTGAAGACTATTTCGAGCTGATTGTGCCAATTGCAAATGTTCAGACGTCTTCAAAAGGTTTTGTTTAGATACCTTAAACCCCCACCATCAGGTCACTCTGAAATGTGGAAAGCTCGTATGAACGTTGTCCAAAAGAAATCTAGGCCCGAGTGGATAAATGGATTAGATTCGATTTCCATAAAGTCGCAAGCTCGGACTGATTGATGTTTTGCAAACTATAAATCGACATATATTGTTGATTCAGTAGATAGAGGTCAATGGGGAGAAAGTGGAGACAGCTGCAGTAGAATTCAGTTACTTAGAATTGCCTGGGATGCTTTGCGTCACCCGTGGTCAAGTTTCACCATCCCCGCACTAAACTTGGTATCAAAGGCCCAAGCTCGAGCAGAGCTCCAAGCCTAGAGAATCGGTAGATTTCAGGGTCCTGTGGCTGTTTGGAAAAATACGTATGAACTCTAAGCCGATGTAAATCAATTAAGCCTATTACAATTAAATCAGAGGTATTTCCAGTTAATTATGCCTGCCACAATTGAATCGAAGCTAAAAGACCGCTCAATCCTCCACTGCCAAATTGCTCAATGAACCAAAGAACGCTCACCTGCAGAATTTCTTTACCTTACCCTACCAGAACAAAGCTATTTATATTAGATGCCTGTTGACAATAATTTTCTACTTTCTTCTTTTATTCAGCTTTGATCCAGCAACAAGAGATGACTATGAAGATGATAAAAACTGCTTCAGCCAGAAAAGAAAATAAGGAAAAAACTAAAAGCTGCCCAAGTGGCTTAAGCCTATATTTCCACTTGAACTAAAAAAAACTTTTTTTTTGTATGCAGATTTGGGTTTTTTACCAACAAATCAACCACCTTGTTTGAAAAACACAGAATCGTGCATTTTAGTAGATTGACCTAAAAAACACGCCTTGCCCGGTTATGTGGACACGTATGCAATTCCCAGTGAACAGGTGAAGAGAATAGAGGAACTTATCCAACATAAACGGAAACAAGTTTAGAAACAAAACCTGGAATGGACTTCCCATTGCAGAGCCAGGACATCACAGGAATGACTACGAAACAAGGACAATACTACTTCTATTAATTGAATTAAACGACATTCCATTGAGCTGTCTGATGAAAGGAACTAGAAACAACTTCTAATGATTTACATGCATTTGAACCAAAATTATGCTGAAGACATTTCGAACTTCAAGAATCTAGCATATCATGCCCCTAAAACTCCGTTGACATAATGTTCAACAAAACAGATCATCTAATTTCTGCAGGATGACTGAGATCACAATTTTTTAATTAACTTTCAGTAGTAAGGCTACTATGGAACTTGTCTAGCTAACAGGGAAAGTACTTACGCAGACATGGAGAGCAATATGTCAGAAAAAAAACTATGACCTTGAACTTTCAAGTAACATTTACTTGCACATTTTAACATTGCAAATCAACAAGCTCGTTTACAATGCCTGCATTTCTTTTTGGTACTAAATGCCTAAAGTGTTCAACATAGGACTGATCCTACAAAATGAATATTTAATTAAAAGCAGAACAACTTGTACAAATCCGTAAACTATTGAAATGACATTGCTACGCATCATAAAATGTTACATATCAACCAACCCTGTCAGTTGCATTATAACATTTGAACTCTACAAAAAAAACTAAAAGCAAAAAGGTTACATCATCAATACCTGTGAAATCCCAGAACCTAGCCAGATGCAAAAAGACTCCCATCCTTCAGCCACCAACACCTTCACATCCCATTCCATTCCATCACACTGCACTTACTGACTACACATCGGCCTTCAAAAACTAAGCCTGCACAGGGTACTTCCTAGGCCTTCCTCTCTTCCTTGGCCCTGGCATCCCCATTGCATTCCCAGCCACGCCCGTTGCACTCCCACCAGAAACCTTCACCACTCTATCCCTGCTCTCCACACCAACCCTCACTGGTGTGGCAGCTGCACCATTACCACTAACACCACCACCACTACGGCCGCCACCGCTACCATTCTTATCATCCACATTTGCCGCTACATAGCCACCACCCTTATCACCTCCTTGCTGCTGCTCTGTCCCAAACATTGGCGGCATCCAATTAGGAAACCCTGAACCCACCCCACCACTTTTCCCTCCACTCCCTGCGGTACCAGGTGTAAATCCCAAAGGGAAGAACCCCCAGCAGCAATAATAACACTCCTGCCCGGGAACCAAAGGAGGCAAAGAGGGTATTAAAACAGCATGAAACCCTCTCTGGCAATTTTGGCACCTCAAACAACAATTCTCATAAACCCTAGGATACTCGTACAAAATATAACAATACGGACACGCAGTCCAAAAGGAAGACAATTTCGCTTTCTGGGACCCTTCTTGTTGATTACTCACATTATTAACATTAATTTTCACACTTTCAGCCTTTTTATCATCAACCGGTCTCTGGCTTCTCCTGACTGGTAATTTCCCAGAAGCAGACAAATCAATCTTCGAAAACAAACTCAATTCATTATCGTACAAAGTTTTTTTAGCAGTATCAGACAAAACAGCCCCAGCATCAGCGACGAGCTTGAAGGCTTGGTCGGCGAAAGGGTACTTGTTCTTGTCTGGATGGAGGAGTAATGCAAGGCGACGATACTGCTTTTTTATGAGGAAGGAATCGTCAGTTTTCTGACTAATTTGCAAGATCGAGTACCAGTCGTGTTGATTGTTGACGCGTTTTTCAGCTGATAAAAGAACATCAGCAACGGCTAAGATCTGATCTGGGCCTTCCAAAAGGGGTTCCGTTTCCTGAGCTAAAACTGCGAAGTCTTTTGTGCCGCTGAGATCTCGTGATTGTAAGAGTTTCTCAGCGATTCCGAGGAGGCGTTCGGCTTCGGCCCTGTTGGGATCTTCGTTCATTTTGGTAGTTCTGGCTGTCGGGATTAATGGTGCTTTTGGTTTTTTCTGTTCTTATGGGAGGTGAGGAAATTGTTTCAAGGGAGGAAATTGAAAAGCAGCTTGCTTGGATTCTTTTTTTCTGATGGACTGGATTGGGCTTCAGTTTGTGGAAAATGGCCTGGAGATGATGGTGCCCTTGGAAATGAGAAGTGCGTATTTTGATCTTTTGAAGCAGCAAAAAAATAAATCAGGATGGATATATTTCTACTCGTACTATTGTTATTCTTATCCCATGATTTTATAAATTGACCAGATTAACCCTATTTTAATTTTTTATATTATCTTTTTCGATAAAGTGTGAACATTATAGTTTTTAAACCCGATTAAAAAGTCAATCTAATTTAAAATCTAAATTTTAAAGTTTAATTAAATTATTGAATTTTAACCGAGTCGGATCAACTTTATTTTCTTTTATAAAGTAAAATAATATTATTTTTTTGTTAAAAAATAAATAATAAATAATTGTAATTAAATTTTTTATTGAACTTTTTCAGATTAGCCCAAATTTATAATTGGATTACACATGTTTTTAATTTTTCTTAAACCTCATCCAATTCCAACTCTAGATTAATCCACTAGGCTGACTGAATTTTAAAACTACAGTAAATATAACTTTAAATAAGAAAAATTTATAAACTTGATCAAAAGAAAAATAAAGTTAGCATTAAGACAATAAATTTAAATATAAAGAAGATTGGCTTTGTCACTCCACATAATAATTTAGCCACACAAACAACCAATCTAACATAATAAACACATTCGGGTTAGTTAGTCATATCATAACGTTGGACTAAACAACGATGGCTAAATTTTTCTAAAGGTTTGATTGATCAATGTTTATCTTCTTACATGACTTTGAAAATGTGATGTTTTTTAAAATATTTTTTATTTAAAATACATATTAAAATAGTATTTTTTATATTTTAAAATTTATTTTTTATATTAGTATATTAAAATAATTTAAAAAATAAAAAAGATATTTTTAAATAAAATTTATTTTTTAACCCCCTCAATTTGGGTATGTTTGGGAATGCTGTTTGTACCGCGTTCTCTTTAATTTTGAATTTTTTTATTTAAAAAAAAAATATATATATATATATTATCATCTTATCAAAATAAAAAATTAAAAAAAAATTATTTTAATATATTTAAAATAAAACTATTTTAAAAAACAATCATTATCATAAACTCTCCTTCAAACTGCAAAAGTGCAAACCCAATCGGCGGCTTAATATAATGCGAGTAAAATCGACCCTCTATTTTCCCGTAAAAAATTATCTTGCCGTCTTGCCTTTGTAAATATATATGTTCATTGGTGCCAGCCGAGTACAATAAAATTTGGTTTGAGACTAGTCTTGAATACATGTTATGTTACAGTGCTTTTTTTAATTAAAAACAATGTTCAGTTAACGCAAATATATTTAAAAAAGAAAAACAATATACGAGTTAAAAACCCGACTGAATAAATTAAGTTTGTTTACTTTAATCAAATGATAAAAAAAAAAGGAAATGATAGAAAATATACCAAATTAGAAAAATATGATAACGAGTGACCTTAAAAGACATTTTTGTAAAAAGGATAAACAATTTAACTCAATTTTTTAACCCATTAAATATAAAAAAAAAAATAGTTTAAAAAATGACAAAAAAACTAACTCAACAAACTTGTAAATCGAGAAATAAAAGATTAGAAGACTGAGTCAACCCAAGTTAAGATGTAAAACTCGCGATCAATGTCATAAAATCATGATAACCATGTCGAAAAGAAAATGTAAAAAATCACAAAACTGAAAATAAAATAAGTTAAAAAACAATGTCAAACTGTATTAACTTTTCAAACTCGTGACTCAGTGCATTAAACTGGAAGCACCCTATCTTAAAAAAACCACTAAACTCAATTCCCCACCAATTAAATATTGAAGGATGAACTTGAAAAAAATATCAATTATACAAAATGATCCAAAATTAAAAATAAAAAATAAAAAATTGGGATCAAAATTGAAATACAAAAAAAAATGATTGAATTGTGAAATTGAAAAAAAATAAACAAAAAGATTAAAAAAAACAATAAAAGAATGAGGATCAAAATTGAAATAAAAAATAAAAATATTTTTTTGATTGAATTGCGAAATTGAAAATAATGACCAATTTAACAAAGTGTTCCAAAAAAATCATTTAAAAGAATGATGACCAAATTTGACAAAATAATATATCACAAATTGAGATTGAATGATGTAATTGAAAAAAACTCAAAATTTTACAAAAAAACCAAAAATAAAAATTAGAAATAATAAAAAAGAACCGATGTTGACATCCCTGTAAATTAGATGACAATTATAGAACTTTTCATAGGTAGTGCATTTTTCAAGATAATGAGAGAGAAAAGTGGGAGGAGAAGAAACAAAGGCAGCTAGTATCGCTCTACAAACTCAACACCACCACGTGTCGCTCCAACAAGAAAAGGACAGCGCGACGCTTTTACCTACACAGTGAAAGTTGATTTTTTGCTACTAGAAGGCATTGCACACTCTGCCTAAAGAGCATGAGCACCAACTATTTGCTAGTGCATGTATTGCATGCGTCAACCACTTTTATTTTAAAAAAATACATTTTATATTTATTTAAAGACCAAATTACCTTTACCCAACTTAACTACTACAAAAAAAATGTGTGAAAAGATGAAAGTGTCATTGGACTCCATCTTTGAAAATCTTACATCCAAGGGTAAGTCATTTCACTGTGCTTATCAAATGAGAAAAGACCAGCTTACCCATAAACAAACTAAAAATGACAAAATAAGCCATGTACAAGGAGCATCATGCCTCTAATAACTAGTTCAAGTTTTATTTTACGGGAAGGACATATTAACCATTCCACTTTTAGAATGAATAGTGCTTACAAGTCTGCATGAACAATATTTTTTCAAGACTTGTTAGTTTTTGTTAATTATCAAAAGTTACGCAAACAAGTTTTATGTAATAATTATATGAAATCTGGTGAGGTTCATGACCTAGTTCAAGGCTTGGATTATGGATTGAATGAACTTATTTGAATTGACCCGAGTTAATCTAAAATCACGTCGTTTTTAAAAAAATAAAGTTAAAGCCATGTTGTTTTGAAAAAAAAAATTAAGTCACATTGGGTCTCATTCGAGCTTTGATTTGGTCGAGTGGGTAATTGACTAACTTACCAGGTCAATCAGGTTTAATTGAGTTAACTCTTATCTATTTGACATAAAAACTAGCCCAAACAAGATTTGGATCGACCTGTTAAGCCAATATGGGTTTAATAACACTAGTTTATAACAATAAATCTTGGTCTTTTTTCCTTTTAATAACCATAGTTTTGAAACTTGACCCGACAGGTTGACCTAGGGCCAGAACCAAGTCAGATTTAAGAAAAAATAGAGAAAGTCAAAATCCAGGATGACTCACAACCTGGCAAGACCTTATTGCAACCCGTTGACTTTTGTTTTTGTTTTTTTACTAAAACCACGTTGTTTTGATTTTTTTAAAAGATTTAAATTGACTTGGACGATCCAGTAACTAGGTCAAAACCCGGTGATCCGGTCAAAACCCGAAACCCGGGTCTTAGGACCGGGTCGACCACTGGACCAGGTTAAAAAACTCTGTTAATAACTTCACATGTATTTCGAGACTCCTATCTAGGTTAGGTTTCCAATAACTTGTCGCGTCCATATATAGAAGGATAAACTAGACAGGTGGTTATTGCTATGCCACGATATTTTTTTATTTTAGAATGTCATTGTCATTAACAACTCTTTCTTAATTTATAGGTTCATACATTTTAAGATTTATTTTGTTTTGTTTAAGTAACATCTTTAAATTTCTCAATTAAAAGAATTATGATATGATGAAATGAAACGTATTTGCAATATTATCTTATTTATCTATTATGTTAAAAAATAATTTGAGATCTTACACGTTTTTATTTAATGATTCTCACTTTATTTTATTAAATGCAAGTATCAACCTTTTAATTTTCAGCTATATTTTTATTTAATGTCAACAAATATGTAACAATACCTATATATTTATTTTTTTGCATTGGAAAAAAAATTAGCTGACCTGCAAAGAAACAAGTCGAATAGATACAACAATATGTTTTTTGTATTTATTAACATAAATAGTCATCAATTTATTTAACTAAATAAACACATAAGCTTTTCAATTACTGATTAATTTTTATAGTAAAAAAACATTAAAAAAGCCTATATATTATTTGTTGTACCAAAAACAATTGTCGAAGCATAAGTTATCTGGGATGGAATCTGTTTTCCGGATGCTTTACTTGAGAGCTGCACCATGGGCCCTCCCTCCATAGTCAGGTAAAAAGTTCGAAACTAGACTCTTGGTCGCAGGAAGCAGAGAACCACTCGAAGTGCCTTGGATTTCTTCCAAGACCACCACTCTGGGTTGCATGGCCCCTTATGCTCCGACACCCCGCACCTTCAAGTTTTCTTTTCAAGGACGAGCAGGCTTTTTTCTTGGAGGTCTCGGATTTAACATTTTCGGTTATATTTTAATTTTACAGTACATGATTTAATCGAGTCTCTCAACAAAGAGAGAGAGATAGAGGAAATCTAAATGTATCCCGAAATATAATAATTAAATTGGAAAAATAAATTATTGCAAAAATAGGTGAATTACACTCGCGCGCGCGCGCGTATTCCACTAATGGTCCTTCTTTCTTATTATTTTATCATTTAGCCAATCCATCAAAAAAATAAAAATAAAAAGGTATGATGATGCTGCCTTGAATGTTTTTGAAATGCAATTTTCTTCTTCTGCATGCAGAGAAGAGATAAAGAACCTAAATGTACACACAATACTGCTATAAAAAAAAAACTTTCCAGCGGATCAAGGAAGGAAAATTCTCTCGGAGACAGAAAATCACTACCCTCGAATTATTTTAAGAGAGTTGGCTCCCACGCATGCGCATGTGATGCTGACAGGTGGCCACTTAGTGATGGGAAATACCCATCTTGGGATTTTGAGTCTGGAGACCGCTCCTGTTGATGATTGGGTGTTTCGATCTGCAAAAAGACTCCGGGAGAAAAATAAAAATGTTACCGTACTAAAGCAGAGAGTAGAAAACTAATTATACTCTTTTGTATCCACCTGAAGTGCCTTGGTCCGCAAAGAGATCGCTTGGGTGATGTAGACGCTTAGCACGAACTTCCTGCTTCCTAGTGTCTTGTGTGTTGATAGTTTATGAGCTGAGCTCCCTGATTGATTCCTGAGAAACTTGAAGAGATATCGTGGATCGTAGTATCAGATTAATTAACCCAGCAAGAGATTTAGTAGGAAACGACGTGTAGCACATGATTATTTAATTAACACTCACTGCCTGAACAGCAAGTGCAAGTGATGACTGGCCTAGGGTATGGCCATTGGCACCTCTCTCTTACCAAGGGGAATAGAGAGATGTGAAATGAGAAGAAGGTGGAAAGAAATCTCGATCACGACACGGAAAAGCTGAGGGTCAAACTAGTGTATTCCACTTGCATCTTGTTTATAGAGCGTACTACCTGTGTTATTAATTTTCTTTTTTTTAAAAAAATAAAGGCATATAATTAATTAACCATGTGCAAAAGCCAAAATTAAAGCTGAAGCTGCATAAGTATTTGGTATGGTATGAAGTGCTCGACATGGTTTTCAACTTTGAAATATGGATTTTTAGCGGTTATTGTGAGTGATTTCTCTCGGTTGCTCGTGTCTAGAACGTCATGTATTGTTACCGTGGTTTCGAATAAAATATATGGTGGCAATTAAAAACTTACTAAGGTGTTTGTTTTG
>Ga0325401_1003824_pt1 | contig 13967 bp, 8 predicted proteins | sample PopdelMetagenome_FD_205666 | JGI IMG/M metagenome (GOLD analysis project Ga0325401, IMG submission 205666) | Populus deltoides microbial communities from Bellville, Georgia, United States - Xylem-PdKOR-R2 | ecosystem: Host-associated > Plants > Phyllosphere > Stem > Wood/Secondary xylem | place...
TTAAAAGATTCATCTGGGGTTTCCCCCTCTCTAAACTTTTTGGCTAGCTTATGACTGATGCCTTTTTTTTTTTTTTTTCCTCTTAAAAATGGAGTCAAAAGTAAATATCTTGTGGGAAAAAATTGTGGGGGAACTAAAAATAATACGTTAAATCTATTCAAGATTTTATCCCCGACAGTGACGATGGTAACAAAAAAGATTCCCTGACGAGACTAATTTGTTGAAAACGTTAATTATTGTTAGCAGCGAGTAGGTGACAACAGTCGTGCACATGTTATCCGATGTTCAACGCTGTCTCTGAACCATGTCCTTGTCGCTTGTACTTCCCGATGAAAGTATAAAAATAATTCAACAACAAGCCAAGACAAGATTTGGTTGATGACTTTGGAGAATTCTATATAAGTGCGATGCACGTATTATTTATTGGTTATATTAAATTTAATTTTTTAATTTTTTATTGTTATATATATTTTATTTTAAATATTTATTTTTTAATTTTATTTTTTAAATTAATTTTGATCTTATTTTTATAATTTTTATTTGTTTTTTTCTTATTATTTTTTAATTGAATTTTTTATCTATTAAATTTAGTCTCATTCTTTTAATTGTTATTTATTTTATTTGAAATAATTTATGAAATGTTAATTATTATTATTTTAATTTCTTCATCTTTTAATTTTTTTTTATTTTTTAGATCTGATATCTATTATTTTGATTATTATTTATTTTATTTAAGATAATTTATGAAATTATATTTTTTTAATTTCATTCCCATTCAACTTTTTAATTTTTAAGATTTGTTCCTCATTATTTTAATAAACTTGAAAAAAATAAAACATTAAGAAGTTATTTTACAGCTCATTTTCTATGACATAACCGAACACTGGAAAGTGTTTTCTAACTTATTTTATATTATATAACCAAATATCGGAAAATAATTCAATTTTCTGAAATTTATTTTTCTGAAATTTACTTTAAAAAAAAAAACTATTTTTCAGCAAACAAACGGACAACCTGCTCTGCCCTTTCTTTATTTATTTAGTTTATGAACTGGTTCTTTATTGGATTTCACCACTCTACAGAATTCAAGAGGATTGGAAAATCATTCATATTATAGACACACACTAGCCAATTAACCAACGCAAGAGAAGACATACAAATATTATCATCTATTTTTTTTTTCATAAGACTAAATTATACATATTAGATTGATATATAACTATTTGGAAAATAATTGTTAATATTACAATAAAAGATACTAATATCATTAAAAATTATTGGATAATTAGTGAAACATCGTTTGAAAAATTTATTTATACAAAAATACACTAAGATTAAAAATTGAAGGACCACATCGTGTGCCTACGCATGAAACACAATAATAGTAGTAATAGTAATAGTAATAGTAATAATAATAATAATAATAATATGAGAGCCAGCGAAGCCACCCTATTTAAAGTTGACACACGACACAATAGTTGGACTTTTGATGGCCGAGATGGGTAATGTTTACTTGTGAGAAAGACCAACCACCTGACCATATTTTTTAAACCCAACACGGCATGTTGATCTAGAATCCAGTGTTGGAATTGAATCGGGTTTAAAAAAAATAAATAATAAATAAAATCTAGGGTTATTTGGCGGGTTGACCTAGTAAGACTCAGTTAAAAACTCGATTGCAACCCGTTGACTTTTTTTTTACTAAAACGACATCGTTTTGATTTTTTTAAAAAAATAAATTGACTCGGGCGACCCAGTGACCCGGTCAAAACCCAGAACCCGGGCCTTAAACCGGGCCGGGTTTAAAAACTATGTTGTGGACAATAGTTTTCTTTTTTTCTATTCTTTTTATATAACCATGCAATAGTAAAACAAATTTACATATAAAAACTAAAAGTTAAAATTTTAGAAAAAATAAATACAAATCATGAAGCTTTTTAAAAAAAGCACGTAATAATTTTATTCTTAAAAATAATATTTTAGTTTATTTTAAATTATCTATTTTAATGAAATTTACTCAAAAAATAAAATAAAAGAGTGCATATCTGATTCACTTACTTTTGATTTTTTAGTTAAATTACAAAAAATCTAGCATGGACCGTGATATATTTTTATTTTTTCTGTATTTTTTCAAGATATTTGATTGATAGATTCTTGAGTGGGACGCAATAAAGCAACCATATGTGATATCATACAAACTATACCAACTGATTTAATATATATGACAATTAAGACTATTACAAGGTTAAGAGTTAAAAAGGTTAAATAGATATTTAATAGGATAATTCAACATTGAAGTAAGGTGATGATTCAAAATTGAATCCTTTTAAAGACAAAAAGGATAACACAATCCATACTACATCAAAGGATTCATTACATGTGCCAATTAGACCTATTACAAGTTCAAGAGGTAAGAAGGTTAAAAAGACATTAAATGAGTTATTCAATATATTTGGTCTTTTTTCCTATAAGACTTATAGATTCATCAATTTTTTTCCTTACTTACACGTGGATTAATCTTATTTTTTCTAATACACAAGTTTACTTTAACAAGCATAAGTTTTAATCCAACAGTTGCATCAAATAAAAATCATACTGAAATATTCAAGATGCCTTGTTTGATGTTGGGTTAAAATTTTAACTCAATCAGAATTCGAGAAAGCCTTGCGAGAAGATTTAGAAGCTACTACACATGAATTGTATTAGTTTCTAGTTGATTTAATATTATTTTTTCTATTTTAATTAGAACCCTTTTATTATTTTTCAGCATTGTTTATGATTTTTTTACCCAATATAAATAAGGTTATTTAGCTTGTATTTATGTTTAAGAAAATTAATAAGAGATGGATTGATTAATTAGGAATAAAACTTATACGTGAGAATTTATTTTTACTTTTGGTTCCTCGTGAAACTACTCTGAATTATCAAAGAGTTAACCATGTTTCATGGTATCTTTTATACTTCTCGTTCGCATCTTGATTGTAGGTGTTGTGTTGGGGTTGATTACTTACAGTCTTGATTCCTCGACACAAGTTATCATTGTGTCCAGCTTAATTCTAAACCTGATCTTAACTTTATAAGGAAGTGTCTTACTTGGCTATAGGTTTTTGGATTTTTATATCAACAAGATTCATATCAGTTGGTATTAGAATAAAACTTTAAAATCAGGTTATATCCTTTTATGTTTTAGTTTCTGTGTTATTTCATCGTTCTTGTCATTTAAAACTTAATTGCGGTAAAAGTTAAAAGTAAAAGCAAAATAAGAAAAAAAAATATATCAATCTTTAAATTCACTTTAGTTTGTGTCTCGAGTTTGGTTTTTTATTGTTGTTGTTAAGTTCTTGATTGTTCGTTGAGTGCTACAATGACAAGTTTATCTATATTCTTTTTTATGGCATAATTGTTAGTTAATGAAACAAATACTTAATCTAATCATATTGGGTGTGCCAATATATTAATCTCATAAATAATTGTGTGATTAATTATTAAATAATTAGGTGATCAATCATTAATCTTTTAATCAATTATGTTACCTATTAATCGTTTCTTCCTTATAATAAGAAGAAATAATAATTAGGATCTAAATCCTAGTTTGAGATAGGTAGCAGACTCACAAAACCAAACAAAATATAAGTGTTCTAAGATTTTATATTTTAAGAGAGGTATATCTATCCAAGTAACACCACACGAGAACAAAAATAGATAAAGAAAAAGAAGAATTTGAAAGAAAAAAGATAAATAAAATAAGAAAGTGAATACTTGTAAAATAAAGTAAATAAAGCTATGATGGGAAAATGTTTTTGAATAAATCACAAAAAAGAAATTAAATACAAGGCTAGATGACCTTATTTATATTGGTATATTATTTGAATTCAATCTAAATATTTAATTTCAATCCTAAACATGTAACCTATATCATATAAGAAGGAATATTAAATCCTAATACAAACTAAAATTCATGTTTATTGATAATGATATAAATTATAACCAAGTTATACCACTTAATCATATTACCCTATTAATAATTACCACTCTGAATAGAATTGAACTTTCTTGTCATTCACGTAAATTAAAACTCATGTTGCAATTTGATTGTTCATAACTTCTAGATATCTATCCAACTACTTTTTAGCTTCCATGATCGATCAAAACTCTTTAAGATTGGTTGATTTCATTATTGCAGATTGATTTTAGGTTTTTTTTTTTGTTTAAACATGAATTGTTATAATTTTTATTTGATTTTATAAATGAATGTTGATTTTTAATATAAGCATTTTCATGCGCTAAGTTAACGGTGGATGAAACACTAAAGATTGCATGTGATTGTAATTTAAAAAGATAACCATAAAGTTTTATTAGCAGATGATTATAAAATTATCAGGTCGTTTGTCATATAAAATGACAGGTAATGCGTCTTAAATGCCGCGTGGTTGCCTTTGCTATGCTTCTAAACCATACCATGTGCGAAGTGACCGGACAAAACCACTCCTGTCAACTATGGGTTAGATGGCACATGCTAAATGCACTGAACCCACCTCATGTAACCTGTTTACTCCACGAGTTCCATTTACTAGCAGGGCCCATAGTTCATTCTTTTATGGACCTTCGAACATATCAGCTATTCGTAACTCTGCTCTGCTCCACCTTCGCCATTGCTCTACATTTGAAGTCTTGACAGCATGTTTGTCGAGTTGTCGAACTATTGCACTTCAACCAAACCCCAATGGTGAGATGCGGATAGTATGCATTGTCAATGCTCGCAATATATTCAACCCTCCGTTAGCTAGAGGTTATCATGGCAACTGCACTGCATAGTCAGTGGCAATGGCACCAGCAGGAGAGATTTCTCGTAATTATTTAGGCTTTACATTGGAATTCGATCTGAAGTGTACATGCATGCGATCTTCCCTTTGAAACATTTATTAACAATAGTACAATCCAAATAGTTTGTGGATGCCTCTAATTAATTAAAACAAGAATAATACTTCCTGGACCATACAATTAATTACACCATTTGAAAGATCAATACAGTTTGCTTATGAGCTTCCTAATCAAATGCTTTATAAACATCAAATAATTAATAGACATGGATAGAGCATATGTAATGGTGTCCTACAACTATGTTGCTGATTTTTACACAAATTATAGTAACCCCTGAACTTACAATTATCGGACTTGTTCAGGGAACAATATCTGTTTGTTCCTCTATCCATGTCGATATATATATATATATATATATATCGACATGGATAGAGGAACAAACAGATATTGTTCCCTGAAGAAGGTGTCCTACAAATTAAGCAGTTTGCTATGATGGAGAAGTACTGTTGGATTTTTCCCTGGTTAAAGGATGTCTTATCATGCCATGAAAATTTTAGCTTTTCAAGTATGGATAAGTTTAGGTTTGGAGGATATCAAGATGACGACAAAATGTTTCAAGATATTTCATTTCAAAGCTGAGGATGATGTCTATTCGGTTCTTGAAAAATGGTAAATATTTCATTGATTGATGCTATTAAATAAATTTCCATATGTTAAATTTTTGAAGAGGTTGTGCACTACTAAAAGAGCTTATAAGCTAAAAGGTTATGAAACGATAAGTATAGGTAAAGTTGTATCTGTTATTATCTAAAAGAATTTGATTTTAAAGCAAAAAAACCTAAGTCCGTTTTAATAGAGATAAAAATAAATTAATTAAATTAAAACTTTTTCTTTGGTCCAATTATCGATTAGAAGATTTAGCTTGTATAAATTGCTATTGGTTTGATACCAATAATGCTAGTCGGTTTAGTATGATAAGGATACATATATGTTCACGATTAAAAATTCGGTAAAGGTCTATTTGTTATATATATCCCATAGCATATCTAATCTAGTATATGAAATATATGAAAACAAGGAGAGGTTCATATACATTGTTTTGCATCCCATATTCCATTCTGATACATGGAATTCAATCATGTATCAATTTGATCTAAAAATGAATCAATCCAATTTTTTATTTTAAATTTTTAGATATAGATATAATATTTTTTTTCTTTTGTAAGGGAAGAATATACCATTCTTTATGTATTTCTAGCCGAATAAAAAAAAATTGGATTGATTAATGTTGACCAAATTAGGAATTCCTAACGAATTGAAATTTATAGTGTATACCAAATTCAAACAAACTGACATTCTTATTTAATATTCCATTATTTATTATTACTGATCAATAATACTATTTTAAAAAGGCGGGAGGAGGGGGATTTCATTTTATGGTAAAAAACTCATTCATTTCAATTATTTCACAAGAAGACAAAAAAAACAAGGGATCAGTTGAATTTCAAATAGTAAGTTTTACTAATAAGATAGGAAGACTTACTTCATATTTGGAATTACATAGAAAAGACTATTTATCTCAAAGAGGTTTACGGAAAATTCTAGGAAAACACCAACGACTACTATCTTATTTGGCAAAGAAAAATAGAGTACGTTATAAAGAATTAATTAGCCAGTTGAACATTCGGGAATCAAAAACTCGTTAATTTGAAAAGTCTTTTTTTTTATTATTTGATTTATTAGATCTTAAACTTGAATTTTGATGAACTTCTTTTCGTTTTCAGTAATTCATGGAAAAATAAATCGAGAAAACCCCTATAAATATACCAGCTACAAGAAAGGACTTTATGATAGTCAATATGGGTCCCCACCACCCATCAATGCATGGCGTTCTTCGACTCATCCTTAGTCTAGACGGTGAAGATGTTATTAACTACGAACCAATATTAGGTTATTTACATAGAGGGATGGAAAACATTGCGGAAAACTGAACAATTATACAATATTTGCCTTATGTAACACGTTGGGATTATTTAGCTACTATGTTTACAGAAGCAATAACAATAAATGGACTGGAACAGTTGGGAAATATTCAAGTACCTAAAAGAGCTAGCTATATCAGAGTAATTATGTTGGAGTTGAGTCGTATAACTTCTCATCTCTTATGGCTTGGCCCCTTTATGGCAGATATTGGTGGGTAGACCCCTTTCTTCTATATTTTTAGAGAAAGAGATTTAATATATGATTTATTTGAAGCTACCACTGGTATGAGAATGATGCATAATTATTTTTGTATCGGAGAAGAAGCAGCTAATCTACCTCATGGCTGGCTAGATAAATATTTGGATTTCTGCGATTATTTTTTAACAGGAGTTGCTGAATATCAAAAACTTATTATGCAAAATCCTATTTTTTTAGAACGCGTTGAAGGAATAGGTATTGTTAGTGCAATAAATTGGGGTTTATGAGGACCAATGCTACGAGCTTCTAGAGTACGATGAGATCTTCGTAAAGTTGATCATTATAAGTGTTATGACGAATTTGATTGGGGAGTCCAGTGGCAAAAAGAAAGGGGATTCGTTAGCTCATTATTTAGTCCGAATTGGTGAAATGACGGAATCTGTAAAAATTATTCAACAGGCTTTGGAAGGGATTCTAGGAGGACCTTATGAAAATTTAGAAACTCTTATCCTTGTGGGTTGCATGACCACGTGATCACGAGGTACGCATCATCTATTATCCTTAAAACCCCTTTTTTTATAGTTACAACTTCCTTTTTTAACATCACATGCTTATTTACTAGATCATCATACTTGGCCACTCTTTCCTTCAACTGTTTTTGGATCCCATGCATAATTTCCTTATACTTCGTGGCCATCTCTTTATCTTTCTTTTCTCATTCTAAGTTTTGCATTAATATGGTTGTCACGGGGCGATGTCGGGTGCTGACGAGCTATTGTGCCTCTTGAGAGGTATTGTTGTTAGAAAAGAAAATAAGTTTTGGATTTAATCATAAAGCTATGATTAAGGTTACTAGGAACATGTGGTCTGCGAGAGTCTGGGCAAGAGACTGGTTGTACAAAGGAAAGACGCATCATCCCCAGTTTATCCTATCTAAGGTAAGTTATTTATATTATTGTTTGATTATTTTTCTAGGTTAGGTTTCTATTCGTTAGTCTTTTTCTAAGGTTTAAGGCAGATCTCTCTTCGTCAAAGAGTCTTTACCTCATTGGGTTTAATCATAACCATTCTAAAGTCCAAATTTAGAATTGCATTCATTTTACATTTTGTATCGGTCACACCCAACATCGCTGCAACATTTAAAAATTCAATTTTCAGAAAGAACAGATTCCTGGCATCTTATTCTTAGATGGGAAATGTCTTGTTTAAGGAGTCGTCACCTAGTATTAAAGTCACTAGGAACCCTAACTGATCAACAGAGATTATATGGTACGGGATTGATTACGCAAAATAGAAGATATTATCACCCCTTAAGTGTCCTACCTAAGGTAGACTACATTACTGGTTTTATCTTAAATTGCTAAGGTTTTGTTGTATTCTACTATCAATGGTTTGCTTGTAATATTTCTAACTTTAGTGCTAGTGAATATTCGGATACAAATACTTCCAGCTATGATGTTAGTAAATATCACGTAACACTCAAACAAAAGGGTATGGTATTCCTAACTCTAGCATTAGTGAATAAACTAGTAATATTTGAATTGAAAGCAAAGCATATATTTTTTTATTGTTATTTTTTAATATATATATATATAAAAAAAAGATAGGTATGTATCAAATATTAGATTTGTATTTCATATTAAAAATCTACCAATCAAATATACAGTGAAATCATCAAGAAAAAAGTGCGAGGAACCCATAAATAAATCAAAGAAGATTCCTGAATGTTTCTGAATTTTTTTTATATAAAAAAGAGTTTGTTTGGCTAGATATCATAATAAAAGGAAGTGAAATAAAAAGGGTAAGTCATTAGGATGTGTTTTTGCTAAACACACCCTTGACCCCAAAACAAATTGGGTCAGCTGAATCTCAGGGCCAGGCCCAGCTTGGTCTAGATGTTTTTAGTTTTTTTTTAGAGATAGATCTAGCTCAGCCAGCCTAATCTAGTCATTGGCCCAAGCTAGTGACCGGGCTGGGCCGCAAGCACAAGTGAACTAATTCACGCGTGCATACACTAACCAGTGAGTTATATTTGCTTTGAATAGTAAGAGGTGAATTAAAATTGCACATGCACAGTGAGAAGGCAATTATAATTGCAAAGAGGAGGGAAAATGAAGAACTTACCTGGTCTGGAGACGAAGTTGAAGACGATGGCGATGAAGACGTTAGGTTGCTGGTCGAACGGACACTTTCTCCTCTGCTTCTTCCTGTTTCCACTTTCTTCCCCTGTTCTCTCTCTGTTCTTTGTCTCTCAAGTCTCCTTTCTATGTAGTTTTTGTCTTCATTTTTTTTCTTGTTTTCTTTCTATCTTCGTTTTGTTTTTTCTCTCCCTGTGTTTTCGTCTCCCGCCCTCATGGTTTAATCCTCCTTGTTTATGTGCGTGGTGTCTTTGTTTTTTTATCTTTCAATTTTCTTTCATCTTTTCCTTTCTATGTTTTTCTCTATTCATTCGTCCTTTTCTTTTTTTTATTTTTTTTCATTCTTTCTGTGGCTTTTATAAAGCCAAAGAATGTCCTCTGTTCGTCCCTATGATAATGATCCTGGGAGTGAGGCACGTTCATCCCTGTATGCTTGAGGAAAAACTAGGGCTTGCAGGACTGTTTGTAACGCATTGAGTGGGCAAGGGATATTGGTAGAGACGTGACCCATGATTTGGAATAGGGTTGTTGCGGTTTTCCTGCTGAATCGGTCTTCTCTAGGATAAAGAAAAAAGATGATGAATAGTGTTTTAAAACAACGTCGTTTTATCCTTGGAAATTACTATTTTCAATTTGCCCCCTGAACTTCTGACATTTATCAATTGGGGCCTCTATTTTTGGAAAAATTTTCTTTTTAAAATTTTGCTCTTGGATGAATTGCAATTGGACCCCTAGATTTCGGTGTCATTTAAAAAACAGTTCTTGGTTTTTATTTAACTAATTTAGTCCTTTATTAGCTCTTCAACTTATAATTCTTTCAAAATTACTCTTGAAAAACTCAATTAACCTCCTATAGTATCACCGCATATTCACTTCGGTCCTCGGATTTTAATTTCTTACAATTTTGAGCCCTAAATCAATCTCAAACTTTGATATTTCTTCAATTAAGCTCTTCATTGCATTAATTAATTAAATCAAAGTTTAATTAAGTCTTTAAACTCATCAATTCTTTCAATTTATTACCAAATTGACTCCCATATTTATAATTTATCCATATTAGTCCTCAAACTTTCAATTTGTGTTATCTTGACCTAATTCTCAAATTATTTTTCATTCATTCAATTTTTTTAATTATTTTTTAATAAAAAATTAGGTTATGACATTGCACCCTCTTTATAATATTTATGATGCAAAGACTAGAAAATTGTGTTTTCTTTTGGCTTTCTGTTATAAATTTATAAAAAAAAGTAGACATAGAAAAGAACTTTTGTTTCTTTTAAGAATGTTGAAAACTTTGAAAGTAATAGATTAACAAATGACTTTCGCTGAGAGGTGTTGAAATCGAGAAATTAGTCATATGAAAGGCGACTTACCTTGAAAATGGTCTAATTGTTCCAAGCGACCTGCTCATTAGTGAAAAATACAGAGATTTTTCAAAAGTAGTCTAATTGCATGTAAAGTGCAGCGGCTGTGGAAGGGGTTCTGGAGGAAAAAAAATAGGGAAAACTCGTCTAACATGAGGAAGAGAGAGGCTGGAGGCATTCCTAGTGTTGCAAGGAAGACCGGAGAGTGGTTGGTGGTGGCAACAACATCCGAGGTGCGGCGGTGGAGCTAGCCAAAGTGGTGGTCGAGAGGGGGGAAAGGAAAAAAATTGGTGGGATATGGTTTTTTCTTAACTTAAGCTTCTGATTTCTCCTCTCTCAGTTCATGAAGTTCAAATCTATTTATAGGGGATAGAAAAGGGATGTTTGGTCTCCACTTGTGCCAAATCATAGCCCTTGGATCAACCCAGAAGGATCCCAACCGTTGGTTCAAAGTAGGCATCATGGCCTGAAAAGGTTGGCTGCTAAAGGCTCGTCAGGCCAACCACTTTAGGCCAGCATTGCGGCCTCTATGGTGTCAATCAGTCTGAACGAACCATATCGGGTTATAAAGAAATGTTAGGTCATTATTTTGGTTCATGTGTTGTCAAATTTGGTGAAGTTATGAAGCATTAAATGCCCTGAAAAGTAGTCACTTAAGTAGCTTTTTCGGGCAAAAAAGAAGAAGACAATGAATAGTAATCAAACGATGCGTTATCTGGTTCTTTTTTTTCAAAACGGCGCTGTTTTAACCTTATATTAGGGATTTTAGCTAAAATTCAATTTAGTACTTTAACTTTTGATTTCCTTCAATTTCACCCTTAATTGACTCTAAACTTTTGATTTAATGCAATTTTGCCCCTGCTAAATTTCAAAATCAGCCACTAATTTCAACACTTTTTTCAGTTTGGTCCTGGTCTTGGCTTTATGTAATTTGATCCTCAATTGACATCAAACTTTTAATTTTCTTCAATTTCACCTTTGATTTCAATCAAATACGTCCCTATAGTTCGGTGTATTTTGCAAAATGGTTCTTAGTTGTGAATTTCTCCAATTTAGCCCTTAATTGACCTCAAAACTTTGATTTTCTTGCAATTTTGCCCCTGCTTTCAATCAGCTGCCTTTGTAAATATTAAATTTGGTCTCTTAAAATTTCAATCTTCTTAATTAAGTCCAAATTAGGCTCCCAAACTTAATTTTTCAACAATTAAGCCCCTAATAAAATTAATTTGACCCATTTAAAGTATAATTACATCCTTGTACCTAATTAAATCCTTCAATTGGACCCAAATTAATTTTTAAACATAAACAAACTTTAATTTGACCCATGAAAATCAAATTGGCCTTTTAAAATTTTAATTATATCCTTGAACTTAATTTTTATGCAAATTCATCCAATAATCATTTAATTCAACCTTGAATTTGTATTATTTCTTCAGTCTTGGGTATGATGGAGTACAATTAGGCCTCAAATTTCATCCAAAATTGCAACTTGATTCTTCTACATGTTTGAAATCCTCCTCGGTCTGCTTTCTCCACGTTGCCAGCCTTTATTTTATTATTTTAATTTTATTTTGGAAGAAAAAAAAGTGAATTTGGGGAATATGGGTTATGATAGTGGCCATGCATTTATCCTTTTCTCTTAATTACTGGTTTAGGAAAGCCTTCATCTTTTCTCCCTTAAATTCTTGATTTTCTAAGAATTTTTGTTAACTCCTACTATTACTTAACAATATTCTCGGCTTATCCAAGTCATCTTGCAACTCTCGTTCATTGTTAACACCTTTTCTTTTGGGTTTTCTAGTTAAAGATGATTCTGCTAAGCTAATTGCCATTTGGCTTTACATTCCCATACTTCCAAACACCTTGAATAATCCACCACTTCTCCATACTAAGTAATAAGGGTTGACTGAGGATTCCCCTTCTTGTTCATCTATGTGGACAAATACAAGTTGACATCAATCACTGATGATTCTATCTCATCTAAGGAATTAGAATCCTTAAACAACTTGGAATGCTACCTAAACCCCAACTCCTCGAAACATGTTGAATGCCTCCCAATTGCCTAGCGACTAGTGGGGGTCAGTAACTAATGTAACTAGTTATACCAATCACTGAGACCCATAATTTATCTCCACAACTCATAAGATAAGATGAATTATCTACCCAAGGGGCTTTCCACCTAAACTTACTCTGAGAGAGTGCTTGGTATTTTTCTACCCATGCCTTCCCATCTAAGTTTTTCCAATCTTCACTCAAAATTAGTTTCAAGGGTTTTATGTTGAACCATAAAAAATTATTGAAAACCTCTCTAGGGGTTTCCAAGTGATTGACTATCTATATGAATAAAAGAGGAATACAACACTACATTGCTCCCTTTCCATACACTCTACAGTGATTTAGCGACAAGAAAGTCTCAACCAAAATAGCTGAAAAAGGGTTACTCCTTGTCCATTCATATTCAATAAAGGTATTGGCGGCTTCAACACTAATGATCCCAATAGCTTCTAAAGAAAACAAGACAAATCCAAGGATAGCAAAAAGCAATTGCCGGGTATCTCTCTTCTCTTAGCTTTCCCTTATCTTTATCTGCCTTTAACTTAATCTCAATAAGTTTCCATTTGAACCCCCTATTGGTTGTCTTATACCAATCGACTTGGTCTAGGCGTAACAATTTGGCTACCTCGATCGTCGTGTCTCTAATCCTTAGTCTAAAGTACACTTTATGAGGGTCATTTGGGAAATTCAGGATTTAAGCATATTCCTCAATGATGGGGGGGTCATGTCAACATCCCTAAAGGTGAAACATTTATAACTCGGGTCCTAGAAATGCACCAAGGCCTTGATTGCAGAAATATATACTAGAAGCCTAATCAGATAGGTAGTTCTCCCACATATTTTCTTAAATAGGGTCTTATTCACATATCTCAAAACTGACACAAGCTTCTCTATATTATCCATAGAATAATTTTTTTTTGTTATGCATGGTAATTCCCTGACCTTAGTCCTTGGGCAATCAATTAATTGCATTATCTTAGATTTTTTTCCCATGCTTAGAAAAAATTATTGAAGTCATGGTTTTGGCTTAGAAAATCCTACAGAGTTCAAGATTATGATTAAGTTTGCCTTGATGCAAAATGAATTATTAAGGAATCTGTTGCGATGTCGCGGTCGCACAAATTAATTACCCTAGCTTCAAACACAACACACAAGATAGTATAGAGCAAGCAAGGGGTCGATCCCACGAGGAAGTTCAAGTCAGATTTTTATGCTAGATGATATGCAATTTGGGGGGGGGTTTGGACGTTATCTAGGCTAAAGTAAAAGAAAACAAAAAATTATCAAACGAAATTTAATAAAATCAGAAAATTATCAAGAGAACAAACCTTGGTCACAAGCACACATCCACCTACAGAAATCAGAACTGATCATGGAAACGAAACATCAATTTATATTCTGAATATTT
>Ga0325401_1003826_pt1 | contig 13963 bp, 6 predicted proteins | sample PopdelMetagenome_FD_205666 | JGI IMG/M metagenome (GOLD analysis project Ga0325401, IMG submission 205666) | Populus deltoides microbial communities from Bellville, Georgia, United States - Xylem-PdKOR-R2 | ecosystem: Host-associated > Plants > Phyllosphere > Stem > Wood/Secondary xylem | place...
TTCTTAATTATTTTGTTTTATATATTTATTTATTGTGATATATTAAGAATTAATTAATTAATATTTTGAAAACTTGATTGTTAGGTTCACAATTGGCAGCAGCAAGAGGCCGAATAATTACATTCCGTTGTAATAAAGATGAAGATTGCAACACAGGCAATAGATGTTTCTTTTGTTCATCTTGCCGTTGTGGGTCTGATCACAAGTGCCATTGTAATGGTCAATCCTCTCTGGGGGACGCCATTGTTGCACTCCAAAGAGCTCAAGTAGAAAACTAAACAATGAGTTGCTCGTTGGAGACGCTGATGTAACTAATAAATGCTTGAGATAACAATAATATTAATAATAATAATATTCTTCGTAATTGCTCGAAAAACCCCTTGATCGAAGCATTTTTTTTCTCTTTTAAAGATAATTTAGTAATTATACTATGTAATAAAGATATAAAAATATTGATTAACCTCATTCTTTCTTGTAATAACTAATAAGTCTCTTAAAAAAGATCTTCATACATTTAAGTTCATGTTAAACAAGCTTGCTTTCTAAGGACAAAATAGTAAGTTCATTGTGTGAATCCACATTGAAATGTGAGTGTGTACTCAATGAATAGTTGAGCTCTTTTAGCTTTTTATGTAATTTATTTTTCAAAAAAATTAAATAATTTTAATTAGTTTTTATTCATCTATTAAAAAAAACTATCTATCAAAATTAATATATTCATAAGAATTTATTTTTTGTAATATTTTCTAAAGTTCTAATCTGAAATAATTAATGTAAGAATAAACTAACATACAAAAAAGATTTTAATTATCCACTTTTATGTATTAAATTGAAGTGAAAACCATAGTTGTAAAAGATATGGAATTAGATTTAGGTCATAAATTTAAGAAGGTCAATCACCAAAATTTTAATTAGATTTTGTATATATAAAAAAAACTAAAGTCAATGGATTATGGATCCGATTTTTTTTTATCATATTAGGCTTGAGATTGCAAATCAACTCTTAAAAACAGTTTTGTTTTTGCTAAATATGGATAAATATTTAATTCCTTGAGAACAATAGCTTTTCAACATGGCTAAATATGGATTGATGGCCATCTTTTACGATCTCCTTCTTCTTTGCAACTCTTAAAAACAATTTTGTTTTTGTTTTTTTGGGTGTTTAAAAGTGTGGAGACAGTTGCTTTTCAAAGTTTTTTTTTTTTTGCTTAGAAATATATTAAAATAATATTTTTTATTTTTAAAAAATTATTTTTGATATCAACACATTAAAATGATATGAAAACACAAAAAATTATTGATTTGAAGCAAAAAAAATATATTTTTTTTAAAATGTTTTTGAAATGTAAAACTAAACATATCTTAAAACTGGATTTCAAATGATGCATCATAATTTGTATAATATTGAGTTTATTGTATTGGTTAGAAGCTCAAATGAAATACATTTAAAACAACTTATGTATCATTGGTTTACCACTTTTGTTCAGTTATAATATCATCTTCATTAGTTATGAAGAAACGATGAAATAGGTGTTATAATGTCTATAACCAAGTTTGTATATTCTTTTCAAATTGTGGATGTGCTTTGATTAATAACAACTTTGTTTCTAATACATTGTTGGTATATTTTTATTGTTATGAAAAAAATTGTAGCAATTATTAATGAATATTACAATATGAGAGAAACTAGAAAAAATACAGGATTTGACATGGTTCAGCAATATGTCTACATCCATAGAAGCGATGAGCTTTTATTTTTCACTATAGGAAAATTGGGTTACATGGTATATATGTATTTATAGCAGACCTTAAACTGTCCAAGAAAATCTAGTCACTCAAGAAATCATAACCGTCCAAGGAGTATTAATAACTTTTTTTTTCTAATACTCTTTTATCGTATCGATCTGTTTAAATTATTTTTCGCACATCAAATTATTTTTCCTAACCATCCAATATTTAACGTCATTCTACTCCGCTTTGACATCTACTTATGAGCTACAAACTACAATAATTTTCACCTTAACGAATATCCATCTTTTAGGAGAAAAGTAGGGAAAACTCTACTTGGAAAAATAGGTTAAGATGTTTTCTATCTAGCATATGAAAACATTAATTAAATTTAAGTAATGCCTCTGAGCTTATGTGTGGTAACAGGTTTGTCAACATGTCTCCAGTATTCTTAGAAGTGTAAACTTTTTTTAAGCAATAGTTCACTAGAAGAAACCAATTCCCTGATCTTGTGAGACCTCACATATATGTGTTTGGTTCTTACATGATACACTTGGTTTTTTGCCAAGTAAATGACACTCTAACTATCACAATGCAATTAAACTCCACCTTACTGAGTATCAAGCTTTTTGACCAAACCTGTAAGCCAAAAAGTTTTCTTGGCAGCCTTAGTCACTGCCATATATTCTAACTTCGTAGTAGATGGTGCAACTAGAGACTGAACCATGGACTTCCAACAAATAGGCCCCCTACCAAAGTAAATACACAGCCTGTGGGAGACCTCTTGTAATCCAAGTCCGTTGCATAGTCTGTATCTACAACTAACGGATTATCTTGTTGTCTATTAAACATGATATTGTAATCTGTAATAGCCCTAAAGTATTTGAAGATCCACTTGATTGCATCCCAATATTATTGTCCCGGATTTGATATAAATTTGCTCACCACACTGATTGTGTGTACCAAATCTAGTCTTGTACAAACCATAACATTCATTAAACATTATATTACACTAGCATAAGAGACCTTTGACATGTCTTTCACTTCATCATTTGTCTTCAGGCATTGTACAATAGATAATCTGAAATGATTCGGTAAAGGTGTGCTCATTGATTTTGCATTATCTATGCTGAACCTTTCCAACACTTTCTCAACATGGCTTCACTGATATAACCATAATCTCTTAGTAGTTCTATCTTTGTGAATCTCCACCCAAGAATCTTCTCAACAGTACCCAAATCCTTCATGTCAAATTCTCAACTCAATAAAATCTTCAACTTGTTGACTTTACTCATACTCTTTGCAACAGTCAATATGTCATCCACATAAAGCAATAGATAAATGAAAGAATTATCATCAAGGCTCTTTACATAAACACAACAGTCATACGCATATCTTTTGTAGCCGATCCTGATCATGTAGGAGTCAAATCATTTATATCATTACTTTGGAGATTGTTTCAGTTCATAAAGTAATTTCTCAACTTATAGACCAAATATTCATATCCAGGTTGACTAAACCCTTCTAGTTGTACCATGTAAATTTTCTCTTCCAATTCATTATGGAAAAAATTTATCTTGACATCCATCTACTTTAACAACATATCAAAATGTGCTACCAAGCTTAACATTACCCTTATGCAAACATGTCTGGCTACAAAGGAAAATATCTTATCATAGTCAACCTCTTTCTTCTATGAGTAACATCTTGCTACTAAATGAGCCTTGAACTTCTCACCTTTCTTTTTTCATATTGCTTTTTACTTCTTTACACTCATTTGTATCATATCACCCTCTTCCCCTCTAGAAGTTCAACCAACTTCTATGTTTGATTCTTACACAAAGTCTTCATTTCTTCTTTTATGCACCCATCTATTTACTTTTATCATGACTGTGTAATGCCTCCTAAAAAGTAGTAGGATCCCTGCTACTAGTAATACGTGCATAAAAAATTAAATATTCAAAATCATACCTGGGTGGCCTGATAATGTGTTTAGACCTACCCAAAGCTATATTATCATGTTGTTGATATTCTGAACTAGAACTCCCTAAATTCTAAATGGTTTCTTCCTTAATATGAGTATCTAACTTCACCTACATATCATAGTCATTGTTGCTGTAATTTTCTGGCGCTTGTTTTTTTTAATCCTAAGTACATGATAACATAAATTTTTCATCAAAAACCATATTTCTACTGATCACCACCTTGTTTGTTTTTAAATTCCAAAGCTTGAAACCTTTCACCCATTTCTAATACCCTAGAAAGATATTTTGTCTAAACTTCACATCAACCTTTGACCTTTTATGTTTTAATTTCTACTCTTTCTCTATTATTTTTTGGGTTTTTTTATCCTTCATATAATAACAATCATTTTTCTAGTGTTAGTATAATTCATCTTTAATTTTTTTTTACATATTTTATATAGATTAAATATTTTTTTTATAATATTTTTAATATGTTTAACCTTGAATAGTATTTTTTTTCCTTTTATTTTATTCAGTAAATTTTATGTACGTCAATCTCTATTATAAATTGATTTTCATAAACAGATTTATTAAACATAACCTAATAAATAACCCGTGTTAAGATATTAAATATCTTGATTTATATTTGCATATTAATTTTTCTAGTTATCATTTTTTTTATCGTTAATTACTTTTTTTTTCATTTATTTACACAATAGTTCGTGATTTGTTTAATTGAATGTGTGCATAAGTTTTTTGATATACTGATTTTTTTTTATCTAAAACAACACGTTGAAAAATTCTAGATGTCCAGGTTCATCATGTGTTGGTGTTTTCAATTTGATCCTTATTCTTATGATTTTTTTTCTTAAATTTTTTATAAATGTTTTATTGTTTTTAATTTTACTCTAAGTTGATAGTTCATTGTTTTCTCTCTCTCTTTTTTTATATAATTCAGGTCCTCATTTATTAGTTATATATATATATATATATATATATGTTTTCTCATTTGATATTATTACCTCTTTTTTTCCGTGTGATTGAAATAAATCCAACTAATTTAATTATTTGGGATTATAACACCAATTATTAAATTTATTTTTTAAAATAAAAATCATTGAAGCATTTAAATATTCTATTAAAAAAATAATAGCGTAGATCTAGTTAATTAATAATAGACGTGGTCCACGTGGATACAAAATGAACCGCGTAAAATAGCGCTGATACGATGGGCCCAATCACAGGCCCAACGTTTCTCCTGTCTCTCCCTTCTCCCTCTTTCTTGCCCTCCAATGTTTAGGTCTCAAATTCAATACGTGCCTCCTCGCCCTCCACCTCCCAAAACACATAAAGCCCCCTAAGTCGATGCGTTTAACCAAGGTCGGCAGGTAACAAAAATCCATAAAGCTGCTCAAAAGGAGGAGAATCCATGAGAAAATGCTTGCATCAACAACAATCATCAACAGAGCTTCCATTTTTCACCTCCCGCGCACGTTAGCTTCATCAGCTAATCGTCTTGCTTCTCGATCGCTATGTCCAGGTTGGTTGATCCCCGCCCTCCTCTCTGAGAAAATTCGTTTTTAGATTTTGAGCTATTGATTTTGATTAATTTTAAATGAGTTTGTAATTCCATTTCTAGGATTTAGAAATTATAGGAAATTTATGATCTTTATATTTAATTTATCTTTAGCTACAACTTTAAGCATCATGGGTGCTTGGTATATGGTATTTATTTGTGTATTTCGTACATATTATATATAGAGCCTAAAATATGGTTGTTTTACTTAAGGTCTTTTATTGAGTATGTAAGTTATAATTTTGTTTTACATTTTTAAGTATTTTAGATTTTATTATTGAAATATTCGATGTGAATTGCAGGTTTTTGACGATTGGAAATATTAAAAAAGTGGCACGGTTGATTTTCAGTAAACAGAAAAGTAGTAGTAATCAATTATTGGAAGTAAAAAAGTATGGGACAGTAGTTTCAGTTGGTTTGCATTTACCGCAATTTAGATATTACTCGCAATATAGCTTTCGGAGTAGAGGGTATTCGTCTTTTGCATTGTACAATGTTAAAGAGCAGTTTGGACGGAGGTGTTTTACAAGTTGTTATTCATCTACGAGCGATGTGGTGACACGCAATGCCCAGCTTGCTTGGAAAAGGCTATGCAGAAAAGGTTCTGCTAATGGCTGGAGTTTTCCTCGGATAAGTAGAATAGCTCAAGCAGTTAGCTTGGCTTTGACACGGTCTCATTTGGTGGTTCCCAGTGCTTTAGCATTGACATGTGGGCAGGTGGCATGGGCACAAAGAACGTTGGTGGAATCGGATTTTTATCCGAATTCTTTGTATATGCGTGCACAAGATGGGCATGCTTATGTCACGTTGCTAGTATCTGCTGTTGTAGATGCATTTGTGTTGTTAGTGAGAGCTATATATTTAGCAATTTTGTTCTCGCCCAGCATGATGATGGCTCCATTTGCTGATTCTTGTGGACCAGAGTTTAGGAAAATATGGCTTCATGTTGTTCATCGGACACTGGAGAAAGCAGGTCCAGCATTTATAAAATGGGGTCAATGGGCAGCTACCCGGCCAGATCTATTCCCTAGAGATGTATGCACCAAGCTTTCAGAGCTGCATTCCAAAGCTCCTGAACATAGTTTTGCCTACACGAAGAAAACTATTGAAAGAGCATTTGGTCGCAAGCTTTCTGAAATCTTTGAGGATTTTGAAGAAGTTCCTGTAGCATCTGGAAGTATTGCTCAAGTGCATCGGGCCTCTCTGAGATTTCGTTACCCTGGTAAAAAACAGGCAAAGCCTACCATAGTTGCTGTAAAGGTTAGACACCCTGGTGTTGGTGAATCAATTAGAAGAGACTTTATGATAATAAACTTGGTTGCAAAGATATCAACATTTATTCCAACTTTGAATTGGCTGAGACTGGATGAGAGCCTGCAACAGTTTGGTGTTTTCATGATGTCTCAAGTGGATCTTGCAAGGGAAGCTGCGCAATTAAGCCGCTTTATATATAACTTCCGAAGGTGGAAAGATGTTTCTTTTCCCAAGCCGGTGTATCCACTTGTGCATCCTGCTGTTTTGGTGGAATCATATGAGCAAGGAGAAAGTGTCTCGCACTATGTAGATGACCTTGAAGGTCATAATCGAATTAAAAGTGCCCTTGCTCACATTGGAACTCATGCACTTCTGAAAATGCTTCTGGTAAAAAAATTTCTTACTTTGTTGAGGTGCCTCTGTCAATGTATTGTCTTGAAGTTCTCAATTATGAGTGGAAAATTGTTAAGGGTTTTTCATTTAGAAAATGGGGTATTTCTTATTTCAGGTGGACAACTTTATACATGCAGACATGCATCCTGGAAATATCCTTGTCCGGCTTTCTCAGAACAGTTCTTCTCGGAAACGGCTCTTTAAATCAAAGCCTCATGTCATTTTCCTTGATGTTGGCATGACTGCTGAGCTTTCTCAGGGTGATCGCATTAATTTGATCAATTTTTTTAAAGCAGTAGCCACCCGGGATGGCCGCACTGCAGCAGAATCTGCACTAAGCTTGTCAAAGCGACAAAACTGCCCAAATCCGAAGGCCTTTATTGAAGTAAGATATGGGGTGCATAGTTATTTTCTCCTTTTCCGGGAATAATTGTGTTAAAAATGCAATGAGTTACCTTCTCTATCAGGATAGTTGAATTGTACATTCATTTTAGGTTGTGGTGACAAATCAGAAGATGGTATATTATTTCTCTTGTTTTATTAATTGCTTTCCCATTGTAATTTGGTTAGGTGGTAAAACACGTGGGCTTGAAAGTTCAATCTCTCTAAGCGAAGAGTTATTGTGAATAGAAGAGAATAATAGTCTATTAAGGTTATTGGGAACTTTGCAGCGTTTTCAAATTTTAATCTGTTTAGTGAAGTGAAAGTTTTTAGTATGCATGCAATTTATTCCTCTGGGTTGTATTTTTTTGGAGAAAAAAAAGGTGGACTAATTGTTTCATAACAGAGTTGTGAACATTTTGATATCCTTCCCACGCTTCCTTTCATTTGGGGTTTTTGTATTAAAAATAACTTTGACTTTATATCTTAATTTGCAATACATAACTTCCTTTTCTAACAGGAAGTGGAAGAGGCATTCACTTTCTGGGGTACTCCTGAGGGTGATCTAGTCCATCCTGCAGATTGCATGCAACAATTACTTGAGAAAGTCAGGCGTCATCGAGTTAATATTGATGGCAATGTTTGCACTGTCATGGTCACAACCTTGGTTCTTGAGGTAACCTAGTTCTTTCCTTTTACCTTAAGGCTTAATGTTTCATTACAAGGGCAATAGCCTGGTTTCTTTGATGTTTTTAGCAACAGGGTAGGAACAAGAACTCTTAGGCAAAACATAAAGTGCTTTTTATGAGGAAAGACAAGATGTGGAGTAAAATGGCTTTCCACATATACATGTTAATTGTTTGGGAACTGAATTTATCGAAGACTTTTTTTAAAAGAAGAAAAAAAAAATCTAAGATGAATGGGGGAAATCTTTGGTCGGTTGAGATCAGGTTCAGATTTGTGGAACTTGGGAATTGATGAATACGATGTTTGAAAATTGGGTTCAGATTTGAATGGGTGATCATGGCTATAAACTTTTTCTTTGTTGGTTATACTGTATAGATTTGAATTGGGGTCAGATTTGCAACTTGGAATTGTAAAATACAAGTGATCCTACTGCAAAATGTTTGATTTTTTCTTCACTCTTCTAATTTTTTATTTCCTGATTTCCTTAAAGATTGTAGTTTTTGTTTATTGATGTCTGCAAAATGAAAGTAAATTTGATGTTTGCTAAAAGAGGCCCAGAAGTAGCTACATAGTGATATGTTATGAAGTAGCTTGCTTACTGGCTATAAGGGGACCTATTCCATATATTAGTGCTTGTTATCATTAACAGGGGATGTAATTCAATATCATTTCTTTTGGTGGTTTTCCTTTAGGGCTGGCAACGGAAGCTAGATCCAGGATACAATGTGATGCAGACATTACAAACACTGCTTCTTCGAGCTGACTGGGCCAAGTCTCTTTCCTATACAATTGATGGGTTGATGGGCCCATAAGAAGGTTTTGTTTTTTTCTTTTTACGTTACTGTTTCTGAAAAACAATTTTGACAGTCCGAGGACTCGGAAATTATACCGGTTTTTAAGAAATAACAAAATTCAGTTTTTGTCCCCCCCTGAAATCTCCTGCATTTCCATTTTTTCGGTGAAATTTTACCCTTCTGTATTCATTGTGCTAAATTTAACATATCATTTCTCAAAACTCGCAAAATGGTGATGAGGATGGGGCGGAGGAATGTAATAAAGTCTTGACATTCTATTGTATTCTTTCCTTTCCATTTGTTTTTTATTTTATATTATTTTGTACATTTAGCTTTTTTCCTTCCCTCACGAGGAACTAAAACAAAACAGGAGTACAATCATAGGGTTGATCTCATGAACAATTATTCATTATTTCTGTTCATCACTTTCGTTTGTGTAATGGCAATGCTGCTGGAATTGGTTCTTGATCTCATTATGGCATTTTGATGGTGAGTGTTGACATGGCAGGAGACAAGTTATATTGACCGTCTTCTTGGCAAAGGGCTTTTTATGGGTGGAACTTGTAGTGGCATGCATTTAACTGGTTGATGTCCGTATTATAATCCATGGTTGCCTGGGCATATCCGAGTATAAAATTAACGGATCATGTTATCGGGTTTCTTGATAATGTTTACCCTCTCTTTTCCTTCTAATACTAATTTGCAGCAGCAAGTCGAATCCATGTAAGGCCTATTATCCTACTTGAGTTAAAAGAGAAGGCGCGCGCACAGCTTCAAACTGCCTCACGGGCTACTCGAAAAAGAGTTTTCTTTACCCTCGCATTTCCAATCTCTCTTCTCTTCATTGATGGCTCAGTTAGATTGTTTAAATAAGTTTAGGCAGAGTTTCACGACACCTACAAGTACTTATTCATGGTTCATCACTCCAACCAATGGCAATTTTTGCAAGAACATCAATAGCTTTTTTCAAGCAGATGCAACTTAGTCATTCAACCATGGTGGTACACAGTTTGTCAAGCATCATGTGCCGAACCTTGGTGGATATGCGTGATGGGGACTAAAAATAATAAAAATATACATTGTGGAATATTGAATTTGTCATCTAATAATTAGAGGAAATTAAGGATTCTAAAAGTTAAAAGTTAGCGTTGGCTCGAAAGATTCCCCAAAGGAAAAAATACCATTCTTACTATGAAAGGTTATATTTATTATGCGCTATTTTTCTAAATTGGTTTTTATGATTGTTATTAATTATTCTTATTATTTTCAGCTTTTTTTTCTTCTGATTTTGTGAAAAGTTTGATGTCGGTATTTAAACATGTTAGAAAGTGATATCAATCCCTAAAAATAAAAAATTCGTTAAAGATGTTGACATTAAATCTTAAAATATTTTTCATTGAAATTGCTAAAAATAGACATAACCTTATTTGATTTTGAAATCAAGACATTGGTCCCTTTTTAAAATGAAATGTGTAAAAAATAATACTTATCCAGAAAAGGAGAGATTTTATGGAGGTTACTAAAAAATAAATGTTTGATCTATATGAATGATAATAATTGGACCTCGGACCCAAGAGTGGCGAACATAAACTTCGGCTCTTTTGTTCAAAAAGAATCTTGTAAATTGAGAATTATTGTTTATATATTTTTTATTTTTTTTAAAAAAAACATGGGTTTTTGTTTTTGTTTTTTCGGTATGTAGGCTCAATAAACCAATTTATTTTGGGCAAGTTATAATGGATTTAAAAAACTTGTTATTAAGTCCAAATATATATATATATATATATATATATATATATATATAAATGCTAAAACAGATATTTTTGTCAAATGCTTTAACATGAGAAATATTTTTGATCTTTTTTTCGTGATAATAAAAAATAAAATAAAAAGACATTTTTTTTTAACAATGAAAGAATATACAAAATGATTTTTTTTGAAATACTTGGCGTAATGCACACAAAATATATATATTCATATAAATTTGATGTTATTTCTATTTCTATTTTGATTTTATTTATTTTTTTAATTCTTGCGCATGAGTATGCTTAACCCAAAACCATCAAACCCTATAAATACAACCCAAACAATTTAACCCATTAACAAAGCCATAGCCCAAAACCCATTAGTTTTTATCAAGGAAAGATTAAGACCAGCCCAATGTATATTGAAGCCCAACAACACTAACCCCCATGCAAACATAGCCCAACTACTAAGAACACAGTCCATGTGACAGCGGCCCATCATATATAGCCCGAACCAAACAAAACCAATGAAAGCCGAAGTAAGCCCATACACACCAAACCCAAATCCACCTAATGTTCAATATTTTCCTTTTACCCAATCCTACACACACACACACAGAGGTTATAAATTAAAAATAAAATAAAATCAAAGGTATTATTCTTTAACTTTGACTAATACTATTGTGTATTGAAATTAGGAGTGATTATTTTTTATTTGGTTGAGTTTTTATTAAAAAAATGTAACTAGATCAATTTTTTTTTAAAAACCGAAACCGGTTCAAACCGACCGGTTTAGGTTTAATTCGGTTTTTTGAACAAAAACCGATTCAAATTGGTTTGGCTAAGTTTTTTTGGTTTGATTCTGTTTTTTTCGGTTTGTCTCTGTATTTTTCCGGCTGGGTTCGGTTTTTTTGGTTTTAATCTTATAAAATCGAAACCGAATCGAACTGGTCGGTTTTTTTAAAATTTTAATCGGTTTTTTCACGGTTCGGCCTTTTCGGTTTTTTTTTCCGATTTTCTCGATTTAATCGATTTTTTAATTTTTTTACTCACCTTTAATTGAAATAGTGTTACGAAGTCTAAAGTTTTCTTCACAAAACTAAAAAATATTGTGTTTGAGGGTGTTTTTAAATTTTTAAAGGAATTCAATTGATTTCGTTGAATTAATTAGGGGTGGATTGGTTTTCATATAAATTTATTTCACAATATAATAACATTTTTATTTTTAAAAGAACAATGACATATACCTGTCTCTTAGAGATATTTTTTATTTTTTATATTTAATTTCTAATAAATCTTTTTATATGTTTAATTCATTCTATATTCTTTTGATTTCTATATATTTTTATTTAAAATAGTTTATAGAATTAGCTTGTTTTTTAATTTTATTCTTCTTGAATTTTTTTTCCTTTGAATTTATTTTGATTTAAAATGATTTATAGAATTAACTTGTTTTTTTTTTCTTTTGAAAGACAAAAACTGAAAAGCAATATATATATATATATAAAACACGAAAGATTTACACGAACTTCACTGCCATACAACCTGTCCTCCTCTCAAGCTGCTTCATCTTTTCTTCCCTTAATAAGAAATACATTTGCCCTAATTTTATTAACCTACGCCTATTTTTGTTTTAGGCCTTTTTTAAAAATAAAAAGTAGAATTGATAACGAAAACATACACTGATTTTAAATTCGATATATTCCAAATAAAAGTATTTTTCTACACGCATAGAAGAAAGGTTTTGAACCATAACAATATTTATATGTGAAATATTATAATATAAGTATAAATATATTCTACAAATTTCAGTTTAGAAACTATCTATTTGTTTTTGTGTTTTAAAAATATTTTTTTAAAAAATTAAATTTTTTTTTATTTTTTTACTTTAAATTAATATTTTTTAATGTTTTTAAATTATTTTGATATATTAATATTAAAAATATATTTTTTTAAAAAATATTTTTAAATAAAAAATATTTTAAAATATTACCGCAATTATATTTTTAAATATGAAAGGTTGATATGGCCTCGAAAATGATGGCTAAACATTAACCAGTGAGGAAATGTTGACGGCTTCAATTCTTATGAAAAGTCAAGACAGTACATAACAACCCATTATAATTATATAAGCCTTTGCATCAAGGTATGCTCATATATTGATCTAAAAAAAGTAAAAACAAGTCAAGTAACATTAAAAGGTTTAAAAAAATTAGATTTTAAAAATATATTTTTAGTTATAGTTTTAAATAAATTAATTTAAAAATATATGTTTGATTAAAATTGATATTAAATGATTTTTTACATGCAAAATATATATAAAAAATTACATCATCTTAAATGAAAAATATATTACTTTAATTTTTACCAAACTAATATTTAAAACATTAAAAACAAAAATTATTTAGTTAAAAAAATGATTTTTTATCCATGATCAAAGTAAAAAACACAAGTTAACACAAGACCAAACATTCTCAGTTGTGCAACAACCTCAACATCCTTTTCCACTCCAATCCGACATGCTTCCTTCTTGCTCCTTCCTTACTGTTTTTGCAAATTCTTTCCACCTAACAAAGAACCCATCCCCTTTTTGAGAGAGGGAGCAAATTATAAACATCTTTAAAAAAAAAAAAAACCAGAACATACCTTATTTCAGTGAATTGCACCATGCCCTTATTAAAGCAAATTAATAATATGAGCAATTCTGAAGGGTGTAGCTCAACTCATTAGATCTTGAGTTTGTTTTCTAGAGATTATTGGTTCGAGTCTCACAAATCTCAGAACCACTTGAGGCTTACAGGGTCCATGAAATTAGTCGAAGTGCGAGCTAGCAAGCACGAGCAAGCTGATCCGGATATCCGCATTGATAAAAAAACAAAAAATTAACAATATGGGTGAGACTAGCGAGGGACAAAAATGCATAAGAGAAAAAGAAGGGTAGTCGATATCGATCTTTCTCTTCCCCTTCCCTACCCTTGTACATCTCTCTTATGCATCTTTGCCCCTTGCTGATCCCATCCATGAAAAGGGCACAAGCACTGAGACCAAGGAGCATGCACACCAGCAGTAGATCCTCCTCGGATCCTCGTTGCATGTCGAACTAGGATTAGACGTTCCTTTAATAGGAAGGAAATTGGTGCCCCATCCGCGTTCTTTTAGAAAAAGGCCGGCAGTGTGTTTGCCATGAAAGTTCTTCGCTATTACTCTCCACCCCATTGATGCAATACCAACCACGGATACGGAATTACTTTCTTCTTCTTCTTCCTCTTCTTTTCCTATACGTTGAAGGAAAAGAATAAGAATGAGGACATTAAAGATTATTTTAATAAAATCGAAAATAAAAGAATGAAAAACATTAATTTCCTCCTACGGCTATTAGGAATTTCCTCGCAAATTAATCGAGCAGACACGGGAAGCTACGCGTGAATTATATAATTTGCT
>Ga0325401_1003827_pt1 | contig 13962 bp, 15 predicted proteins | sample PopdelMetagenome_FD_205666 | JGI IMG/M metagenome (GOLD analysis project Ga0325401, IMG submission 205666) | Populus deltoides microbial communities from Bellville, Georgia, United States - Xylem-PdKOR-R2 | ecosystem: Host-associated > Plants > Phyllosphere > Stem > Wood/Secondary xylem | place...
CTTCTAAGCTTCTTGTTCTCTTCACTCTCAGGTTGGTTATGCACTTCTCCTTTTTTCTAGTGTTTCTTTTCTTCACTTCTTCAAAGAAAAGTGAAAAAACGTGAATTTTTAAAGATCTCTTTAGTTCCTTTAGTAGCTTTTATTAAACAGACAGACCCTTTCAAGTTGTTCACTTGGAATGTGTGAAAGGAACACTGTTTACCTGTTTGGTTGCTGAGAAAAAGCATAAGGTTTATATCTTTTATGAAAAAGGGAAAAAATTTGCAATCTGGGTTCATTCTTTTTTCTTAAAGAAAACTAGATTACTTAGCAAACAAATGGGTCTCGAATCTTTGAATTTCTCCTTCTTTTAACGGGTTTGATTTTCTGAAGGTCAACCTTTTTTGTCCTTTTTGATTTATAATCTTAACATAGCTAGGTTGTTGCTGAATGTAGTTTCTTGATGTCAATGTAAGTTATTTATTTGATTGTTAACTTTTTTTTCTTGATTTGATTAGTGAGGTTTTTTAGTGTGACAGGATCCAAGGAAGGAACTTGATGTGGGGTTTATCGATCAAAATGGAAAATTGTAGATGCATTAGTATAATTTGTGACCTTTTCCCTCTCTGAAGCAAGTGAAATTCATGATGTTGTAATGTGAAAGGAAGTCAATGGGTTTGAAATATCAAATTTGACCGAATTTTTGTGTGAGAATTCGTTTTATATGTTGAATTGATAGCAATGTATCATGTTTTTTGCAGAGTTTTGGAACTAAATTTGCAAAATGCTACATTCCCAGAATTGAGTGCTTCCATGGTATCAATAGCTACATTTCACAAAATGGAGCATTTAAGATGCCCAATGGTGCCCTTAACAAATGATTTTAACAGAATACGGCACCAAGTGAAAGCTAACAATATGGTTTGTCAATTTTTTGACACACACACGCACACATATAAGGATAAATGATACTGTCAAATTAGGTTGAACAATCTTATACTAGTCAACTCCCATTGTTTATAGTTGATTTGTTTTTTGTTTTGAACTTGGCCTCATTCTAGTTGAATGACGCCTACCATGTTTGAACCTAGTTCTCCGAATAGCTTATCATTTTCTTTACCTCTTCTAAAGCAGGAGACTAGCAGTTAAGGTCCCTGAAAAGATAATTTTCTGGATTCATTACAAGTTTTTTCTTTTGCTTTAATCCACATAGATTTTGCATAAACTATGAACTTACAATTTCACGAATTCTACCAGTCGTTCTCTAACAAATATGTCTGCTATCTTGAGGTCTATTACAGTAGTGGAGGTCTAGTGGCATATGCTGATTCGCAATCAGAAACGGCTGCGCCTGCTGCTGAGCTTAATCAGAATGAGTGGAAGAAGAAGAGAGTGGTGGTTCTGGGAACAGGGTGGGCAGGTACTAGTTTCCTTAAAGATCTGGATGTTTCTTCATATGACGTTCAGGTTGTTTCACCCCGCAATTATTTTGCATTCACCCCTCTGTTGCCTAGTGTGACCTGTGGTACAGTTGAAGCTCGGAGCATTGTAGAGCCAGTGAGGAATATTATAAAGAAGGTAAAGGAAGATAACAAGAACCCATATTTAATCATGTGATAAATTTTGAGTGATTTCATGGGTGCACACACACTCACACAAAAATACCTCATACTCACATTCATGAATATAAACATATGACTGCAGTTTGTACAGATCACTATGTTTTCATGTTTATTTTCTTATAGAATTTCCATTTTATTCTGATAGAGAAATGGGGAAATTCAATTTTTCGAGGCAGAATGTGTCAAGATTGATGCTGCAAAAAACAAGGTTTTCTGTAAGTCTCATTTTGAGAACAACATGATTGGTGCTGAAGATTTTTCCCTGGAATATGACTACTTGGTGGTAGCGATAGGAGCCCAAGTAAACACTTTTAACACCCCTGGTGTCATGGAGAACTGCCATTTTCTGAAGGTAGGGTCATTTTAATTATATAGGGTGGAGTTAAGGAAACACTGTAATCCTCATATAATATCTACTACTCAGCAATCTTCCATGAGGTTTTGGGCTTTTCTTTCTATAAAGGGAGAAACTGACCTTTTCAGGAATTGGAGGATGCACAGAAGCTCCGCAGAAGTGTGATTGATTGTTTTGAAAAGGCTTCCATCCCTGGCCTGACTGAAGAAGAGCGAAGAACTAACCTTCATTTTGTAGTTGTTGGAGGAGGTCCCACTGGAGTGGAGTTTGCCGCCGAGCTGCATGACTTTATCCAGGAAGATTTAGTCAATGTCTATCCTATGGTTAAAGATCTAGTGAAAATAACCTTGATCCAGTCTGGAGATCATATTTTAAACATGTAAGGTTTTAGCTTTCACGATCTACATTTATAATGCTTCTGAGCATAAGTCACTGGAATGCCAAACTATCACTTCTGGTGAGATGTTCTCATTTTCATCATCATTGTGCCACTGGAACTATTACTGCATATAACTGGCCTCATGTTCCTTATAAAGAAGTATGTTTATTGCTGATATGATGGCTTCATCTTTGCTTATAGAATGCATCTCAGCAAATGGGCAAGAAGAAAATTTGAAAACTAAGCAGCTACTATACTCTGTCTTTGTAGGTTTGATGAGAGAATTAGTACATTTGCTGAGAAGAAGTTTCAAAGAGATTGTATTGAAGTTCAGACAGGATGTAGAGTTCTCAATGTTTCTGATAAAGAAATTACCATGAAGGTCAAATCCAAGGGTGAGATTACATCTATACCACATGGACTGGTAGTATGGTCTACTGGTATCAGCACTCGCCCAGTTGTGAAGGACTTCATGGAGCAAATTGGGCAGGTTCGTTGCATATAGCAGATTCTAACTCTATTATGACAATGCTCGCTCATGAATGAAGGTTATTCTACCGAGTCACTTAAGATCCAAATTTTTAAATATGTAAAGTGGCATCAAGCTCATGCTGTTATTTTGAGATTTTCAGAGTTGTCATACTACATGGTTGTTCTTACTCTATTAATTACACTCTAAACTTTGTTTCATATGCAGGCTAACAGACGTGTTCTTGCAACTAATGAATGGCTGCGAGTAAAGGAATGTGAAAATGTATATGCACTTGGTGATTGCGCCACAATAGATCAGCGTAAGATCATGGTAGGTGAATCCTTTAGCCTGTCAATTTAATTCTTAAGAGATGCCTAGTTTATTTATCTTGGGGACATTTTGCATCATGAAATGCTTTAATAGCTGCAGATTCAGCCTATACATCCTGGGATTTGTTCTTTGTTTTTTCTGTTAATTGAGTTTGATAACCTAAATCATGGAAAACATGCATCAGAATAGTGTACAGATGGCAAAATGTTAGGATTAGGTGCACATGTTTATATAAACAAGAGACCTTTGCTTCTTTGAAATACAGAAAATAAGCAGAGATAGCAACAAGTTGTGCTTCTCTGATCTCCAATATATGCAATTCTTTTGCTGGAATGTTGAGTCTCTTCATGAATTTGTGCACAGAACTTTTTTTCTACTAGTTTTTATGATATTACATATTCCAGAAAGAGATGCTGTATATTAACTCACATATCTTTTGAATTATATGTATCTGTGGGATTAATTTGGAAAAACAATAGGGATATGCAAGAACAAACAAATTTTATTGGAAACATTCCTATAATGAATTCCTTGGGAACTTCTTAAGTAAATGGAACATACAGAATTGTGATCAATCAAATTAACTGTTGGACTCCCAAATAAGCCTTTGCATTAGAATACCATATGTAGATCACGTTAATTATTGAATACTGGTGTTTTGTTGCTGAATAAGGGAGGCGTGCCAATGTTTTTAATATTTCTCATTTTTAAAGAGAAATTGAAATACTTGAATCACCTTTCATGGACAAACTGAATGCCTTTATCAGCTTTTTTTTTTTGTCTTCACTATCAATTCATTTACCTTTTTATTTCCTCATCGATTTCATGTTTGCTTCAAATTCTTGGTTTTTATATAATTGTATAAATTTGTGAAATTTTGGACAAGATTTGAATATGATGCAATGCCATTCTGCTTTAGGAGGATATTGCATCCATATTTAAAGCTGCAGACAAAGACAATTCTGGTACCTTGACTGTTCAAGAATTCCAAGATGTGGTAGATGATATCCTTGTAAGGTATCCCCAACTGGAACTCTATTTGAAGAACAAGCATCTGAGAGATGTGAAAGATTTGATGAAAGATCCCGAGGGAAAAGACATAAAAGAAGTTGATATTGAAGGTTTTAAACTAGCCCTTGCTCAAGTGGATTCACAGGCCAAAAGTCTGCCTGCAACTGCACAGGTATTTTTCTTGCATCTACTATTGTACGTTTTGATGCCAGTCTTATTTTTTTTTTTCCTCTCTTCAAAATATGATACAAGAATTTCTTTACATACTTTTTTTTTCAGGTTGCTGCTCAACAAGGTGCTTATCTTTCTAGGTGTTTCAATCGTAGAGAACACTGCAAAGATAATCCTGAAGGTCCTCGGCGTTTTGTAGGTTCTGGGCGTCATGCATTCGTTCCATTTCGGTATGCTATCTGTCTTTGAAGTGCTCATCTTTTTTCCTATTGAGCTGTTACAATATCTATATAAGAACATTATGAACCAGTTTTTATTATACTTGTATCAAGCCATGTTTCTAACTTCCAAGATGCTGACATTTTGGAATGCAAGGTACAAGCATCTTGGGCAGTTTGCTCCTTTGGGAGGAGAGCAGGCTGCCGCTGAACTGCCTGGAGACTGGGTTTCCATTGGTCGCAGCACACAGTGGCTCTGGTATTCTGTATATGCCAGGTGATTATCAGCTACTTTTAGAGTTCAAGATTTGCTAGCTCTTTGAGTGAGCATTTAGTCTCCACATTCATGAATTTGACTGTAACCTTTTATTTCATTCAGCAAACAAGTGAGCTGGCGAACAAGAGTGCTGTTGGTATCTGATTGGACTCGAAGATTTGTTTTTGGAAGAGATTCAAGCCGTATTTGAGACAACAAATGGCGTCTTCTATAAACTATCCCAAAGTCACTGGTTTTCCCACAACTCAATCGCAGCATTTCCACCTACCGTGCATATATATGATTTCCTTTTTTCCCTTTCAAATTTGTGTCTATGTACTCTCCTTTGGCATGTAAAATTGATACACTGTTACCATTTACTTGTTTACCAGGTGTAAAATAGCATGTAGAGCAACAGATTTCTTGGTAACCTGATGCTGTAAATGGCTGACAAGTATTCTTTCTTGTATGGAAGTCTTACGTTGATTTACACGACCATGTAAAAATGCTCACGCTCCCGCAAAGAAGTTCCAAACTTTACAAGGCTTAGACTTGTATTTTCTTGATGTCTTCAGTTTTGTGTTATGATGTATCTTGTCCAAGGCTGCAGCTATATCTTTGAATTGCCTAGTGTTCTGAAACCACTCGAGGCTTGGACCCAGCCAGGTTTCTAAACCAGGCATGTAGTTTTATCTTGTGAGCACGATTCAAGTAATTTTTTTAAATGATGTATTTTTTTTAAAATAATATTGTTTTGAAAAAAAATTAAAAAAAAATTGTGAATTAACCTACCATATCGAAACCTAGGCTTTAGACCGGGATGGTTTTTAGAACACCTTTGAAATCACCTTAAGAAAATAAAAATAAAAATTAAGGATTGAAAATATGGGATCATGGGGTGAGATCTTAGGGGAATGATATGGGAAATAATATTACTCATCTAATGTACATTAAAAAGAGTGCTTGGCATTTTGAAATGAGATAAATTAGGATCTGGTCAAATGCCTGCTGGTAATTTCCTCTGTAGTGAGGTCATGGTGGTATATAATGTGTGTAAAATTAATAAAGCTTGCAACAAGGAGATCCTGTTTTCCTGCTAAAAGAGTATCAAAATTAACAATTTTTTCTTTCTAAAATTACCATAAACTTAAATATTAGTAACATTTTTGTCAATAATATTAAATACAATGTGGTTGGCAAGTAAGTATGCTCCTCACTTTGTGGATAAAGGTTCTATTCCAAAATTGTGATGGGACAATACATTTTCTTTTCCATTTTCTAGTTTCATGATAGATAATTTTTGCGGAAACAGAGATATAAAATTTTTACATATAAGTTGGTACGAGGATTTCCTAGAATCAACCGAGATGAAAAACAAAAAAAATATATATTAAAATCATATGTTACCCCTCTTAAAAAAGGGGACCGAACTGTTAGCTAGAGGAATGTATGGTTCTGTGACTGTGACACAGAAACACTACGTATTAATAGCTCCAAATTTTTGATCCGTAAACTTCTCATTAGAATCTGCTCTTGGATTTATTCTTCCTTTGCAACAGAAAAACAAGATTGAAAGAACTGTTTCACTAGTTTTTGTTTAGAGAGGCAACAAAAGTTTGGTTTTACAATGAGAGGGTACTATACATTCTTTGAGAGAGCTCTTCGAGCTTTTAATGATCACTCTACAGTGTCTAAGCTTCTTGTCATCTCCTCTGTCAGGTTATCATCTGGGCTACCTTTTCTTAACTTTTTTTCCTATCTGTTTTTGTTTTGTTCTCTTTGATCTAAGAGATGTGTTTCTGAAGAGTTTTTGACCATAGTATGTGGTTGTTTAACAAGGTATATCTATGGCTGGAAAAGTAAAGGAAAGAAAAGAAAAAGGAGCAGAACATTGCATAATTAACATAAAAGAAGTAAGCTAGGAAAAAAGATGGAATTTATGGATGAATTAAGCTATAGAGTATGTTACAGATTGAATATGGTTTTTCTTCTCCTTTTTCTTGCACATGCTTCATGGTCTTTTTAACAATAATTTGGAGACTTTGCATATATAATGACTCTTTGTTCATGTGTTCTTCAATTTGACTTGCTAGCGGTGGAGGTCTAGTGGCATTTTCTGATGCCAATGCATTCCAAAGTTATGCTGAAGGAGATGGCAAGAAAAAGAAGGTGGTGGTACTTGGAACTGGCTGGGCTGGCGTCAGTTTCTTGAAAAACTTGAAGAGTTCTTCATATGATGTTCATATAGTTTCACCGCGTAACTATTTTGCGTTTACTCCATTGTTACCAAGTGTTACAAATGGAACAGTCGAAGGACGCAGCATTGTTGAACCAATTCGCAATATTGCAAGGAAGGTATGAAAATGTAAATCATAGAGTAGTGTACTTGCTGTTGCATTGGAATCTTGTGCACATACTTCATTCAGAATTACATGAATTAAAGTGAAATATTATGTTGAAGGCTTCTTTTAATGTCTAGAATTCGCAGCATGAAAGAATCGAAGAGGAGAAATTATAAGAATTGTGATGATCCTATTAACATGGATTAAATGCTGCTTTGGAGCTGCACCCACGTGTTGGAAAATGGAAAACAACATATACATAACGTTATTTCTGTATCTTGCAGAAACCATTTGGAGTTGGATTCAAGGAGGCTGAATGTTATAAGATTGATCCAGTACAGAAGAAAATTTATTGCAGAAGTACTGATCAAGGCAAAACTTTAGGAGGGAATGAAGAATTCACAATGGATTATGATGTCTTGATTGTGGCCATGGGAGCTAAATCAAATACTTTCAACACCCCTGGTGTTGAGGAACATGCTCACTTCTTGAAGGTAAATTGAATATCATGATGATTTTATATGACTTGGTAGCTATGCGTAGAATTTTTCACCTTCTGAGCGTTATGTTAAAACAATTAGATTATTAAAATTATTTTGTCCTAACCTAAACTTGTCGAGTTCATCATGCAGGAAATTGAAGATGCTCAGAACATCCGTAGGTCAATAATTGATTGTTATGAACGTGCAAGCCTTCCGAGTATAAGCGAAGAAGAGAGGAAGCGCATTATGCATTTTGTAGTTGTCGGTGGGGGCCCATCTGGTGTGGAATATGCTGCAGAACTTCATGACTTTGCACATGATGATTTAGCTAAACTATATCCTTCAATCAAAGATTACCTGAGAATTACACTTCTTGAGGCAGGCGATCACATTTTGAACATGTAAGGCAGATCACTTCAGAAAGAAATTAGTCTGGTGGGGTCTAAGGCATGATTATGGTTATATTTTCTGCGTTTGTCAATGACAATCACTGTCAGTTGGTAATAGCTCTTGCTGTGTTTATACCTGTTTAATGGTCCTTGAATACACATTTTGAACATGCAAGGCAGATCACTTCAGTAAGAAATTAGTCTGGCGGGGTCTAAAGCATGATTGTGGTTATGTTTTCTGCGTTTGTCAAAGACAATCACAGTCAGTTGGTAATACCTCTTGCTTTGTTTATACCTGTTTGATGGTCCTTGAATATGGAAGATGGATACACCATTTTCTGCAGGAATCTGGTCTTGGCCTTTCGTTGTAGGTTTCAATCCAACTCCATTTTGTTGAAAGTATTTGGAATAATTACGTGCAGCATTTTTATACACTATATCATAATTAATGAAATCTAGACACACAGACGACCCGAATTGATTAGTTTGGTACTCTAAATGCGGATAAAGAGGTGTTGTACATCTCTGAATATATCATATCCAAGAAAAGAAGGTTCAACTGTCAAATGGTGATTTTTGAAATTAAGAATCAATTAACATCTGAGCCTTGCTTACTTGTTTCTTACAGGTTTGACAGCAGAATTACTAAATTTGCTACTGAGAAGTTCGAAAGAGATGGAATTGATGTAAAGACAGGTTCAATGGTCATAAAAGTTTCTGACAAGCATATCTCTACTAAAGAGATAAAAACTGGCCAGACTGTTTCAATACCTTATGGAATGGTTCTCTGGTCAACCGGCATTGCAACTCGTCCTGTCATTATGGATTTTATGAAGCAAATTGGTCAGGTCTGTTTCCTCACAACCATTTACATCTCCATATTTCCCTACACTTCACAGCAATGTGTGATAGGATATTCCATTAGGATTAAATTTCTTTGATCTCAGGGTAACAGGCGTGTTTTAGCTACTGATGAGTGGCTGAGGGTTGAAGGGTGTGATGGTGTGTATGCTCTTGGTGACTGTGCCACGATAAATCAACGGAAAGTCATGGTAAATGAATTTAGACATATAACATCTCTTTGCTATAGGATACGAGGCCTTTCAACTTTTATATGTTCTAACCAGCACTTAGCTCTTTCTATCGACAATTTTCATAATATTCTCATTGTTCTAACAGTAAGTGTATCCTTAGGCCAGCTTCGGCGTATCTCGTTAGAAGGTGCCCTGTCAGTATGCTATTGTAGGTTATCTGCCGACTAGCTCAATAAATTTCATTTTTCTCTCCTGTTCACTATCAGGAAGATATAGCAGTAATATTCAGCAAGGCAGACAAGAATAACTCTGGAACCTTAGATCTCAAAGATTTTAAAGATGTTGTTGACCACATCAGCGAAAGGTATCCTCAAGTGCAGATTTATATGGAAAAGAAAAAATTGAAAACCTTTGATGCTTTACTAAAAAGTGCTCAAGGGAATGACAACAAACTGATAGATATTGAAACGTTCAAGAATGCTCTACATGAAGTAGATTCTCAAATGAAAAATCTTCCTGCAACAGCTCAAGTAATTTCAATTTTTTCCCCTTCTTTCGTTCCTTCTTTCAACCAGCTAACAATGCTCTTTTGAGTTACTGTTTTTTTCTTTTTTGAAATCTTAAGGTTGCAGCACAGCAAGGTGAATACCTTGCAAGCTGTTTTAATCGTATGGAGCAATGTGAAAAGTATCCTGAAGGTCCTATGAGATTTAGGGGAACAGGCTGCCATCGGTTTCGTCCATTTAGGTACAAAATAGACGTTGTTCCTTTCTCTATTTTCCATGAAATATACAGGGCAATTTAAAAGGCAGTCCATCTCAAAAAGAAAAATTTAAGTAATAAGTAATGCCCTTCATGAATCAGTTCTTCCTGCCAATGCCTTTTTTGTATACGCTTTAATATCCAGATGAACATGTGCAAAAGTCTTGTTTACTTGAGACTAATTTAAGGTTTCATAACAAGGACACTGTCTTCTCTGTCAAAGACACCATTTGTTTATGTTTGTTGATATTGTAATGAAGAGTTTTAGAGAGAATGCCGATACATCTGTCGATTATCCAATGCAAGGTATAAGCATTTTGGACAATTTGCTCCATTGGGAGGAGAGCAAACTGCAGCTCAACTTCCAGGAGATTGGATTTCCGTTGGCTATAGTACTCAGTGGCTCTGGTACGCGGTGTATACAAGGTAATACTCTTATTCAGGTTCAGAAATACCTGCTCTAATGTTAACATACTGCCATCATCTGAATTTTTTTTTTTTTACTTACAGTAAGCTAGTCAGCTGGCGCACGAGAGTGTTAGTGGTATCTGACTGGCTTAGAAGGTCAATATTCGGAAGAGATTCAAGTCGAATCTGAGAGTTCTGGAGCATGAATCTTGCAAAACAAGTACTGATGCTCAGGCAATTCTTAGCAGATTTTATTCCACCTTCAGCTCAAAACCTCACATAATTATCTTTGTTTGTCCGTGTTTTTCCTGACTGTTTCATTAAAAAATAAGTTCTTAGCAGAAAAACTTTTGCTGGAAAAAACTTTTGGGTACAATACTTGCCCTTAGTTTCGGATTGTTTAGGAATATTGGCGAATCCTAATTCCATTTTAACCAAGTCATTCTTATGAATTTCTTATCAATTCATGCTGTTCCGTTCTGATGGTAGCATCAAAGTATTGTTGTTTTCTTCAAAATGTGAGCTTGTAACTTTTTGTAAAGCCTTTTCGTAGTACTGATTATGGTAGAACCAATATCCTAGGTATTGGAAGAAACAAGGCTAAATAAAGTAGAGAACTGAAACAAAATTGGAACAAAATCTGTTGTCTAATTGTCATATGACATGAATAGTTGTAGAAAATACTGTCCTGAGCTGTCTCAGATTTTGCTGGAGTCCCTTCCAAATATAAACTTTCTCGACCAGTCAGATATCACCAACATTCTTGTACGCCAGCTAACTAGCTTGCTGTAAGTAGAGGAGGAGAACTGTCAAGTGATGAAAATATTCTGATATAAATCAAATATATGTGAATATGAGGGAATCATTACCTTGCATAAACTGAGTACCAGAGCCACTGAGCGCTATGTCCGATCGAAACCCAATCTCCTGGAAGTTGAGCTGCAGTCTGCTCTCCGCCCAATGGAGCAAATTGTCCAAAGTGCCTGTACCTGAAATTTCATAACTAAAGCTTCAGTATTCTATATTGCGTTTTCAATCGTTTAGCAACTCCATCATTTATAAAAAAAAATTCCTTTAATTTCCTAGATCTCCTCTATACAATAGATAAATTCCATACAATAAGTAATTCATAGCATATGAAGAATGAAAAGAAAGAAAAATGGTGGGAGAATATACTGTACCTGAAGGGATGAAACTGGTGTCGGCCTGAAGCCCTGAACCTCAGAGGACCCTCAGGATTCTTTTCACAAAGCTCCTTTCTGTTGAAACATTTTGCAAGGTATTCTCCTTGTTGTGCAGCCACCTATAAAATAAAAAGAAAATGAAGATCGATAATGTAAATGAATACTATAGATGGTTGAATAATGTCAACAGAAAAGTGAAAACTAAAATATGTTTTACCTGAGCAGTTGGTGGGAGACTTTTCATTTGAGAATCAACTTCGGATAGAGCCTTCTTAAATATTTCGATATCTATTTGTTTCTTGTCATCTCCTTGAGCATTCTTCAGTAAAGCATCAAAGCTTTTCAGTTTGTTCTTTTGCAAGTAAAGCTCAACTTGAGGGTATCTCTCACAGATGTGGCCAACAACTTCTTTGAAGTCTTTAAGATCTAGAGTACCAGTGTTGGTCTTGTCTGCCTTCCTGAATATTGCTGCTATATCTTCCTGTTAAATCATAGGGCATTATTGTATCAAGTCAGCTGAAAACTTCATCAGAAAACACTATGCAATGTGTATAATACAGAGATTTTGAATATGTTTACTTTCACATACCATGACTTTGCGTTGATTTATAGTCGCACAGTCACCTAGAGCATATACATCTTCGCAGCCTTCAACCCTCAGCCATTCATCGGTTGCCAGAACACGCCTTTTGGCCTGTCCCCAAATAACAATCCTCAGTGGTTAGTTTAGTTGAAAAGTCTTTCACGAGTAAAATTTCAGAAATGAGGGTGAAATAGTAGGATGCTCATGGTTGCGGAACCACAGACCTGATCAATGTGGTTCATGAAATCCCTGACAACAGGACGAGTAGCAATGCCGGTTGACCAGAGGACCACTCCGTATGGTACAGAAATAATTTCACCGGTTTTTCTCTCCTTAGTAGAAATATCCTTATCAGACACTTTTACAACCATTGATCCTGTCTTTACATCAATGCCATCTCTTTGGAATTTCTCGGTAGCAAATGTAGTAATTCGTTTGTCAAACCTGCAAGAATCAATCAATTAAAAACTTGTCATTACCAGTCATAATCACACTTCAGAACTCAACAAATTAAGAGAGAACTGATCTGACTTACATGTTCAAAATGTGATCACCAGCCTCAAGAAGGGTTATTTTCAGGTAGTCTTTAGCTGAGGGATATAGCTTTGCCATATCATCAAATGCCAAGTCGTGTAGCTCTGCAGCATACTCCACACCTGTTGGACCCCCTCCAACAACTACAAAATGCATCGCCCGCTTCTTCTCTTCTTCGCTTACACTCGGAAGGCTTGCACGCTCGTAACAGTCAATTATTGACTTACGAAGCCTCTGCGCGTCTCCAACTTCCTGCAGGGTGAGGAGATCAAGTCATGGCTTTAGTATTTCCTTCCCAGGCTATTCGATAGAGTATTCAAGAATTCCGGGATTTTGCTAGAGCTGACACCGCTAATTTCAAACTTTCTTTAAATGGTGTTAAGCAGCAAATCAAATTCATAATTCAGAACATACCTTCAGGAAATGAGCATGCTCCTCGACACCGGGGGTGTTGAAAGTATTTACACGAGCTCCCATGGCCAATATCAAGACATCATAATCAACTGTGAATTCTTCAATTCCATCCAAAGTTGAGGATTGGTTAGAACGACAATAAACTTTCTTATTTACTGGATCAATCTTATAACATTCAGCTTCTTTGAACTCAACATTGTAAGGTTTCTGAAATATTACGAAAAAAATAAGAAACATAACTCAGCAACACTAATTCAAAAAACCAACATAGCACTTTGTACATTTAACAGTCATTATTGCGTCCAACCTTTTTCACAATATTGCGAATTGGCTCTACTATGCTGCGAGCTTCCACCGTTCCATTAGTTACACTCGGTAACAAAGGAGTGAACGCGAAGAAGTTATTCGGAGAAACGACTTGAACATCATAGGAAGAGCTCTTCAGGTTTTTCAAAAAACTTGTGCCTGCCCAACCAGTTCCAAGAACTACCACCTTCTTTTTCTTGCCTTCATTCTGAGATGAGTCTGTGATCAATCCTTGGAATGGACTAGCATCAGAAAACGTTAACAGACCTCCACCACTGCAATAATTCGAGAATCAAGGTATATAAGTTGAAAACAACAGCAACGAATAACATTATTACTAAGTTCTCACATGGAATACTGCATATGGCATATTACATGCATCATCACAACAAAAAGTTTTTAGATAAACAAAAATATGCGTACATTTCTTGATGCACCAACAAAAGTTTTGGATCTGCAGTCACTAGTTAGGATAAACATGTTAATTTTCAACATAGTGAATTTTTTAACTGTATTTAAGGTAGCCTGAGACAGAAGAGACACGAAGATAGTCTGAAGGGTCCAACCACACATCTCTATCACTTATCTCGCTGGACATTAACCAAACGCAACCTCTATAGGGGTGCCTGACAGCTTTTATGATGGAAACGCACTTTTTAGAAACTTTTTAAAGAAAGAAAAACCGTGTTGCCTGTACAAATTAGTCAAAAGCTTCAGGAACATATAAATCT
>Ga0325401_1003832_pt1 | contig 13954 bp, 7 predicted proteins | sample PopdelMetagenome_FD_205666 | JGI IMG/M metagenome (GOLD analysis project Ga0325401, IMG submission 205666) | Populus deltoides microbial communities from Bellville, Georgia, United States - Xylem-PdKOR-R2 | ecosystem: Host-associated > Plants > Phyllosphere > Stem > Wood/Secondary xylem | place...
ATGTTGTTCTTTTTAAAGTGCGACCAAACTAAAAATATGCTATTAGTTGCTAATTTTTTTTAAATAGTATTATTCTGTCAATTGTTTTTTTTATTATTTTGCTATTTTTTTCATTAAAAAATCCGCCTTATATCCAGCTTTCAACCTTGCCCCTCTACTCTCCAGCCAGGACATTAACCCAACTATCTAATAAGAGCCACCACCCCTAACATGAACGTGTTGTTCCTATCACGCTAAAAAGAAATAATAAAAATTAATTTACATAATTATTAAATTATAAACAATAAATTAAGATGAAAAAGAAATATTTTCCTTACCCTGATTATTAGGAAAATTAAAATTAAAATCATGTTACCATAATTTCATGTTATACAGATAATTAATTTATCAATAGAACAAGTGGAAGGTGATGACTAAGAGACAAAAGAAAAAAAAAATTATCGTACCAAATAAGTCCATAGGACTTATCACAAAGAAAAATTTATCATATTTTAGCATTTTATTTTACAATAATAAAAAAATAATTAGCTATAGATACCCATTAATAGCAATAATATTTAATACTTTTTTCCAAAATTAATTTCTATAATTAGTATTTTTTTTTATTAAAATAATCCCACTTACTTTGACTTGCTTTACATTTTTTTGACACCAAATGTGATACATAATATCTTTCAAAAAGGTTTTTTAATTAAAAATATATTAAATTGATGTTTTTTATTTTAAATTTTAACATTTTTTCAAAACTATCAAAAATAAAAAAGCATATAAAAAATTAAATGAATTCTTTTTACTATAAAAAAAATAATTTAAAAACTCTTTAAAAAATAAAAGTTACTGCTATACTAAACCACCCGCAAGACTTGAACAAGCTTAATATTCTTCGCGAAATGATGGTGAAGATGCATGTTTTCTTTTGTTATTAACATGGAAATCCATAGATTTCAAAACTTTTCAATTGCTTTTTGGTTGCTAGTTGCTAACTTTTCTTTGTTCTAATTTGAAAATCTAAACTAAAAACAAATGACAAGATATCATTTTGTGTTTGTCAATAAATGGCAAAATCTTCGTATATATTCTCCTCGTTTTAGTCCACAAAATCTGAGGAGGGGGAGGAATATGGAGAGTAGGTGTAGATCAATAAATGGCACAAATTTTCTATACGAATAAATTGGTTAGGGGGTTTCATATATTGTACTTGTGAATGAGTGATCATTGTTTTATCTTTGGGATGAAATCCAAACCATCGACCTGGGCCAAAATTTTGATGTTGCCCCCGAATTAATTCTCCAAAATTGTGTTATTCTTAGTGGGAATATTGTGACTTGGTTGACCCTATAACTAAGGTGTGGGCTGCAAGTAACTAGATAGAAATAATATGATCAATTCAAATAAATTATTTGATCAATTTCACAGTTACAAAAATAAAATTTTCTGAGAATTACAAAACCCTGTTCATCAAATCTCAGATCATGAAGCTAGCAATCAAAGAGCATTAATAAAGGAATTGCTGTCATCGATCTTTATCCTTTCCACTTCACAATGATGCGTCATCAACCTAAGTGAGTGAATGATATAGTTTCCCAGGGCTGGCTAAATATGACTAATCACATCTGATTTTGTTGGCAAAATTACTACAAGCGAGATGGATATGAATTAACAGGGAAGTAAGAAACTACAATGGGAGCTCCTGATGATTTTGATTTGCCCTTTGACTTCTCTGATTTGGGCGCTTTTACTTCTGGAAGTACTGAAACGTTGTCATTGGAGACTCGTGAGGAAAAAGAGGAAACAAAGCAGCTGAAAATTGCTGAGAACTTGGCCATTGTGGTTTTGCATTGCTTGCTTGACGTTTCTTTCTCCGTGAAGAGAGGCACTCGGTGTTTTTTCTTTAGCTTAACAATTAGGAATTGCTAGTAAGAGGGCAACGAGAGGAGAAAAGCAAGCTTGGAGAAGGCACGTTGGAAGCTAAGTTGATGAATTCCTTTTTTTTTCAAGTAGTCTATTGGGCCTGTGAATGTAACGCAAAAGAATTGGCTGTTTATAATGAGATAAAAATGAAGCGTGTGAGAGAAGTTTATGCTTTACTTGCAAAGAAGGAAAACCAATTTTCAGTGGCTGCTTTGACCACAATGACTAGTGACTCTTAAGGGAAAGATTATTATATTTCGAGCTTGCAGAGCAAGGAAGATCTTGATATATATATATATATATATATATATATATATATATATAGACACGCTCACACACACACTAATGTCTTAGTTGCGTATATATTACAAAAGCCAAGGAACAGTCCAAACTTATTTTATACTATGTTAATTGTTGTCAAAGAACCATCTCAATTTAATAGTTTAAATTGTTAGGTGAGGTCTTACAATATGATTTATATTATTTTCAAACACACTTCCTCAAGTAAAAACTCTTTGGATTTGAAATTTGTACAGATCCACATTACTTTATGTTTAATTTTTATTAAATAAATGAGGATGGTGAGATTTGAACTCGAGACCACTTGGTCATCAAGACTCTAATGCCATATTAAAAAATCATCTCAACCCAATAGTTAAACTATTAAATGAAATTTTAGAATATAATTTATATTATTTTCTAATAATTATGGCCTTTGGCTTTTGAAACAATGGTAGATAATCGTTACCTATTCCTTTTTTGAACGTTGATTTTTGAGCATATATTTGCTTTCAAATTGCGTGTCAGAAAGAGATGTTTATTTGCTTGGAACATTGTCTCTGTTATCCAGCCGAGTCTTGTTTTCTTGACAAAGTCCAATTGATCTAGCTTAATTCTCTTCGAAAAGTATTTGAACGTGTTTTATGATGCTCTTGTCATTTTCTAATTCTCAGATGTAAGCACTTACGTTATAGAATACTCTAAAATATGTGGGATGTTCACTGTAGCAGTAGATTTTTTTATATATGTTTTTTTGTTTTTTTTATCTAAAATTGATTTTTTTTTGTTTCTTTTTTTTAAAATTTTTTTTGTTTTAAAATTATATTTGCTAATTTTTTTAAATATTGAACTGGTTGAAAATTTAACTATATAGTTTTTTTCTTTAAAACATTGTGAATTGGTATAATATTCTCATACAATGTTTTCTTTTTTTAATGATTTCTTTATTATTATTTTTTTTAAAATGGTCTTTGTAGATTTTATTTTTTTTATATTAAATTAGTTGAGAATTTAGCTTTGTAGTTTTTTTTTAAAAAACCAATATGAATTGCTACAGTGTTTCCCCTACATAGTTTTTGTTTTGCTGCAGTGTTTCCCCATGTATTTTTTTTTTAAAATTATCTTTATCGAATTTATTTTTTCAATATTAAGCTGACTGATAATCTAGCTTTAGCTTTCCCCATATGTTTTTTTTTATTTTTTTTATTTTTCTTTTTTCCAAAATTGTCATTTTTTACATATTTTCTTTTTTTTGTTTTGTTTTTTTCAAAATTATTTTTGTTGATTTTATTTTTTTACCATTGAGCTGGTTGAAAATTTAGTTTTTTTTCTTTTTCTTTAAAAACACTGTAGTTTTCCCCACGTGTTTTTTTTCGTTTTTATTTCCTTTTCTGTACATTTTTTTTCATTTTTTCATTTCTTTTACCCAAAATTGACTTTTTTTTTAGATAACCTTTATCGATTTTTTTTTATATATTGAGCTGGTTGAGAGATTAGCTTTGTAACTTTTTTTTAAAAAAATACTATGGATTACTACAGTGTTTCCCTTACATGGTTTTTGTTTGGCTACAGTGTTTCCTCCACATGTTTTTTTTAAATTATCTTTGTTAAATTTATTTTTTCAATATTGAATTGGTTGAGAATTTAGCTTTACCTTTAGCTTTCCCCACTTTATTTTTTCATTTTTTTTAAATTTTTCCCATGTTTTTTCATTATAATTATAATTATAATTATTATTATATTGTATATTATATAACTGTTTTTTTCTTTTTATTTTTTTTCATGAATTTTTTTTGTTTGATTTAGTTTGTTAATGTTAATTTTTTTAATTTAGTTATCAGATTTTTATAATACGAATCTCGGGTTTTATGGGTTAACCTGATTTGAAGAGTTATTTTTTTCATTTAGTTTAGTTTGTTAAAGTTATTTTCTTTCTATTTAATTATCAGACTTTCATATTTTCATGACACGTATTCTGGGATTGACGAGTTAACTTGGTTTAATGGATTAACTCGGTTAATTCTAAGTAAACCCGTCATTTTTTTTCTATTTAGTTATCAAACTTTCATGACGCAAATCTCAAGTTTTACGGGATAACCTGGTTTAAAAGGTTGACCCAATTAATTCAATGTTTTTTTTTCCTTTTCTTCATTAGTTTTTTCCTTCATGTTGATTTTTTTTCTTTGTTTTTTTTAATTAATCTATTTGATTATCACACTTTTATGACACGACCTTATAGCTAGACCCACATCCAGTATTCTTGGGTCCGGTGTTACAGCCAGACTCACTTAAACTTGGGTCATACAAGTTTAATTTTATTATTAATATTATAAATATTACTCTTAGATCAGGCGTTGCAGCCAAATCCAAGATTCTTGGGTATAACTTTGCAAAAAAACACAAGATTTTTAAATTTTAATTTTTTTAAATATTTTTTATACAAAAAAATGACCCGCGGCATCGCGCGGGTATCAAAGCTAGTTAGATATTATAGAATGTATCTATATAATATTATAGACATATTCTTATGTTGTAATTTTCACCATTATTATTGTATATTGCCTTTTATATATATATATATATATATATAAAAGGTTATTGGCTAACTAATAGGTTAAGCTTCCTAATTATTCTTAACTTGGTATAGAGCAATGGTGGTTTTTATGTTCTCTCTGAGTCTTTTGCCACCACTATTCCTCAAGCTTATCGGTCCTCTTGCGTCTCTGTGACTGTTGATCTGTGGCATCGTTGATTGGGTCATCCTACTTCCCGTATTTTTAATTTGTTAGTTTTTAAAAATAAAATAATGTATATTTGTAGACGTTCTCTTGTTCAATGTCAAGCTTATCTGCTTGACAAGTCTTCACGTTTGTCATTGCGACCTATATATCATAAAACTACTGCTCCACTTGATCTAATATTCAGTGATGTTTAGGGCCCTACTCCTTTGTTTTTCTTTGATGATTTTCATTACTTTGTTATTTTTATCGATGCACATACAAAATATATATGGTATTATCCTCTTGTTGCCTCCTCTTCTGCACTTATTTGTTGGGTAATGTCCTCTCTTACCTCTGAACCCATTGCATTATCTGATGCTGACAGGTATAAGGTGTGGCATGATACCATGCGTGATGAAATTCAAGCCTTATGCTTTAATAACACCTGGTCTTTGGTTTCCTTTCATCTTTTGATGAATGTTGTTGGTGGTCGGTAGGTGTATAGGATAAAGCACCGTGTGGATGACAGAGTTGAGCGATATAAAGCATGTTTGGTTGCTAGAGGCTTTATGCAGCAATAAGACATTGATTATTCTGAAACTTTCAGTCCAGTTGTTAAGCAAGCGATCGTCAGATTAGTTTTCTTCATTGTTGTGACTTATTTTTTGGGTTCCCACACAAATAATGAATATATATATATATATATATATATATATATATATTCTCGGAAGGAATCCAAAAAATAATAGGAGTGAGAAAAAGATACTAGAACGCCTATAAAATGGCTAGGAATTGGTTGAGGAGGTTCAAAAATACAAGAATTAAAATTTGACAGTATATTTTTAACTGGTGAGAGCCCTGTTCATAAGAAAAATTCAATTTGAGGAAGAAAAGCCCAAAATCGGATGTTTATGGACTCAATTAAATGTTACCTAAGGTTTAATTGAATTTATGAAGGGTTTGATTGCAAGAAAAATTGAGTTTTAGGTCAATTTAGGCTTTTATTGGAAGAAATTAAAGTTTTGGGGTCCAATTATAATTTTGAAGAGTTGATTTGGTCAAATCAGGGGCTTAATTGCATAATTATTGAAGTTTGATGACCAATTAGGGACTTGATTGAAATAATCCGAAACCAAGAACCAAACCAGAAAAGATGCTAAAATCAAGGGATCCAATTATAATTTATCCAAGGACTTGCTTACAAAAGATCAGAACTTGAGTGACCACACTGAAAATGGTCATTTCACATCTCAAAACAGCCATTTGAAACAGAGCCGTTTCATGGACAACTGTTCATTACCTTCTTCCTCATCAACCATTTCAAGCAATAGAAATATTGGAGACGTTTTATCATTAAAGGCATTGAAATCAAGCTGGCCGTTACCAGCACAAGGCCGTCTCTGGCCTATAAAAGCAGGAGAAAAAGACGAACCAAGGGGGGAGAAAAGGAAGAAAGAACAGAGGGGCAGAGCGAGCAGGGCAGGAGAAAACCAAGAGGAGGAAGTGCGAGAGAAAACAGAGAGAGCACAAAAGGAAAAACAGGAAAAAGTACAGAAAGGGAAACACAGAGAGGGGGAGAAGGGAAGAGGGAAAAAAAACAGAGAGAAGCATTGCCAGCCATCGTCTTCGTCACCAAGTGCTAGCTTCGCCTCCAGCTGTACCAGGGAACAGGGAAGAAGAGAAAGAGAGAGACAGACGCAAGAGAGGTGTCGGCTTCACCATCGTCTTCGTCACCAAGTGCCGTCTTCGTCTCCAGCTGCACCAGGGAACAGGGAAGAAGAGAAAGAGAGAGACAGACGCAGAGAGAGGGAGAAAGAGAGAACAGAGGAGGGAGAAAGAGAGAACAGAAGCAGGCGAGAAAAGGAAAAAACCAGCGGCTGGTGCCTCTGCACGGGGAAGAAGAAGAAAAGACAGCAGCGCCACCGCCTGTCGCCACCTAGCGCCACCGTGAGCAATCACCGGAGACAGCAACCACGATCCCTCATTCCAGGTAATCTTCTCCCCTTCTCTGTCCCCTCTTCTCTGTTGTCCTCCTTTGCATGCAGAACGTGAGCAATTCAGGTTCTGCAGCAAAGGAAAAATAATTAGCTGTGCCAATTTTTCCCTCGGGCTGGACAGCCCAGCCTTGTAGAATGAAGGTTTTCCTTTTTGGGCCGGTGCTGGCCGGATTTTATTTTTGGGTCGATCTTGGCCCATTTTCCTTTTGGGCCGGGTCCGACCAATCCCATTTAAAGAAAATATATTTATTTTAAAAATTTGTGATTTTATCGCATATTTTTTTATCCATTTTGATTAATATCGGTTTGTATTTCTATACCATAAAGATAAGAATTCGATATTAAAATACCTGGTTTTTGTCAAAACATTGCAAAAAAATTATATAAAAAAATCTTATTTTCATGTATACGGTCATGGATCTCAAAGGAAAAAAAATCATATCATATTTTCATACAAAAAAATTCAAAAATATGTATTAGTATGCATTTTGGCTTTAATAACCAGTTTATTAAAGTCACGAGAACTATACCAATATTTCAAAAATTTCAAAAAAAATATATTGTTTTCTTTTAGTATATGGGGTTACGACTTTATAAATAAGATGTATTTCAGATATTAAATTTTTTGTTGACGTTAGAACGGTTAGGTTTTACCTGATAAGATAATGATCTCCTTACCGGAAGACTTTTCTTAAACCATAGACGGACCAACAACTAGACACGACAAGATCTTGGATTTTATCAGACAATAAAACAATGCAGCTTACCTTAGGTAGGGCGTATTTGGGGTGGTAATACCTTTCCTTTACGCAATCAGTCCCCGTACCCGATCTTTGAGACCAGTTAGGGTTTCTAATGACCAAAATACTAGGTGGCAACTCCCATTCCATTTTTTTATTGATAAAAGACAAGAATTCCTTGTCTTCCTATATTTTCCTAATAGACAACACATATGAGAGTGAATGTTTTCTCCGCGATGCCGCACACGTGTGACATCCATTGCGGTCTTGCGTAATTAGAAGATTCATCAACTTGATATTCATAATGCCTTCCTCAATGGTGTTATTGTCAAAGAGGTCTACATGGAACAACCTCTAGGTTTTGTCGACCCTGCTCTTTCCTCTTATATGTGCCGGTTGCATAAGTGTTTATATGGTTTAAAACAGGCCCCACGGGTATGGTACACTCATCTGAGTGACTTTCTGCTTTCTATTGGCTTTCATGCTTCCAAGGTTAACACCTTCTTATTTATCTTGTCTGTTGGTACTTGTCATAACCCAATTTTTGAACAAATAATAAAAATTGAATATAGTTGACAATGAGATTATTAAATTTGAGAGTTAATTGATCAATAATCGAAGAATTAATAAGTTAGGAAATTTAATTAAAATTTGAATTAGTTTAATTAATAAAATTAGAAGAATTAATAAGTTTGCGGACTTAATTAAACTTTGAGTTAATTAATTAAATAAATTTAGGGATTTAATTAAAATTAACCTAAGGGCACAGTTAGAAATCACTTATTACTGATTAGGATCCCAATTGTTGAGATTAAACTGATTAGGGGTCAAAGTGAATATTTCCATTCCTGTCGAAACGACACCGTGGTTGGGGAACAGTCGTGTATTTTCTTCATTCCGATTCAATAGGGAAGCTGGAAAATCGGCAGCAAAACCGACCCAATCGTGACCACGTTCTCTGCCCACAATCCCGTTCGTGGAGGGATAACAGTCTTGCAAAGCCAGGACTGGTTTGAGGGGCAAGCTCTTAGGGGCCTTATAAAAGGCAGAGCAGAGCAGAAAAAAGGAAGAAAAGAACACTGGGGAAAAGACCAGAGAGCTGAAAAATCAACCCAGAAAAACAGAGTTGAAAAAAAAGGGCAGAGAAAACAGAGCACAAATCCAAATACAGAGAGAAAGAGAGAACAAGAGGGCAGGACACAATGAGGAGAATTATCCTTGAAATTGTCTTCGGACCTGCAAACAAAGAAAAACCCGGATTCAGCCAAAGAACACTCACAACAAGCCGGAATCTTCTTTGTAGCTTTAGAAGTTACAGAGAAATCAAGAAGGAAAGCACAGACAAGTGGTCACAGAAGGAAAACCAGAGGAGCATTAGGCGAGAATCATCAAGCAACGCTGCAAGCATCTTTGGTCTCCAGAAGTAGCATCTTCAGTCTCCAAAAGCAGCATCTTCGGTCTCCAGAAGTAGGTATGACTTCATCCCCTTTGCATCTTCATTTCAAAAAGTGATTCTGTGTTACAAGAACACTGTGTGAAGGTAATTTAATTACCTTCACCAGTGTTCGGGCACGCGTGAACAAGTCACGCGTGCCTTTAGTTTTTGCCCAACCGGGTGCTGGCTGGGTCTAGCCCAGCCCCCAAAAAAATTTTTGCTTTAAAAAAAATAATAAAAAAATAAAAATAAAAAGTAGAAAAATAAAAAAATAAAAAATATGTATGTATGGATAAAAAAATAATGTAAATTTATTGGTTTATTCACTGACGCCAGAGTCAGGAATAAAATACTGGTTTAAATTTATATTATTTTTATTCGTTGTATTTTATTTTATTTAGATGAATAAAAATAATGTAAATTTATTGGTTTATTCACTGACGCCAGAGTCATGAATAAAAATACCGGTTTAAATTTATATTATTTTTATTTGTTGTATTTTATTTTATTTAGCTAGAAAAAAATCAAAAAAACATGTGCATGCATAAAAAATAAATTTATTTTTGTTTATTTATTGACTGGCACTAGAGTCGGGAATAAAAAAAATATTAATCTAATTTATTTTATAGCTACGTGATATTTACCAACGCCAGAGTTGGAAGTATCTGTAGTTTAATATTCACTGGCGCCAAAGTCGGGAATATTATAAGCAAATTATCATATCGTAAACTAATAAACATTTAGCAATTCAAGATGAAACTAGCAATGCAGCCTGCCTCAGGCAGGACGTTTAAGAGGTGATAATATCTTTCCTTTTACGTAACTAGTCCCGAACCATAGAATCTCTGTTGACCAGTTAGGGTTCCTAGTGACCATAATACTAGGTGGCGACTCCTTAAACAAAGAATATCCCCATTAAAGAACAGGATGCCAGAAATCTCTTCTTTTCCAAAGAATTAATTTTTTAAGGCCGCCGCGATGTCGGGTGCGACAGTACTGATATATTTTATCTTTTGGTTTATGTTGATGACATTCTGCTTACAGGTAACAACTTTACTATGCTTCACTGCCTAATACAGTTACTCAGTTCAGAGTTTAAGCTTCGTGACTTAGGCGCCGTTCATTATTTTTTGGGTATTGAGGTTCAATTTACTGCTATGGGTCTGATGTTATGACAACAAAAGTATATTCTTGACATCCTCACTCGAGCTGATATGACTTCTTGCAAACCGGTTGATACTCCTATCTCTACTTTCAAAGTCATCATACTGCCAGATCCTTTGTTTTCTAATTCTACACAGTTTCGTTAGATTGTGAGTGCTCTTCAATATCTTACCTTTACGAGACCAGATATCTGATTTGCTATTAACATAGTTTGTCAGTTTATGCATGCTCCTACAGATTCTCATTAAGGTGCTGTTAAACGCATTCTGTGTTATCTACGGGGTACGACCACTTATGGCTTCCATATCACTCACAGTTCCTCCTTTGCTCTACATTGCTTTACATATGTAGATTGAGCAGGTAGTATTAATGATTGCATGTCTACGGGTGATTATCTTGTCTTCTTTGGTTAGACGCTGGTTTCATGGAAATCAAGCAAGCAACACACAGTTGCTCTCTTCTCCACTGAGGCTGAGTATAAAACATTGACAGATGGCACTGCTGCGGTTATCTGGCTTCAATATCTATTGAGAGATCTGTAGATTTATTCTGCGTCTACTCCTACTATTTGGTGTAATAATCTAGGCGCTACTTATTTATCTGCAAATCATATCTTTCATGCTCGTACTAAACATGTTGAGGTTGACTATCATTTTATATGAGACATGGTTGCGAAGAAAGAGATTCAGATTCACTTTATCTCCTTTCATGATCAACTTGCAGATGGATGCAAAGAAAGAGATTCAGATTCAGATTCAGATTCATGTTGAGGTTGACTATCATTTTGTATGAGACATAGAAGGTTTGATTCAATTGCTAATACTAAGGTAAATTCAACATTAATAATTACAATTCAAAAAATTATTCAATAATTATGCCAATACAACAAAACAATAAATTAAAAAAAACCCTAGAATAACAATCAAAATAAATAGAAAAAATTAAACACAAATCATGCAATAATAGAGTAAAATTAATAACTATTTCAACATATTCAATTATTAATTTTATGATGAATTCAACATTAACAATAAATATTCAACAAATTAACTAATAATAATTATGCCAACACAACAATAAAAATATTCAATAAATTAAAAAAAAAACTATAGACTTTAGCAATGAATTATGCAAAAAAAGCTATAGGCTTTATCTACATTACAAAAAATACACCAAAACAAAAAATATAAAAAAAAAATAGAAAAAAAAACCCTTAAAGTAAAATGAAATAGAAGAAACATATACCTTTTAAACTGATGGAGATTCACGCGAAAAGTTGCTAGAGATTGCTGGTGAAACCTTTGAAGAATGGAGAGGAAAAGAATCAATGAAAAATTGAGGAGAAGAAAAAAATGAACTGAAGAGGCTGTCGAGGGAACTTATATTATAGTTTTACCGACGGATTCACCGTCGGATATAAAATTAATTATTATTTTAATTTATTTCGTCGGTGAAGTGTCAACAATCCGTCGATGAATTTTGAATTTCGTACCAAAATTTTTAATTACCCTCCATATTTTTCGTGGGCCGTCGGTAATTCCGTTGGCAATCTGACGCGGTTAGAGATGCATTTAATGCATAACCCTTTGGAATTTGTGCGGTTCGTCAGTAATTTTGTCGGTAAACTTGACCGTCGACAATTTATCGATGGATATATATCCGTCGGTATGGACGTCGGTGATTGTGACATTTCGTGTTACTCTCTGTGAAATGCCGACAGATTTATATCCATCCGTCGGTATGGACGTCGATGATTGTGGCATTTCAAGCAATTATTTTGTGTTACTCTCTATGAAATTCCGACGGATTTATATCCGTCGGTATGGACGTCGGTGATTGTGGTATTTCAAGTAATTATTTCGTGTTACAAAATATATCATCCATGATCTATAATTATTTCAAGTAATTATTTCGTGATTGTGGCATTTCAAGTGTTGTTACCCATTTTTGGGTTCCCCATAAAAAATAAAAAAAATACAAATGAGAAAATACAAAAAAATATATCAAAAAAATATTTGAAAAAATCCAAAAATAATAGGAGAAAAGGATGTTGGAATGCTGAAAAAGGATAGAAATTGATTGAGGAGATTCAAAAATACAAAAATTGAAATTTTGACAGTATATTTTTTACTGATGAGAGCCCTGGGGACAAGAAAAATTCAATTTGAGAAAGAAAAGTCCAAAATCAGATGTTTATGGATTCAATTAAATTTTATCCAAGGTTTAATTGAATTTATGGAGGGTTTGATTACAAGATTGTGAAAACATCCAAGGACCAAATCAGAAATATCATTTAAAAATGGAAAACGGTGCCGTTTCACTGAAGCTTTCTTCACCAGCAACAGTTTCATGCAGCTGGCCCTTCTTCATTAGTAACGGTTCCATGCAGCTGGCGGTGAGACATTACAGCAGCAACAGCGCCAATTTGTTTTAATTACGGGGCATATGTCACGGCTGTCATCCCTCTGCAAACGTTATCAAGCTGGCCGTTACCAGCACAAGGTCTCTGGCCTCTAAAAGCAGGAGAAACAGAGGGGCAGGGAGGGGGGGGGGGGGGGAGGAACAGAAGAGAACTGAAAGAAAAAAAAAACAAAAGAGGAAACGAGAGGGAAAACCAGAGGGGAACGACAGAGGAAAGAATAAAGGAGGGGAGAGAGCCGTACCAGCACTGCCAACGCCATCGTCAGCTCATCATCATCTTCGTCCAGCAGCCACTGCCATTCTCCATCACAACCGCACCAGCACTGCACAACGAAAAAGAGAAAAACAGAGGGGGGAAAGGAGGGGAAGAAGGAGACAGCAGAAAAAGAAAACAGTGGGGGAAAAAGAGAGGAAAACAGGGAGAAGAGGGAGAATAAAAGCAGAGGGAGACGTGAGGAAAAGTGGCAACAGACGGGGAAAGAAAAGGAAAAGAGGGAGAACCCGAGAGGAGAGATGGAGAGAGCATAGGGAAAACAGAGGGAGGGAAAAAGATTTAAAAATACACAGAAAGCAAAATACAGAGAGAAGGAAGAATAGTGGAAGAACTGAACAAGAGAGTAGCTTCGACCCATCAGCTTCACCATCGTCTACGTCCCCAAGCAACAGCTTCGCCTCCAGCTGCACCAGGGAACAGGGGAGAAGAAAAGAAAAAAAACAGAGAGGCAGATCGAGAAGGAGCAGAGAAGGGGCAGGAGGAGAAAACGAGAGAGACGGCAGAAGGGAGAAAGGAAAGGAAAACAGGGAAACCAGTAGAGAGAGAAGCAAACAGAAACGGAAAAAACAGGAAGAATCAGAGCATGTTGTTGCCTTTGCTTCCAGGTAAGCTTCTCAAACTTTTACACTGTGCACTTGAAGATTAACGCAGGCGTGCGTGAATTGTTCACGCACGCTTGCGGATAAAAACCAGTTGGGTCCAGCCCAGCCGCATGGGCCGTGTTGGGCCCAGCCCGAAAAAAAATCTTAAAAAATTCTTTTAAAAAAATATGTGATTTTCCGCAAATATTTTATTGCATTTTAAAATATTAGTTTGTATTTTTATACTGTAAAGATACAAATCTAGTATTAAAATACCTAGTTTTCGTAAAAATAAAAAAAAATGTTTTGTTTTCATGCATACGACCAAGTCTCTCAAAAATAAAAAATCATATTGTATTTTCATACAACAAAGAAAATTTCAAAAAAATGTATTAACATGCATTTTGGCTTTAATAACCAGTTTATTAAAGT
>Ga0325401_1003833_pt1 | contig 13953 bp, 9 predicted proteins | sample PopdelMetagenome_FD_205666 | JGI IMG/M metagenome (GOLD analysis project Ga0325401, IMG submission 205666) | Populus deltoides microbial communities from Bellville, Georgia, United States - Xylem-PdKOR-R2 | ecosystem: Host-associated > Plants > Phyllosphere > Stem > Wood/Secondary xylem | place...
GAAATAGATCATATGATATTCTTTTCTAGAATTGGAATAGAATTGATTTTTAGGGCAAATTTGGAGCACTTATTTGAACCAAGATTTTCTTCAATCTTCAACTAAATTTCTCTTCAATTCTTTGTTCTGAATTCCAATGTTGAATTTTCTGAAATAATTCATTTAAGCTCCAAAAACCTATCGAAACATTAAAAGAAACTTCATTACTAAAAAGCACATCAATTATTATAAAAAACCCAAATAAAAACAATAAATACATATGTAAAATAAGAGACTTAATGATACTTTTGATGCACAATCAACGTCAATAACAATTTTCCTAAAAAGACAAAATATCCTTGCATGAAATCTTCAAGCGTTGATTTAGAGGATCTAAATTGATGAAATAAAAACTTGGATGTCGGTTTGGATGATTCGGGACGTAATTTGGACTCGTTTCTTCATAAAACCTGTTTGCTGGCAGAATTTATTTGTCATCTTAGAAAAATCATATCTCCCTCATATGAGATCTTTTTCATCTGAAATTTGGTACGTAATAGGTCTTTGAGCCAGGAATCCAAAATAATTGAGTTTGCATTAAATGGACTACTGTAGCTCAAGATATTTAAGTCGAAATGGACGAAGGTCAACACTGGCAGATTGTGATATTTGACTTTGAAGGCTGCGATTTCCAAGCTCTTCCTTTTTTTATTTTTCTTGCTTTTGATTTTCAGAAAGGTATGGATGTTAGATTTCTAAAGCCATAAGAATCATTTCATTTCATCCTCTAGAACTCACGCTCTGCACAAAACATCGATTGAAGGTCAAATATGCCAATTACCTTCAATTTACTCCTTTTTGCATCTTTCATCCAAAATTGCCTTCAAAACATAAAACAAAGAACATCAAGGCATTATATATATAAAAAATAGGCAAAAAACTAGTTAAATGTGGGTGAAACTATTGAATAATATGGTTGCATCACTATTGTTCTATGAACTTTCTCAATTTCTATTCAGCGAGGAGTTGCTCCTTGAGGGATATCCTAAAGGCTATACTAGCGTCCACTTCTATTTGGAGCTTTTCCAATTATACGTTCAACTCTTCCTCATTGCTAATCCTCTTTCTTTTAGTTGGTTCAACAGATTGCGAAGTCTTGGCTTCAAATTCCAGACTCGTGGGGATGGTGACTAATGATAGATTTATCTACCTTATATACTTTTCACTAGTAACCGGATCTCTCAAACCATTTGATTCCTTCCTGACCAATACCAGAAGCTTCCAAAGAAGACTGGTCCTTGAATAACCAGGAGAATTGGAATAACCCGACCATCCTTAGCACATTTTGTATGCCTCTAAGTTGCCTTACAACTAAAGCGGGTGCAGTAACTAACATATCTAATCACTCCAATCAGAGGCACCTGTCGTCATCTCCCACAACTTATCAAACAATTTTTACTCTCATCCATAGGGCTTTCAACTTCACTTGTCTTTGCAGAATTCGTTGCAATTTTACTTTTCAGTTTTCCTTGTTCAGGTCCTTTTACTCCTCTTCTTTAACTATCTCTAATGGTTTTTTACTAAACCACCAGAAGTTGTTAAATATCAGCTTCTTGGTTTTTATATGGCTAATTATCCATATGTACAACAACTGTTCATAACATCTTATTGATCCCTTGCCAACTCTCTTACAATGATTGAGCGTCAAGATAGTTTCTGCTTGTATCGCCGTGATGAGATTTATCTGTGTTTTCATATGCAAAAAAGGTTGCAGCTGCCTTTAAATTGATTATTCCAGTGAGGTTTGGAAATAACACCAACCTGAAGATTCCTAAAGCAAGTATTATACCATTTTCTTCAACAAATCTAGAGTCATTCTTCCTCTTTTCAAATACTTCTTCGATCTTCCTCCACTTTAGGCCATTATCACTTTTCTCCAATATCTTATGGAGATTTGGAACTTTGATCAATTCAGTTAGCATTTTGCCACACCATTAATGGAAGTAGACTTTGTATAGATTTTAAGCAAATTTGGTTAGTAAACCATATTCTTCCAAAGTAGGATATTTGTCTTTATTCTTAAAAGTGAAGCAACGATACTCGGAGTTTTAAAAATACATCAAGGATTTAATTTTTGAATTGTGCATAGACACGTTTATGATTTCCATTATCCTCTCATATTTCTTCAAAAACCTATCCACACGGATGCTTTTCATGTGTGAGATTCTTTGAGTCTTTTTTAGAGCAACTTATATTTTATCATCTAGTCTCAAGCAATCCCCTTCTAACAGCTGAGAGGATTCATAATCCAACCTGTATTTAATAAAGGTCATCTCTTTAATGATGGTCATTTTATCAGCCCTAAGTCCTGCAATTTAAGATGTTTTTAAAGGTTGAGCATGTCTTAATGCAACAATGTTTATTTGTAGAACATATCCTATAGGTAGGTTCAATATCTTTTTACATGAGACATGAAGGTAAGCATTATGTAGTCTCAAAAGGGTTTCTTGGTGTCCCGGTGATTGCCCTCATGAAAGTAATATGGGGGCTCAGTAGGTAGTGAGATTGCACGTACACCAGTCACTACTAGTCCAAGTACTCAACAAATAGTCAGATAGTTTCACAACCTTAAATCCTAACTGAAAGTTATATGGTAAGCCGTTACCCCCTACCTAACTTAAAGTTTCCATGTGTATGCATTCCAAAATGATATATCACAAGTAAGCCAAATACAAAAATCAAATCACATAAACCACATAAAACACACAAATCCTAATCCAATACTATAAAAAACATAAGGTCCCCAATGGTCTTTGTCTAAACCACCAGATAAGAACCATGTAGGTACCTTGACAGGGTTCACTTATTCTGGAAGGCAAAAGTATTTTCAACAACTTGTATATTGTGATGAGAAATATTCCAAATTAAAATTGGTGAATATCCAAAATTATTTTGAGAATTTTCTAGTCAACTCTTGGTACTTAAATATCAATCTACAAGTAGGTACAATATTTATACCAAAATATTGACCATTAATTTCCAGGAATTATAATTTTATAGAGTTATTGAAATATTAGTCAAATCCTTAAGAAATTTTACAAACTTATTGTAAATTCTAAAAAAATACAAAAACAAAAACATAAAAATTTTCTAGAACAATGCTAAAAACATTTCTCTCCTTTTTATAAATAAAATGCACTTTCTAGTGTAATGGTTAGGTCATATGCAAAAAGCAAAAATTACTTTTTGGTTTTTTTATTATTTATTTCTCTAACACCATGTTTGGCAAAACAATCTTTTCTTTCCCTAGAAAACTACCAAAATGGACTTAAGGGTGTGTTTGCCAAACACCTATTTAGATCAAAAATTCCTTGATAAAAAAGTTGTCCAAACAAACAAAGTCTTAAGTACTTAACCCAAAACAAAACCAAACAAATTGACTTAAAGACACTAGTTCAACCATGAACTGAACCAAAAACCAAGATTTGACCGAAAACTAAACCAACACAAAGCTTTAAACTAAAACAAAATCAAAGTTGAATATTAACACAACATAAAAATTTTCACAGAAAAATGGATCAAACACTCAAGCCGTGAAGAACACGAAGAACATTCATCAAGAACCTAGCAAACACAAATCTCAATCTAGATAAGTTTTTATGCAATCAAGGCGAGGGTTTTATTCAAAATCATTCTAGAAAGAGTAATCTAATATCCATTTGCTTTGATTATCAAACAATCAACACAATGTTGTTAGAAATAGGTTTCGGTTCAAAATAAAAAACTTAGGATTAAAACTCTTAAGAACTTGTTATTGATGAATGAAGACTCTAAATTATTGACTAATGATGCATAAAAAGGTGAAGATATAAAGAAATGAACCAAAATAAGTTAGAATCACAAAGGCAACATTCTTGGGAAGAACATTAAAAACATCAACCTAGATTTTTTCCTAGAAAACCCAATATACTGTCAAACCCAGAACTGGCCTTTTAGACTTCCAAAGCTAACAAACAATATCAAAACATCAAAATCATGCAACAGATTTCAAAGTTCAAAACTTCCAAAGCTAAACAACAAGCATACTCATGTTGATTGGATTTATAACTTGATATTTTTTACATCTATATGCAAATACATCCTTGTATAAACTACAAAATTACACTAAAAGACATCAAATTGATCAACATGTTTTCAAAATCCTTAACCCACAAATAAGAGCAACTTACTATTTTATTACAAAACATATTCAAACACTAATCAAAATAACTTAAATACATCATCAACATGTTATTGGGCTAAAAACACAAAATCAAACAAGCATCAAAACCAAGAATCATTCCTTTTTGCAAGCCTCTCTAACACATTATTAATCAAAACTAAAACAAACTATCATAACAAAAGCTTGAACAATCTAAAACATGCTTATAACAAGAACAAAACAAAATCTAACGAAAAATATCAGATTATTCCAGCAAAAAATCAAACAAAAAAAATACAAGATATGCTCAAACAACATTAAAAGAGGTTTAAACTTTAAAAAAGCATGAATAGGCAGGCCACATGGACTCCACCCTTGAACTTTTACATGGTTATAACTTTTCCAAGCTTGTTGGCTATGAATTGCTGTTTTCCTTCTCTTTTTTATCCTTCTTTCCCTTTCACTATCTTTTCCTTCCAAAGCTTGTTAGAGCTTCTATATTAGGCTCTTGAATCTTCACACCATGATCTTTTAACAATGTGTTTCTCCATGTTTTTCCTCTTTTTCCCCTCTTTTCTTCTTTTTCCAAAGGTATTTATAGGGTTTTGCTAAAGTTCTTAATGGATTCAAACATAGATAGATCAAAGCTTAACCCTCTGATCAAAATGAGAGGGTTCTGGATAAATGTTAATAGTTGGAACCTTTGTCCTTCAATGGTTTTGGAATAGTGGTTTTGTAACAAATTTGCCTAGGTGGTTTTCTTTTGCTTGGAGATAAAGGCATGCATCCACCACCTTCTGATTTTTTATGAAAGATTTGTGATCCTTGATAAGAACCCTCTAGGAATTTTTAAGTGTGAACAAACAAAAAAGTTGAGTTGTTTTACATAAATGGGTATCTTAGTTAAGGCTGACTAAGTTAACCAATTTCAAGGTTTCGCTAGAACAACTTCAATGTAAACATCATCTGCGATCATCTAAAATTGGTAGAGGAGAACCATACATTTCAATTGGATCTATTCTTGCTCAATTTAGATGTCTTTAGCTTCACATTCATTTATTTGAAGGTGCCAACTCAATCAGCCAAAAATTTTAAAATGCAGTGATAACTGATCAGGGACAAGATGTTGTTGAGTTTGTTAAAAACAATAGGATGTAAATGTTCGATAGAAGTCGCTTTTCTATGTAGAGAGGGTGTTTCTTAATTGAATGGTAGTGGTTAGAGACCCTGAGGTGGTCGGAGATGCCACATTCATTCACCTAAAGATGCCTACTTGACCATTCAAAACTACCAAAGAAGAAGCTGAACAATGGTTAAACGACGTGTCACTCAATCCCTTCATTAAACTTAAGAGATATATCATTTAGGTTAAACCCTAAAAATTACAGTTTTTAATTTGGGATTTGACAAAGTTCAATATAATCCCTACTCTTTCAATTTATTTTACGTACACCCGTAATTGCCTCTTACCTTTTAATTGCATGCAATTTCATCCTTTTTCCAAAAGCAAACATCAGCCCCAAAGTTCAGCTTCATTTTCATTTTGGTCTGGTTTCTGACTTGTGCACTTGAACCCTTAAATGACCATTAAACTTTTAATTTTCTTCGATTTGGCCTCTGATTTGGTCAATTTCAGCCCCTACAATCACATACTTTTTTTAGTTTGGTTTTTAGTTTTGGATTTCTTCAATCAAGTCCTCAAGTGTCAATTCAACTTTAATATTCTTACAATTAAGTCCTTGATTCATCCAATTAATCCTCCTAAAAAACCAATGAAGTCTTGATGCAACCATATTATTTGATAGTTTTACCCATATTTACCTAGTATTTTTCCTATGTTCTATATATGAAATGCCTTGATATTCTTTGTTTTATGTTTTGAAGGCACTTTTGGATGTAAGATTCAAAAAGAAGTAAATTGGAGATAATTTGCAGATTTTACCTCCGATCGATGTTTGGTGTAGAGCTTGAGCTCTAGAAGTTGAAACGAAGTGATTCCAGTGGTATTTGAAAGCTAACATCCCATACCTTTCTATACATATATGGAAAGAGAAAAAAAAGCATAGAATTTGCAGCCTTCAAAGACAAATCTCGTATTCTGCTAGTGTTGACCTTCGGCATTCCGACTTGAATATCTTAAGCTAGAGAAGTCCATTTGATGCAACTTAATTTTGTTGGATTCCTAACTCGAAGACTTATCAGCCTACCAAATTTCATTAGAATAAAAGCTCATATGAGAGAGATATGATTTTTATAAGATGACACATGAATTCTACCAACAGACAGGTTTTGTAAAGAAGCAAGTCCAAATTACTTCCCAAAGCATCCAAACCGACATCCAAGTTTTTATTTCAGCAATTTAACTCTTCTAAGTCCAAAGACAAAGCTTGACGATTTTATGCAAGACTGTTTCTCCTTTTTTTAGGAAAATAGTTATTGAACAACTTAAATGTAAATTGTCTACTTAGGTCAGGACTATTTTGTAAGAAAGAGGGATTATGGTTTCCTATCAAATAAAAAGAAAGAAAGAAAGGAAGAGAGGGGACGACTAGAAAATAAAGAAAAAATGCACCATTTCCTCTAAAAACCCTAATTCATGCATTCTTCTTTCTTTTTAATTAATTGTTCAATAAACATGCAAGGCTAAGCTTTTTTCTTGCTTGCAAGGACATAAAAACCTTAGGATTTCAAGAACTGTGAGATTTATTTTACTTTTTCTTTTCAGTTTATAAAATGAACATGGTTGTTTTCCTATGATTATTTTCTATGATTGTTTATTTTAATTGCTAGAGCGGACTCTAAGTTGTTATTGTAAACAATCTATTGCTAAGTTTGCTATCAAAACCGAAGTTGTGGTATATAAACTTGTGAATCAACTGACTTTAATAATCATAGCGGATATATGTTATTAATCTTAGGGAAAATACTTGATCAAATCAAACATGGACTATAGACAGTTATGTTTTCTTGATTAATCAACTTATCTAGTTCTTAAGGCTGCCACTCAATTAAATTACTAGTGCGGACACTGTGGTTGTTTAATGGTTATGGTTAGTTATACGGGGGATCTGTTAACTAACCAACATTAAGAAGAGATAAATATTCAGAATATAAATTGATGTATCATTTCAATGATCGGTTCTGATAGCTGTAGGTGCACTTCTACTTGAAACCAAGGTTTGTTCTCTTGATATTTTTCTTATTTATTTAATTTAGCTTGATTGTTTAATTCTGCTATAGCCTATATAATCTCAATTCCCCCCCATTTGCATACTGTATAACATAAAAATCTGAACTAAACCTTTCTTGTGGGATTGACCCCTTGCTTGCTCTATACTATCTTGTTTATTTAAGCTAGGGTAATTAATTTATGTAATCACGACATCACAATAATTTTTGGCGCCAATGCAGGGGAAGTAATTTTAGTTGATTCTTGTGCTGTGATTGTTATTTGCTGTGTGATTGCTATTTATTTTGTTGATAAAAAAGGTGTTGATTGCGGTACTGTGCAATTATGGTGGACATAATGTTTAAAACAGATTTTCTAGTGGAATTAGGCCTCGGACTTTTATTTCTTGAAGGAGAACAACGTTTTGAATAAGATTAGGTGCCTTTGGCAACTAGCCTCACCCCATCGAGGCCAAATTCCACTGTTTTCTAGGGTTTTTAGGCAATTTTTACGTTCTAGTGTTGGATTTTCATTCAATTTGTACTACTTTAAATGTCTTATGTGGTTGATTTCTTTTAAGTTTTCTTGGCAATTTATGCTTGTAACCCATTCTACTAATCAAAGACAAGTGCAGGTAGATCTCGAAATAGAAAACACTTTACGCAGGTTACGAAAGGAAGCTCGCACCAACACCATGGCTGTTGCATGACAACAAACACTCAAGGAGCTCACTGCTCCTAACATGCAGAATCAACCATTATGTATAAACATCGACAACAATGTCAACTTTAAGCTCAAGTCTGGTTTTATACACTTACTGCAAACATTTAATGGACTTGCCAGAGAAGATCCTCATAATCATCTCAAGGAGTTCCACATGGTTTACGTTAGCATGAAACCGCACAGAGTTGACGAAGAACAGGTTAAGTTGAAAGCTTTCTTGTTCTCTTTAAAAGGGACAACAAAAGCATGACTTTTCTCTATTCTTCCCGGTTCCATTAGAACTTGGAATGGTATGAAGTAGATTTTCCTTGAAAAGTATTTCCCAGCCTCTCGAGTTGCCAACATAAGGAAAGAAATATGTGGGATTCGACAGTTTCATAGGGAGACACTCTCCGAGTATTGGGAAAGATTTGAGTAATTATGCATTCAATGCCCTCATCATCAGATACCTGATCAGTTACTCATTCAATATTTCTATGAAGCACTGATACCTATTGACCGCAGTATCATTGATGCGGCAAGTGGAAGGGCATTGGTAGATAAAAACACCTAAGGCTGCATGCTAATTGATCTCAAATATGGCAACCAACTCGAAACAATTTGGCACGCATGGAGACCTTTCAAGCAAACGGGTAAATGAGGTAAGTATTGCTAAACTTGAGAATAAAGTTAATGATCTTACTTCTCTTGTGCGTTCTTTGGCTTGTGGAAATGTACAGCAGGTGAAAGTTTGTAGCATATACTCGTTGTAAGGAAATGCTTCGGATATGTGCCCAAGCATGCAAGAAGATTACATTTAACAAGCTAATGCAGTTGATGGAGCATTCAATGGACATCCCCAACATAAGTATGATCTTTTTTTTAACACGTACAGTCCTGGATGGAGAGATCATCTGAACTTATGTTATGGGAACTCGCCTTAACAAGGCAATCAAGGCCGACAGTTCTATCCATGTGGATTTCAGTCCCAACAGAATTATCAAGTGAGACAGCCCCCTACATTCATAAATTCCAATGTTATGGGGTCATCGAGTGATGATCTTCGTGAGATGATGAAAACCTTGGCTTCTAACACAGTGACCTTACAATAAAATATCATGTCTTTTCAATAGGAAACAAGGTCAAGTATTCACATCTTAGAGAAGTAAATGGGGTAGTAGCTTCAATTGTAGGGAAATTGGAAGCACAAATGAATGGAAAATTGCCCTCCCAAGCATTGAATCCAAAAAGGAATGTTAGTGTGATCACGCTGTAAAATGGGAAAGAACTTAAAGAGCAAAGGTCGAAACAAATTGAGATGGAGGAAGAAGAGGAGATAGAAACCAAATCAGCATTGGCTTTGCAAGCTTTGCAAACCATTCCCCATGGTTATGTATTTGTTGATTTAGTACTTTCACATAAAAAGCTTTTGCCATCTATTTTACAAGCCTCCGAGTTAGAATTGAAACCTTTGCCTGATAATTTAAAGTATGTATTTATTGGCGACAACAATACACTTCCCATTATCATAGCAAAAGGTTTGACAAGTGCGCAAGAGGAAAAACTTGTGAAGTTGTTGTGTGATCATAAAACAGCCATTGGATGGACTTTAGCCGACATCAAGGGCATTAGTCCCTCGACGTGGATGCATCACATATTATTGGAGGACAATGTGAAACTAACAAGGGAAATGCAAAGAAGGTTGAATCCACCTATGATGAAGGTAATGAAAGTTGAAATTTTAAAACTATTAGATGTAAGATTCATTTACCCCATCATAGACAGTAAATGGGTGGCGTCAATCCATGTGGTGCCCAAAAAGACCAGAACCACTTTGATAAAGAACAAAAATGATGAACTCATTCCTATTTGCATCTCGAGTGGTTAGAGAATATGAGTTGATTATAGAAAGCTTAATCTTTCTACACGCAAATATCATTTCTCATTACCATTTATGGACCAAATGCTTGAATGCCTGACATGTAAGTCTTTTTACTTCTTTCTTGATGGATATAGTGGATATAATCAGATTATTATTAATCTTAAAGATCAAGAAAAGATTACATTTACCTATCCATTTGGTACATATGCATATAAGAGAATGCACCTACAACTTTTGAAAGATGCACGATGATTATTTTTTGACTATGTTGAAAGAATAATTGAGGTTTTCATGGATGATTTCACGATGTATGATGATTCTTTTGATAAGTGTTTAGAAAATTTATCTTTGGTCCTAAAAAGATACAGTGAAACTAACCTTGTCTTGAACTATGAAAAGTGTTATTTTATGGTAGAACAAGGAATAGTTCCTGGGCATGTTGTGTCTTCGCGTGGATTAGAGGTTGATAAAGCTAAAATAGATGTTATTTCTTGGCCATACAGGTTTCTATCGATGTTTTATCAAAGATTCTTGAAGATTACAGCACCCTTGTGCAAATTACTAGCCAAAGTAGTGGATTTTATGTTTGATCAAATATGTAAAGATATCCATGATGAGTTTAAGAGACGTGTCACATCTGCCCCTATCATACAACCACCAAATTGGGATGAACCTTTCGAGATAATGTGCGATGCTAGTGATTACGTGGTAGGGGTTCTACTTGGACAAAGAACAGGGAAGAATTTGCATGGTATCGCCTATACTTCCCGCATGCGTGGTAAAGGTTCTACTTGGACAAAGAATAGAGAAGAATTTGCATGTTATCGCTTATACTTCCCGCATGTTGGACGGAGGGCAATGCAATTACCATACAACTAAAAGGAACTTTTCACAGTGGTGTTTGCTCTAAAAAAATTCAGGTCATATTTACTTGGTATAAAAATTGTTGTTTTTACTAACCATGCAGCTTGAAGGTATCTTTTGAAGAAAAAGGAGTCCAAACCAAGATTGATTAGGTGGATCTTGCTTTTACAAGAATTTGATCTTGAGATCAAAGATAAAAAAAGATGCCAAAAACCATGTGGCTGATTACTTGAGTTGACTAAGGACCAAGGATATACAAACCGAAACAATAAGAGAGACATTCCCTGACGAGCAGTTATATGTGTTACATTCCTCTATAAGACCATTGTATGCTGATTTGGTGAACTATTTAGTCACTAAAAAAGTCCCTCTAGGTTTTTCTACATCCTAGAAAGACAAGTTACGAGCTGATGCTAAATATTATTTTTAGGATACTCTTTATCTGTGGAAATTTTGTGTGGATCAAGTAGTTAGAAGATGTGTCCCACAAGATGAATTTCATTCCATTCTCACATTTTGTCATTCTCATTTTTGTGGCAGGCATTTTGGAGCAAAAAGAACAGCCCATAAGGTACTTGAAAGTGGTCTATATTGGCCTTTTTTTTTAAGGATGCATATCACTTGTGCAAATCATATGAAAAATGCCAAAGAACAAGTAATATCATTCATAAAAAACAAATGTCTTTAACGAATATTCTTGTAAGAGAAATTTTTTATGCTTGGGGTATTGATTTTATGGGTCCATTTCCTTCTTCTTTTGGTAATCTTTATATCCTTCTTGTTGTTAATTATGTGTCTAAATAGATTGAGGTGAAAGTCACACGAACTAATGATGCTAAGGTTGTTTTAGATTTTATTAGGACTTATATATTTGACAGGTTTGGAATCCCTAAAGCTATCATTAGTGATCGTGGCACTCATTTTTGCAATTGTTCAATGGAAGCAATATTACGCTAATACCATGTGACTTATCGAACTTTCACAACCTACCACACTTAAACGAATGATCAAGCTGAAATTTCAAATCAAGAAATCAAGTCTATTTTGGAGAAGACAACGCAACTTAACTAGCGAGATTGGAGTCTGTGATTTAGTGATACACTTTGGGCTTATCAGACTGCTTAAAAATCACCTATAGGAATGTCACCTTATAGAATGATTTACGGGAAAGCATGTCATCTACCGGTGGAGCTTGAAAAAAAAACATTTTTGGCCATTAAACAATGTAAAATGGATTCTGATGTTGCTGGGATTGCAAGGAAGTTGCAATTGCAAGAGTTGGAAGAGATACAGAATGATGCTTATGAGAATACAAGGATTTACAAAGAAAAAACCAAGAGTCTTTATGACTGAATGATTACAAGAAAGGAGTTTCATGTTAGAGTCAAAGTCCTTCTTTATCATTCATGTTTGAAACTTTTTCTTAGAAAGTTGCGCTCTTATTGAATTGGACCCTTTGTTGTTTCTAATGTTTTTTCTTATGGTGCAATTGAAATTACAAGTTTAGAAACCAACAAAGTGCTCAAGGTCAATGGGCATTGCTTGAAACTTTTCTATGAAGGTTGGATGACAAAACTCATCGCTTCTGTGGAGTTAGCTGAACCAATCTATGAAGCATGAGCTTGCAATGTGTCACGCCAATGATATAAAACAAAAACGCTTACTGGGAGGCAACCCAGGAAAAAAAAAATCATATTTGCTTTCTTTTTTCCCTTATCTTTTATTTTTCACATTGTACTTTATTTTTGTCATTCCCTTATATTTCTTTTCTTTTATTTCAACATTGAGGACAATGTTGTGTTTAAAGTGTGGAGGTATAAGGAGAATTTTGTTTTTCTTTTTTTTGTTTTAAAAAAAAAAAAGTTTAAGTTTTATCTCTTGAACTCTCATTGGTTTATGAGAATAAGAGTATTATGTATGAGAATTAGTTGATAGAGATAAAAATATAAATTGAATGAATCAGTGTGCATTCAAATTTTAAAAGTTTAATTAGTTTAGAGCTTAACTTTGAAATTATGTCATGTTGACTTTATAGTGTTGTACCAATGGAATCTTTTGAGCCTTCAACATTATATTCTTTGATTGTGCATTCTTTCAATGATATGTATCTCAAGAACTTGCTTCATATCTTGTTGAGATTATATTCATATTATATGTGTACATATAGATGATAAAGACATTAGGAATTTTAACCACTTGAGCCAAAAATCCAACCTAAAGCATATTATCCTTAGTGAGCTATTAAGCTTGTTTATCTTTTCTTTGCTTTACCCATGTGTAAGCCTTAATGTTTTATATGTTTTCCTTTTCCTCTTGCCAAGGATTAGTGGAGCATATACTTGTTGATATCTCATGAATTATGGTTGGAAATTACGTGAAAGAAAGAAGTGATGCTTGATGAAAAGATGGGCAAAGTTGTCAAAGGTGAAAAAAAACCAAACAAAAAGGAGAACAGGGAAAGAAAAGAAAAGATGGAGCTTAAAATCAAAAGAAGTTAAGTATTGATGCTTAAAGATAGAAAAATTATGTGCCTTGATGAGATATCTTGTTTCAAAAATGCTTTTCTATAGAATGCTTTGTTTTCTTTGGTTTTAGCCTTAATCCCATTACAACCAAAAAGTAAGATCTTTTGATTCATGCATTGTCTGTAATATTTTAGTAATGGAGATGAGATTAAAGAGCAAGCTTATGGTAGAACATATTCATTGATTAAATTTGAGAGATTTAAACACACAAACCCTAAACACGTAAGTGTTGGAGTGTATATCAATGAGAGGACCTATCACTTTGGTATGACATAGATTTCATTTAAATCCCAACAATTAATTGAGTTTCGAAGTTCACATGTAAATAAATTCATGAAAATTTATGTTTTTTATCCTTCTTGATTGTATTCCTGTTTATAATGCATGTACTCTTGGAACTTGATGGGAGATTAAGAGATTAGTTATAGTTATTTTACTTATTTAATTCAAGTTGATTTTATCTCTCCTTTCTCGAGGATGAGCAAGAGCTAAATGTGGGGGGTATTTGATTAGTACTTAAAAGTGCATTTTTATCAAGGTTTTATATCATCATTTTGCACTTGAAGTATCAATAACTCCTTAACTAAAGCATGTTTTATAATAACGTATCTAATAATATAAGATACCTTTA
>Ga0325401_1003834_pt1 | contig 13953 bp, 6 predicted proteins | sample PopdelMetagenome_FD_205666 | JGI IMG/M metagenome (GOLD analysis project Ga0325401, IMG submission 205666) | Populus deltoides microbial communities from Bellville, Georgia, United States - Xylem-PdKOR-R2 | ecosystem: Host-associated > Plants > Phyllosphere > Stem > Wood/Secondary xylem | place...
ACTCTAAAAAAACTTAAACTCGTGACTATAAAAAAAAACTCAAAACTTGACTAGTTGAGTTATTCTCAGTATTACTATACTGCTAAAAGTTATGATCCTGGCTCGATTTCAGGATGCCAATACCTTCTTTCTTGAACAATTCCGAGAGCATAGGGGCAGGTAGAACTGATTTTATCTCCATAAACACAAAGACGAGAGGAGGAGGAGGAGTGGATTGTCAACAATAAGATTTGCTGGTGAAATAGGCCCAGGATGATCGTTGTCTTCTTCAGTTCTAATAATCTCATTTTGTCCGTGGATAGGAAGCATGGAGGAACTACGTTATCTGATTAGGAATGCTATCCCAATATAAATGCACTCTTTGTCATCTCCCCTGTGCTGCTGCGCCAATGTGCTTCGTACAACAACAAATCATAACAACCACGGGAAGAGAAAAGTCAATATTCTAGTCCAAAGAAATGTTGTTGCGCTCACGATAGAAAGATCTTAAAACCATAAACCACCTCTCAAGAATTTCACAGCGCATCTACTTAAAAAAAGGGCATTGCTGCTTCAATAAAGCTTGGAGAGCTCTTGAATGAAATAAATTTCCGATTTATCTAATGTTATTGTCATTGATAACAAGTATCCTATTAATTAATCTCTTCTATTTACTTTGGAAAAAAAAAGATAAAAAATAAAATGTTAAGAAATTAATAAAAACTAATTTTCACCATTTTTAATATTTGATTAACTACCATAATTCAAGAATTAAATCTAAAAAAGTCAAGGATTCTTTAAGTAAAAAACAATAATTTTTTTAGATTAATTTTTTATTCATTCATGATCTGATTAAGTCATGGTAATTAAAATAAATTACATCCCTGATAGATCAGGTTTATTCATACATGAGAATACTAAAAAATAAAAATAAAAATAAAAATAAAAATTCTCTCAAACCATTGCATTTCATGTTAACAACAAATGATTTTTTTAAATGAATTTTTATAATTTTAAAATAAAAATAGGAACATGTCACCTATGTTCTTAACCATTTTTATTTTTCAATCCATAAACAACCTCACATGACACACAAATTGGGTTAAGAGCATGGACAACCAATCAGAGCGCTAAAAGTTATCTGTCTATCAGTAACGGTTAAGTTTAAAATCCAACACAAATCCCAAATTTAGGAAAAAAAGAAAGACACCTTGACTCCTCTCTCTTGACTTCCATTGACGGTTTCTTCTTCCCTCACACTTTCAACCTTCCAGGTACCGTACCATGTTTTTTTTTTCTGGTACCAATTTGCAGTTGTTTATATCAAGGTTGTCAATTCCGTTCCGTTTCACTCGGAATGGCCGAAACATTTCATACCAATTCAAAAAATGAAATAAAATGAAACAATTTTCATCTCATTTTAAATCTTGGTCTGTTCGGATTTTTCAGCTAAATTTTGACCGAAACGTTCCGATTTCATTCCACATGTTCCGTTCCGCTCTTGAAAAGCCATTGAATCAAATTGAACTTTGTTCAATTTAATTAATTAAACCACCCAAGTATAAAAAGATCTTTTTCATTACTATTTTCAATAACAATGATATTAATAATAATATTAAAAATTATTATTACTATTTTCATTAACAACGATATTAATTTTTTAAAATTAAATTTATCACTAATATATATGGTTTATATTCATGTTGTTGTTTTTCATGTTTATACTTGGTAACAATTTGAGCAAAACAAGAGATGTTTTAGATTTCATTAGCCTTGATAACATTGACCTAACTTTATATTTAAAATATTTGTGTTAAAACATTTTACTTTCATAATATTTTGATATTTTGTTTAAGTTGAATTACTTTAAGCTAAAGATCTATTTAATCTTGATTATTTAGAAATATTTTAAATTTTAAAATTATATTTATTTAGCATTATATTTGTATTGCATAATTTATAATTAATTTATCTTGAATTTAAATTATATTTATATATAAACAGTATAATTTCAAAACAACACGTCAAAATACTCTAAAACTAAAATATTTCATTCTAGTTAAAAAAACAAAACATCTACCCAAAAAATTGATAACTTTAATTTATATGTTGATACAATTTCGTAGATACTAAAATAATAATTATATATAGTGAGTGATGAGAGACGTGATAATGACGTTTCTCGTCATAGATTCTGTGACATGAAATTCCGATCCGATCTCTACTATCATGATTAATAATTTTTTTAATGAAATGGAGACGTGACATCTGTACAGAGAATTAGCTTGTACTGTAACCCATGGAGCTTGCATTGCCGCGTATATTCAAGATTTCGGATTGGATTGTGATGATCGGGGCAAGAAGGCTTGTTTTTGGACAGTAAGAAGTGAGTGAGGGAGCGACTCTGGCATCTGCATTGTTGGCGTGGCGAGCGAGGTGAGCTGTTGTGTTTGATTTCAAGCATTTTGATTGTGGTTTGTCAATTCCAAGTGTTTTTTCCATTTCGTGGGAAGATTAATTGTCATTCATGCGTGTATTTGTGCACATAATTTATACCGGTGTAGTAATTGGAGAGCTGAGGATGCATAAATTTGTAGAAGTTGGAAAATAATGCTAGGTATTGGTTTTCTAGTTAAAAAATGAACTATGGGAACGAGTCTAATTGGGATTTTGTGATTTTCTTGAGAAATTTTGGTTGTTATTATTATTTATTTATTTTGCGTAGTGGGTATTTACTCTGGGTGATCTTCAGAATAGGGGTTGTTTTCTTGTTATAACTTTGGGGATTTTAGCTCAAAGGAGTTAGTGGTCGGTGTGCCTATTATAAATGAAATTTCAGAAGTTTATTAGCTGAGATACTGGTTCCACTTATTGCAGGTGACCTAGAAGAAAGCTGAAGTGACGTGCTGGTTAAAATGTCAAAGTTTCCCTCCTCCAAACCAGAAGAATATACATCCTCATCTACTTCTGGGACTAAGTATCCTACTCTCAAGTTAAGTTAGCTCATAAACTCTACCTCACTCTGCTAATATTTTAGTCTCGGGTTAACTTTTTATTCCCTTCCTAGTTCCTGCTATGAGAAACACACTGCCATAACTGTGTTGCTACTGAGCCAAAAAGAAAGGCAAGTGAAATGAAGTTCAAAACAATCTAATTTAAAGAATATATCATTGTGTTAACTGCTCTAACCTGTAGTTCTTGAGAATTAAATACTAATTAATTATGAGCTAATGGATTGGCTGATTACATGTAGGGAATGAGATGGAACACCTGAAATGGATGACCCTGAAGATACGATTGCTGCAGTTGCTCGCTTCATTGAAAAGCTGCATTCCAGGATAACTTCACCACCTGAAAAGGAACTTGTAACAGCTTATCTGCTTCGTCTTGCCAAAGCAAGAAAGGAGACAAGGACAGTCATTGGTTCTCATGCCCAAGCAAGGCCATTATTCATATCCATTCTCAGGAGTGGTACTTCTGAAGCAAAAGGTTAATGTTGCTGCGACTCTCAGTGCTTTGTGCAAAGATGACGGTTTACAAGTGAAGCTACTTCTTGGTGGGTGCATACCACCTTTACTTTCACTTCTGAAGTCTAAATCAATTGAGGCTAGGAAGGCTGCAGCAGAAGCTATATATGAAGTTTCCTCTGGCCGGTCTCTGATGATCAAGTCGGTATCAAGATTTGCCCAGAAGGTGTGACACCGACCTTATGGGAACAGTTTAATCCAAAGAACAAGCAGGACAAAGTGGTTCAAGGGTTTGTTACTGGGGCACTGAGAAATCTTAGCAGGGACAAGGATAATTATTGGAGAGCAACGATTGAGGCTGGAGGAGTGGATATCCCCGTGGGTCTTCTCTCTTCTGACAATGCTGCTGCCCAGTCCAATGCAGCTTCTCTATTGGCCCTTCTAATGTTGGCATTTGGTGATAGTATACCAAAAGTAATTGATTCTGGAGCTGTGCAAGCTTTGCTTCAACTTGTGGATCAGAATAGTGATATTTCTGTTCGCGCTAGCGCTGCTGATGCTTTGGAAGCTCTTTCCTCAAACTCAACAAAGGCCAAGAAAGCTATTGTAGATGCTGGTGGTGTTACCATTCTCATTGGGGCCATAGTTGCTCCTTCTAAAGAGTGCATGCAAGGGGAGTTTGGCCAGGCTCTGCAGGGGCTTGCGACATGAGCTCTAGCAAATATATGTGGCGGGATATCTGCCTTGATATTATATCTTGGAGAACTATCACAGCCTCCTCTTCTTGCCGCGCCATTTGCTGATATCACCGGATCACTTACCGATGCTTTGATGGTCTTTGAGCAAAATGCTGGTGCTGATGAGGAAAGTTTTGATGCAACCAAGATAGAGGATATACTAGTAAAGCTTCTGGAGCCGCATTAATAAGCTGGTTCAGGAACGTGTCCTTGAGGCCATGGCAAGCCTGTGTGGCAATATCTACCTCTCAAGATGTCTTGATCATGCAGAAGCAAAGAAGGTCCTTGTTGGGCTCATAACAATGGCTGCTGGGGATCCACAGGAGTGTCTAATACTTACTTTGACCAGCCTATGCTGTGACAGGGTAGGCATCTGCGATGCCTTTGGCAAGAGAGAAGGATTCAGTTGCTAATTAATATCATTACTGGGATTATCCAGTGAGCGGCATCAAGAATATGGTGTTTGTTTTCTGGTAATCCTAACTGATCAGGTTGATGACAGTAAGTGGGCTATCATTGCTGGTGGTGGGATTCCTCATCTTGTGCAGATGTTAGAGACAGGGTCTCAGAAGGCAAGGGAGGGTGCAGCACATATTCTCTGGAATCTGTGCTGTCATAGTGAAGACATCCGTGCCTGTGTTGAAAATGCTGGAGCCGGCAACAATCTGTTCTGCCATAACGGGCGAAGATATCACAACGATTCTAGCGACAAGATGAAAAGGCTTTTTTGGTCACCGAGAAATACCGCAGAGCCTCCCATATCATTTGCATGCTACAACTATTTTTTTATTTTAATAATATTTTATATTTATTAAAAAATAAAATTACTATCAACTAACTTGATAATAATAATTAAAAAAAAAAGACACACATTGAAAAGATAAAAAAAGCTTATGGATGCAAGCTTTAAAATTTTTGTTTTTAAAAGCAATTAAGTTATTTTATTGTTTTAAAAAAAAGTTAAAAAACTAAAAAGTTTCTAAACATAAGTTTTAAAAATTTTGTTTTAAAAGATAAATTAATAATTTTATTTTTTTAAAAATGAAAATTACAATTTTACCCACAATCAATGTGATAATGATAAATTGTGATAATGAAAAATGTGCCTTAAAAAACATAAAAATACTCAACACCAAGATTATTAATTTTTTTAAGAGGTAAAATAATAGCCAGTGGTGAAATATAAATGTACAATGAGTATCCCTTCAGAGGAAGTTTTATTTTAATAATTTAATATTTATAGACTTCAACCTTTAATTTCGTAAAAGCAAAAGCCGGCAAACGAAAAATAGTATTTTTTTCAAAGTAATTTTTAGAAATATATTAAAATAATATTTTTTTATTTTTTAAAAATTATTTTTTACATGCATGAGATCTAGAAATATCAAAATAATATTAATTTAAAATAAAAAAAATTCAAAAAAAAATTTATGCTTCCACCTAGTCTGGTACAATTGTCATTCCTATCGATCACCTAACAGCCATGATAAACTCTAAACATCCGGCTGTATCAAGACTTCGAAAAAATATGCAGGAAGGAAGGCTTCAAAAAGTCTCTGCGTCTTCAAAGATGAGGGGAGTGAAAAGTAAAGCTTCGATTTGGTTGCGGACCTTGTGGCCACGGTATATCAGAGTCGCCAATTGAGGAAAAAGAAAAGTTGACAGTCCATGTCTTGAACCATGCCCGTCCCTAACGGCGCCTACTAATTTTACTTTCATGTAGAAACTCATAGATTTAAGAAAAAGAATTCTAAACAGCATACACATTTTCTCTACCGTCATGGTACAGAACGAGGTCAGAAAATTATAGTTTTAAAACCCGATCCGATCATTGACCAGGTCTAGTGATCGGGTCATGAATCAGATAGACCAGAATCAACCCAAAAAAAAAAATATACCTATATAAAACATCTGATTAGTTACAAACCCATGCACAGCCTCAATTATATATACTGGTAAAGCAGCAGCGAGGCAGACGGTCGCAACAGTACCCCCTCTACCATGCATGTTGCCCTTGGACTCCAAGGCTTGGAGGCTATCTACTCTAAAAGATTTTACATACATGTCTACTTTCAAATCTGAGGATTTCTGGCTAGCATCTTCAGTTGAATGTTTCAAATTACTATATATAAATATATAATACAGGGGCTAGTACCAAGTTTTGTATCTTAAAGGAATAACTAGATAAGAAGTAGAGAGACAAAGAATTCAAGAGAGAGAGGAGCTTTCAAAGATTCCATTAATAGACTAAAAATAAGTGAATTAGCTAAATTATGATTACTAACTGACTAACTGTGGTATCTGCATCAGCAATGATAACCCATGCAATTGCAACAATTCTACATTAGTGCATCGTTCATCTCGTTGTAGTGTGATCTTCATATATATATATATATATATATATATATATATATATGAATAAAAGGAGGCCGGGTCTCAACCGGGTTTACCCGGGTCGACCGGGTTTCACCGGGCCAACTCTCAGGCGGGTTTTTACTTAGACCTGAACCGGTCTCATGCCCTGGTCGGCCGGATCTCGGGTCGGTCCGGGTTTCAAAACTATGCAGAAAATCAAACGGGATAAAGGGCAAGAGAGAGGAAGGCGAAATGTTAATTTGGAAAGGAGGTCTGGTAAATTCTGATATTGTTATTTTATAATTATTAATCCGAGTGAGTTTTTTAAGAGATCAGTTAAGAGTTTGCAGTATACCAGAAGCTAATCTCCAAGATTATCTGCCTTTGAACAGGCAGTACCACATGCATCATCCTTTGTCAGTTTCGTCCAAGAATTTTCATGCAGCGGAATGTCCACAGCATCTTAGCTTTGATTATCCTCCTTGTGCTTTCACATCTTGTTTCACGTTTTATGCTCCTTTATGGTGAGAGAAGAAAAAGGCACTCAACAGATGATGGGGAACACTGGAACTGTGGCAGACATTCAAAGGCAACAAAAAAGATGTGGCCATCAACTGAAAAATATGACAATCAAACAAGCTAAGCTGCAAAGACGCAGGCATTTTAACTTGCTAGTAGCTCCAAACTTTACATCTTACATATCCATAACTTGAGGACTGCATAAGCAAGGATTCAATGTCTCGGAGCGGAATTCAGAAGAAATACCATAGGGCAAACAAAAGTAGCATCAAACTAATTTGCGGCTGCAACCAATGCAGATCGAGCCCTAGTAAAGGAAGCAATAAGTGATCCAAGTTGTAGCTTATCATTGCACCCAAAGCTCAACCTGTATCTGCAAGATTATAGGAATAGAGATTAAAGCAAAAATATAACTATGTTCATTTGTTTTTTTTAATGGGGTAAAATGTGTATTCAGCTTCCCGATGTGAATGCATATGCATGTCAGCCTGCAATGGTTTAATGCACAATGTGGCGCTTACCCTTGCTACAAAACAAGGATACCAAGCCATGCATCAATCCACATATAAAAGAAAAAACGCAACGGAATAAGAGAGAAGATTGTGTACATACTCTACATCAGCCAAATCATTGATCAATGGCACTCGGATATCTGATTGCATCTTAATCTTGAAAACAAACCTGCTGGCATAATACAGTGAGATGACATCTACCCATAATAATCAGAGTGGTACCTAAATTATGCATAGCACTTACATGGTCACTTCTCTTACAATATCAACCAAGGCCAAACCTTTCCTTGTCTTAATTTCAGAAATTCCTGTGGAGCATAAGTACAGAAAAATGAAAAATAGAAAATCAATCATAATTTGCAAATTACAACAAACAATCAAATCATAAATGGAAATTATACATACGTTTATAGCTCTCTGAAAAAGATTCATTCAGAAGCCAGTGGGTTATTTGCTGCACATCTTGGGGCAATGGGTTTCCAGTGCACAGGTAAACAGCTTCTTCTGTAATTTGTTGAGAAGCCATGTGAGTCGACTGCATGCATCAGGAAAAAAACATCAAGAATTTCATTTTGGATTCATTAACACAAAACAATCGACAGAAATTTGGGGCCAAACAGAGGCATGCCAGAAGGACTGGGCCCCAGCCCTTGGCATTGGTTAAGGATTATAAAAGGCTTTCAGCTTTCCCTTTGCCTTTTGGGTTGAATTTCTTTTCCTGCATAATTACAGTAAAGCATGCACGCACACACTCAGAGCAAATAAAGCATCCATGTGTTCATATTATGCATTTCTACGATATTCTAGAAAAAAACTTGACAGTAATAATGAAAAATCCCAATGGTCAGGTTCAATTAAAGGATAATACAATTGCAGATAATATATATATAAAACAAACTGACGATCATTTGCCACATTAGTCCCATGTCCACAGTAAACTGGGAATAGCCAGCACTTCTTAAAACTGTAACATCAAAAGAAGAATGTTCTGAATTCTCTGATCCATGTATCAGATATGTAAAAACATAGCCCCGCCATCACCTAACCATGCAGACACACTGATGCAGAGACATGAAGGGATAAAAAGAATAAGTAATTTTAGTACCTGCAGTATATTCAAAGCCTTTCTCATGTCACCATTGCTAAGACATTTAAGCGCCTCTAGGCCACTCTCTGGTACATCAAGCCTGATCCAGGAGCATTTCGTTAAATGTACTGCTGCATTAAGTCTAATGCATTGCATGAGTCAAAAACCTATTATTCATTCCCAGTTTCCTTCGAATTTCAGAGTACAAAGTAAAAAAAAAAAAAACATGAAGAGAAAGCAGTTCTCACAAGCAAGCTAGAGTTCTTGTTTCCTCTGTGAACATAAAACACTTACCATATCATTCATTGACCCCTAAAATCAGGGCAAACGACTCTAAAAGGCAACCCAAGTTTTTGCCTTCACACAAGCAAGCCTTCAAATTTTTCATTTGTTTTCATTTTAAAGTCCAAGTATAATTTCAAGCTTGAAGAAGCTATATATGTTCAACTGTAAGAAAAGTAAGATACAAGCCCCTGTCTGAAATGATTTACAGACTAAGTAAGAGCTTTGTCTAAAAATGGTGAGAAATGCTAGTAAGAAAATAACAATACAGAAGTGAGAATCTAAAATAAATCTAGGTTACAACCTACAAAATGGGAACAAAAAATGAAGCAATAGAAACAGATATCCTTGAGAACAAGGAATATCATGCTCACCCTTCAGCCTCTATGACATGTTTAAGTCGTTCACCAACATGCATTGGATCAAGAGGAGCAAATCGAAATCGAGTACATCGAGACTGTAGTGCTGGGATAATCTTGTTCACATGATTGCAGATAAGTGCAAACCTGGTGTTCTTCGTATATTTCTCAATTACTACACAAAAAAGGATAAAAAAGTCAGTGGAAGGAAATTAACTTAAAGCTGGGAAAGAATGGAGTGCACGATCAACTCATACCTCTACGCAAGGCAAATTGTGCATCCTTTGTCATTGCATCTGCTTCATCAAGTAAAACCAACTTTACAGATGCCTTTGCGCTGCAAACATAAAATTCTTTTGTGATCAGCTCCGATAATAAGTTGTCATTGAGCCATGCTTTTCAAGCTGATCTACCTTGCAAAATTTGAGTTACAAAAAGAAAAAATGCTCTATAAACAACACAGTATCCCTCTTGACAGCTCAAAACCCCCTCCCCTACTAAGGCAAATCCACAGCTAAATCAAAGCTCACCAACCACTCAAAACCTACTTCAATGATTGCAGCCACGCTAAAAAACCAAGCACACAATTGCAAGCATATAGAGTAACATAGCAATGACAAAAAGAGGCTGGAAATATAAAAAGCATCATAATCATGTGCATTTAGTCAAATACTACCCAAAAGAGAAGCTCTGAGTGCTAGCGAAATCTTGTATTTGCTTCCGCACAACGTCTATTCCTCTATCATCTGATGCATTCAACTCCAAAATCATATTGTGGTACTGCGCTCCGTAAAGTTTACGCGCCACAGCAAGAATTGTTGACGTTTTGCCCGTGCCAGGAGGGCCATATAACAAGAGATGCGGTAATCTGTTTTCACTGGTCAGCCTATCAACTATTCACAAGGACAGAAAAATCACAGGTTATTAGAAACATCTTACAAAATAAAAATCAACACTAGCACCAGTACCAATTTCATAATTATTAGCTAACACGCAGAATCTGAACCTAGACCCTGAACCCTAGATGAAGAGTTATGAATTAGTGAATTTTGAGCTGAAGCCCTGATTTTAGAATCCAATTAGCTTTAAAAAATGGCACGCGTGTAAATAACCGAAACCCTGGATAGAGAGAGGAGGTAGTAACTGGTATCGATAATGTCACGGTGAGCGGCGACATCGGCGAGTGATTGAGGACGGTACTTCTCAACCCAGGGAGTAGCTTTACCGCCGGGTGGTGTGGCGGGTACGACGACGTTTTTGCCTTTGTTTGGTTTCGATAAGTGGTTCTGGTTCTCCTCTTCGTCAATGTCCATGAGTGCGATCGCCTCCGCCATGTCGCTTGCTCTCTATCTCGGTTTGTTCCGCTCGCTCTGTGTACTGACTACTGAGGGGGGGGGGAGGGGAAGGCTTCTTTTTTTAACTTTCTCAGTGAAAATGTAAGGGATGGCGCCAGGCAGATTTTGGGTGTTATATTTATTTTTAGAAATATATAAAAAAATATTTTTTTTTAATATTATCCTATTAAAATAACTTTAAAAAAATATTTTTTTATAAAATAGTAATTGTAATATTATCTCAAACACAAATATTTATCGCTACAATTGAGTAGCATTTTTTAATTAATTTTTTTATTTTAATTATTTTAAAGTGTTGATATCATAAATGAATTTAAAAAAATATTTTAATATATTTTTAAATAAAAAATAATTTTTATCACAATCTTAAACACTTGAATTAAGAATTTTTAAAATAATTTTTTGTTTAAAAAGTATATTAATTTTTTAAAAAATATATTTTTATATTAATATATTAAAATTATAAAAAAAAACATCAACAGTCTATTATTAAAAACACTAAAATATATTAATTTTTTAAGTCAAAAACACTTATAAAAAACACCCAATAATATAAACACTCTCAAACATTTCTTAAATCTAATATAAATTGGTTGGTATATTTTAGATAAATTAAGGTGTAAATATTATTAAACCTTAACTCAAAACATGCGTGAACTTAATTTAAAATATATATATTTGTATTGTATAAATATGTTTATTTTAAATTATTTTTTTAATACGATATTATATATACATATTTCAATATTGATATAAAACACACCCCCACATATATATATATATATAGTTTTATTATTTAATATATATATAAACATATATATTAACTATTTTATTTTTTATTAAATAATAATAAATAATATAAACTCATGTTAATATCTAGAATTGAAAGAATAATTTATAAATATCTAAAAACATTTACCTATAAATAACAACAAGTATTGTATACGTGTTAAAATATTTGAGTTGTAGAAACTCATTTTCATCCTTGTATTCTGATCCGGTGTCTTGAGTTTGAGCCAGTGCAGTGGATAGCCAAGACTTCCGGAAATTGGACCCGGTTGGATCTTGGAACTGGGCCCTTTCTTACATGATTACAGACAGGGCCGCTTTCCAGGCTGAAATGGACCTGGGCTTTTACTTCTTTTGTTGAGATCTTTTTTCTTTCCTGATCAAAAAATTGTATCAAAGACGGTGATTGCCTTTATTTAGTTTAATTGGAAAATCACACGCGCTTACACGTGTCTCGTGATTCCATGACAAAGGAAGCAAAGCTCGTTGATTATCAAATCATTCTCTCAAAATTAATTTATGATAATATTGTGCTTGCGTTGTGAAGTCCTAAAGAATAATCACAAATCGTTTTTTATTCAGCCATTATTCTCTTAGACATGAAATAGTACAGGATACATGTCTTATTTGTGAAATTTTGTAGCTATGGGGATTAAAATTTAATAACTGAAAAATAAAATCAAAAAATAATGGAGAAATATAAATCTTCATATTATGGTCGGTTTGTTTCATGAATATTAGATCAAACCTTCTTATCTTTCTTCTCGGAGCTTTTCATGGTAAAATTGCCGTTGCATCTTGCATGCATATAAAAAATTCAGAGCTGGAAATCAATGAATAAATATGACACTGGTAATTAAATATTTTTTTTTAAAAAAAAAGTAGATCTCGGCTGGACACCAAGCTCATCCTCTTTTTTTCAACTCTCTCTCCTTTTCTTTTAATTTATTTTTATTATTACAAGCTAAGAGTCTATTACAACTTTACATTAAAATATATCGGAAAAATAGGGTTGACTTCTTGAAAAGTTAAAAGATTTTTTTTACGTATTATATAGATTTTTTCATGTTTTTTGGATATAAAATATCAGGTTTTATTAAGAGGAAGAAAACTTTTTTTCAAAACATAACAGGGATAAAATATTTTACTCGGTGCTACAACGGCTCGAGACAAAAGATCGCGATCCCTCGAGGATGAACTGATTCCAAAAACCTGTTCTCAGTTTGAATTGCAGGCTGCAACTCACTTGCATGAAGCCAAAATCATTAATAATAATCGATCAACTACATGTCGATGAATTTGTTCTCGAATATTAAATACACCGCCTGTCACATTATAAAAACTGGTCAGGCTCGAAGTTGTTACCTTCTCATCAGCTAAAAATTTTAAATTGATTTTGGCATTGTAATTTTTTTTTTTCTGGTAACAACTCCCATTCGAACAAATATCATCAGCAAAGAAATATCAATTTCAGTGAGGATTGTTTTAAACTTCATCAGACACGTCATTAAATTTCAATGGGGGAATATTTCATCTCGTTATTGCCTTCAAGGATCATTGATTTCTTCCAAAATACAGTCATGAAGATCGTTATTTGAAAAGATGACACGTGATTATTTTTTATCAAACTAATATTTGTTGGGTCAAGGTGATACTTTTTTTCCTTTGCTTTTTTTTTTTCCCAATGCAGATAGATATGATTAGTATAGTTTGATGCGTAATATTCTTATTCACTGTCCAACGTAAAAAATAGTCAGATAATAGCCTGTATGCAAATGCTACGCTGCGAAGTCTTTTAATCATGGAAAAATATTGGGTATCGGATAGGTTTTTTGATATTATACTATTAAACCAAAAAATATAGTTGTTTTAAAAAAACCCATTAGAATAATTTTTTTTATTAACATATTTTTTTTATTTATTTTAGTAAATGAATATTTTTAATTAGAATCATTGTATTTGTTAAAAAATAATTATTAAAGCAAGATAACAAAAAATATCAAAATAGCATATTCATAATATTTTATATGTGACTAGAAACTTAAAAAAAAACATGGATATGATAAAATTATATTCAAAATCTATTTAAAGATTTTAGGAATAGAACAATGATTTGAATCAAATTTTTAGTAGCAATTTATTATTAGTATTATTATTTTTATAATATATAATAATTCAAAAAATACTGAAATCCAAAAAAAATACAACAACATTTAAAAATCATATCAAAATCAAATAGTAAATAAATCTAGTAAGTTGTTTCTTTCCCTCCTTGTTTTTTTTATAAAAAAAAACACTAACAAACCCACAACCATTATCCGTTGTGCTAACTACTTTATTATTTTTATATGAATTATGAAAAATCACATGAAAACACAGTTGTTTTAGTAATACAGGTATAATAAATACCAGAAATCTAAATTTAACAATATAGCACCACTTTTAAAATATAATTATTAAAAAATATACAAATTCAATTCAAAAGTGATTTTTTTACATACCAAATACTGCA